>ERZ1740068.516-NODE-516-length-18150-cov-9.157005_pt1 | contig 18150 bp, 2 predicted proteins | sample MGYA00581735_ERZ1740068 | MGnify/ENA primary metagenome ERZ1740068 (study PRJEB43018, sample SAMN04849740) | marine metagenome | isolation source: floating plastic debris | place: Pacific Ocean | collected 2008-08-30 | study: EMG produced TPA metagenomics assembly...
CTATTGGATACTGCCTACTATTTGATGCGTAATTATTGATGAATGATTAGTGATGGGTGATTATGGATGTCAAATTACTAATTTTCAATACCTAAATATCGTAATGAGTAATGCCGTAATTTTTTGTTTGACTTGACGAATGCCTACTGCTAGTTGCCTATTGCCTACTTTTCACTTTTCCGGTCGGCTGTAAGGACCTGACTGCCGACAAACAGGCACAACGTATCTCAATCAATGGTCGAAGGATTTTTTGAAGGGCATTTATTTGCCGAATAGTTGTACTACCTTTGCCCAACATTAATCTAAAAATATTGCTCATATCAATGAAAAACATTGCAGTGATTGGGTCGGGAACCATGGGAAATGGTATTGCCCACGTTTTTGCACAGTCTGGTTATCAGGTAAAGTTGGTGGACATTTCTCAGGCCGCTTTGGACAAGGCAATCGCCACGATTTCTAAAAACCTGGACAGGTTGATCAAGAAAGAAAAGATCAGTGAAGCTGACAAAGAAGCTACCTTGAAAAACATTAGTACTGCTACTTCTATGGAAGGCCAGTTAAATGATGTTGACCTGGTGGTAGAAGCTGCTACTGAGAACATTGAACTGAAGCTGAAGATTTTTGAAGACCTGGACAAGCACTGCCCGGAACATACCATTCTGGCATCGAATACCTCTTCTATTTCTATCACAAAAATTGCTTCTGTTACCAACAGGGCCAGCAAAGTGATCGGTATGCACTTTATGAATCCTGTTCCCATCATGAAGTTGATAGAGGTCATCCGGGGTTATGCAACCGATGATGCTACTACTTCCATCATTATGGAATTATCAGAAAAACTGGGTAAGGTTCCTGTGGAAGTAAATGATTATCCTGGTTTTATCGCCAACCGTATTCTAATGCCCATGATCAACGAAGCCATTTACTCGTTGTATGAAGGGGTGGCCGGCGTCTATGAAATAGACACTGTCATGAAGCTTGGCATGGCGCATCCAATGGGGCCTTTGCAACTGGCTGATTTCATAGGGCTGGATGTTTGTTTGTCTATTCTCAATGTACTCCACGACGGATTTGGCAATCCGAAATATGCGCCTTGTCCCCTATTGGTGAATATGGTGCAGGCAGGATACAAAGGAGTTAAGTCCGGAGAAGGCTTCTATTCTTATGGCCATGGCACCAAGGACCTGATCTTAGCAGATCGCTTCAAAAAATAAGCTTGCGAATAGCTAGCGAACAGCTTGCGAACAGCGCACAGTAAGCTGCGACCTCAACGCACTTAAATGAAATATTTAAAAACCTGTCTTTCGGAAGGCAGGTTTTTTGTTTGGATCAAGTAAAACCTGCAGGCTCATCTATTTGTACTACGTATATCTTCAAGCAAATAGCTTACACTAAAAATCTAGCTGTCAGATATCTGATTCCCCTTCTTAAGTCTGAGCTTAAGCAAGCGTTCTGAGAAATGCTACATAGCAGGAAATCTGCTTTTTATCTTCAATAATCCCAGTTGCCGAACAACCAATTCCCTTTGGATTTTTCATCATTACTTCTGAAAAACTCATAAACAGCCTTCATCAGCTCTTTTTGACTTATCTGACCATCTTTATTGATGTCCAACTTCACAAATGCTTTGGCCGAATACCTGACCTCAATTCTAAATGCAATGAATATGTCAATGTACTCTTTGAGTGAAATGTAGTTATCGCTGTTTTGATCAAAAAACCCAAACAATCCTGCTACAACACTACGGACATATTTATGGTATTGCTCGTCTGTACCATTGACGATGAATTTATCTGCAAACTTCAACCAATCACTTCTGGATGCTCTCTGAACATTCCCCTTTTTCATACTTTCTTCCAGGCCTCTCCAGGGTCTGACAGAGCCATTGATGATCGATTCATAACGTTCTGATCCTGGTTTGAGCTGCCACAGTATGGCAAGGTTTTCACCGATCCCCTGAAAGTCGTCTTTTTCTATGAAACCGTTTCTGTTATAATCAAGGATATTGAAGTAGTGTGTGAGCTTCTTTTCCAACAGGTTCGTAAGCATGTTTCGTGTAGTTCTTCGTGTTTAAAGCGTTTTGGACCATAAATATACTCCTTCATATGAGTTTTTATTAAAAATTTTTAAATAATCCTCCATATTGTCATATAAACCGGGTTAATCCCGAATTATCCAAACGCATATCAGTATAAAAAAGGCTACACCCTGTTTGAGTGTAGCCTGTGATTAGTTTGAACGATCATTTCTTATGGCCAAGACCTGATCAATTACCTGTAGATTTTACTTGTGTACTACAATCAGTCTTCTTGGCTTCAGTGTTACCGCATCGTCAGAGATGCTGATGAAGTAAACACCACTTGCCAGCTCTGTCGTTTCTACCGGGAATTCTCTGGTACCCACTGATAACCCACCGTCCATCAGGATTTTACCTGTTTGATCTATCAGCCTGAAGTTAGCTGATTTCTGTAACGGTCTGTCAAAGACAATATTCACCTGATTATTTGCCGGGTTGGGATACAGTGCGAAGTCTTCACCAGATAAGAATTGCTCCTCAATGCCTGTAACTACATTGATTTTGGGATTGATGTCTATGATGGCAGCCTGTAGTACACGTCTGTCAGATTCATCCTGTACATATACGATGGCTCTAAGTCTATCCGGGTGATAAACTCCAGACACTTCCCACTCTGCGGAGTACTCCGCCATGAAGCTACCTGCTGTCACATTTCCAGTGAAGTTAAACCCATCCGGGCTGGGCAGCATGTCCCTTACCACATTGTAAACAGGGTCCGTCAATGGCGTGGTCAGCTCTGGGTTCAGACTGGCCGCATCTATCTCTGTTTCCAATAGGATAATTCTGGTAGTGAGCTCGGTATTTTCATCAAAATCCGCATTGGCAGTAAGCGTGACGGATAAACTGATTCGGTCACGATCTGTCGCAACGGAATCCAACTCAATGATCACTTCCGGTTGCGACAACGAAGAATTACTCAACACGCTTGTTGACCATCCCAACAACTCAAAGTCGTTCTGAGGGTTATTCAGGGTCTGCGCCTGCAGGGATCCGTTGATCACAGCCCGCGGTGCCGCGTTCACACCATAGAGCGTACTCATGGTGCCAGGCACTAACTGATTACGTTGATTGAGCGGATCTACCCTACCTCCTGATATGTCATTTTCAAAATCATTGAAGTAGTTGATCCAGATCACATCCGTTAACAATTGCGCAGGATCTGTGAGGATACTTCTTGTTGCTTCATTGGCTTCATTACTACGATCTGAAAGTATCGTCGAGAACGTTTCTATGATGGACAGTCTGTTTCTGCTAAACAACCTGAAGTCATCGAAAGCAAATCCTTCTGCAGAATCTTCTGCGTTGGTTCCCAGTGCAAAGCGGAATCTGACACTGTCTGCATCTTGGTCTGGAAGATCCAGTTTATGAATCGAGGTGACCCAGATCGAATCTCTTGTTTCCTCCCGTGGTAAACCATCTGTTGTCCAGCCAAACAGGTTATCCAATTGGTCATCTTTGGTAAAACCTCTGATAGACAAACTATTATACCATTCCACTCCTGACTGTTCCAGAACATTGTCATTGTCATCATCAGTAGCTTCTCCCAATGTCACCCACAACTGTCCTCCATTGGTAGAGTACTGTAAGATGACACCATCGGACGTATTGTCAAAATCGTGGGCCCTTTCAAAACTAATTGTTGGCTTCTCTAGATCACGTATATTATAGGTTGGAGAGTACACATAAGACAATTCGTCATTGTTGTAGTCGGAATCAAGGCCGGTTACCCAAGCCTGGAACTGATCGGCAGCAGCTGCTATTCTCGTATTGTTTGGTACACCCAACTCCCAGGAAGTGGCAGGTTGGCGGTCTTCAAACGGATTGGCAAAATCAACAGAATCAGTATACCAACCATGGTCATCAAATTCAAAACTCTCCTGATAACCCAGCGGATCTACCACGATATACGGCACAATGTTTATCCCTCTGGTCTCCGTTGTACTACATCCATTTTGTGTATTGACGACTAGCGAACCAGTGTATAGCCCAGGTTCTGTGAACAAGAAGTTAATCTCCTCATCTAACATGAGGCCTGCCGCAGCTTCTGCTCTGTAGATTGTGTCGTTAGCATCATCAATGATGTAAAATTCTATGCTGGCAAATTCGGCTGAGTTTTCAGGTAACGTCAACTGATCATCTGTGATGGTGACTCTTGTCGCTCTTCCATCAATACCATCAGCAGTTTCGTCAGCAGTTACAAAATCCCACTTAAATTTAGGATCAGGAATGGTACCGAACGTTATCAACCTTTCGTATACAATAGAGCTATTAGTCACCGTGTTGGTCACAACCACAGAGTACTCTCTTTCTATGGCTTCTTCATTTACCAAATTGTCTACATAGGTACGATTGGTCGCACCAGCGATCTCATCTTCTCCTATGTACCACTGATAAGCCAGCTCTGACTCATTCATGTTAGAAATATCAACAGAAAGTGTTGTCTCTTCACCAAAACACGCTTTCTCAACAGTAATGGCATCCGCTGCCCCTTCGTCAGTCACATTTGTACTGATAGGAATAGGATTCACCAATATATTATGCGTGACCATGTTTGAACAAGTTGCGCCATTTTCTGTTACATCCACCTGGTAGGAGATCACAAAAGAACTGGGCGGAGCAGCTATATTAGCTTGTCGTGCGAAAAACGGGCTAAAGAAAGCGTCACCAACAGCCGGTGTCTGAACACCCTGTCCCAAGAAGGTTCCTCCTGTAACTCCGGTTGCTCTAAGTAAAATTGCGTTATTGACATTATCTATAAAGAAAGCAGAATCTACTACACTTATTTCATAAACGCCGGAACCATCTACGCTGGTGGTAAATACTACTTCGTTACCCACAATACCTGTAAAACTCACCTCCGGCTGGGCATTGATGGTAATGGTTCTTGTCACTGTATTATTACATCCATTGTCATCAGTATAATCAAAGGTGATGATGTAATCTTCATTGGTCCCTGTTCTGGCCTGGCCATTGTCAGTAGCGATCTGCATAGGATTGAAAGAGGCGGTACCATCGCCATTATCTACAAAACCTGTTGGAGCAGCCGGATTGATAGTAAACGTTCCGGAAGCTGCATCATTGGTCCCGTCAAATCTACCTTTGATGGTAAATGTCGCATCATCATAACAAACTGAAGTTCCACCAATCTGAACATTTGACAAGTTGACAATCTCCAACTCTGGTTGAGGGTTGATAGAAATACTCGCAAACTCCTCAATGAAACACGAATTATCATCAGTGTGGCTGAAGTAAACCCGCATGTTTGTTTCATTGCCTGTCCTTTCCATCCCGCTATTCAAAGCGGCCAGTCTTGGATTAAAGATCGCAGATCCGTCTGCTTGTTCTTCAATGACAGATGAAGGTAAAGCTGTAAATGTACCAGCAGATGATTCAAACTCCACTCTCCACTCACCATCAACTGCTGTACCGTTATCACGTCCAATTAAAGCTATACTTTCCTCATCGTAACAGAACTCATCGGCTACGGTACCCAACTGCTCACCAGTGGCACTCACGATGATGTCCAGATCCGGCAGCGGATTCACTACAATGGTGGTCATCGTCGTATTGCTACAGAATGCTCCGGACTCACTGATATAAGTCAATACTAAATCGAAAGATCCCTCTAATAACGTAGCAGGAGAGAATGTAAATGATCCGTCCGTTACGGTCAGCGGACTGTTATTCAAGGTTACGCTGACGTTGTTGGTCACAGCTGCATTGTCTGCAAATGCCTGGAACGTTTGAGTAGCTGCATCTACACAGAATTCGCCAGGGATCGCTGATCCATCAGGATATCTGATCTCCAGTGCTGGCAATGGTGAAATCGTGAACTCCACTGTGGTAGTGTTGTTACAACTCAAGGCATCTGAGAACGTCAGCGTGATCTGATGGACTGATTCGTCGCCTTCACTGGTCTGCCCTGCCGCAATGGCTGCTGCTTCTGGATCAAGTGTCGCTGTCCCAGTTGCTGCGTCAAAGGTCAAACCGCCTGTATTGATGGTGATATTATCCGCAATGATGTCACTGACAGTCCCATCCAGGTCTCGTCTACCGATGATGGTAATATCATCCGCATCAAAGCAAATGATGGTCCCTTCGATAGAGGAACTCGTAGACTGGTCTGCCACGATCAGGGCAGGTTGTGGATTCACAGTCACAGTAACCATTACTGTGTTTTCACAATTAGTTGCCGGATCCTGGAAGTTATAAGTGATCTCATGGGTAGAAACACTTCCTTCCCGTGTCTGGCCTACACCCAATGCTGCCACCTCAGGATCAAAAGTCGCTGTACCATCGCCATTGTCAGTAAGGCCGGCAAACTCGATGAAAGAACCAATAGATTGGGTCACGTCGTCTGCAGATCCTCTTATGATGATGGCATCATCATCATAACAGATATCAAGTCCGTCTACTGAAGTTGCAGGATCACTTTCCAGCACAACATCCAGTCTAGGCAGTGGATTCACCACAATTGTTTCGGTGATGGTATTCTCACAGAAAGGATCTGTATCACTCACGTAAGTCATCACCAAATCATATGAACCTTCTCCTCGTCCTGACGGAGAGAATGCCACCTGACCATCGGTCACTGATTGCGTTACACCGTCCACGGTAAAAGTCACGCCTGTCGTTACCGCTACTCCATCGGCAAAAGCCTGGAATGTTTGATCAGCGTCATCTACGCAATAGCCAATTGCCGATAATGAAGTACCATCTGTATTTCTGATACTCACTTCAGGCTTAGGTTCGATGGTAATGGTATAGGTAATGCTATTGGAACATCCAAAGCCATCTGTATACGTCAAGGTAATGTCATGTGTGGAAGCATCTCCTTCTATGGTTTCTCCCGCCGCAGTTGCTGCCGCTTCGGGATCAATGGTAGCGATACCAGTAGCCGCATCAAAGGTCAATCCTCCAGTGCTGATCGTGATGTCGTCCGCAATGATGTCTGATGTTCCACTGCTGGTCACACGTTGGCCGATGATTTCAATAGCTGCCGCATCAAAACAAATGAACTCATCCTGCATCGTATCGCCGGTATCATTGTTGACAATGTCCAGGTCAGGTTGAGGTTGTACATCGATAGTGACTGTGACAGAATTCACACAACCAGTAGTGGCATCGGTATAAGTATAAGTGATATTGAAGGTGGAAGCCTCACCAGTCCTTGTCTCTCCAGCACCCAATGCTGCCAGTTCAGGATCAAAGGTTGCTGTCCCATCTCCATTGTCTGTCAAACCAGAGAATGTGGTAAACGTACCGGATGACTGGGTAGCGCCATCGGCAAAACCTCTCAAAGTGATCGCAGTATCGTCATAACAGATATCAAGACCATCTGCTGAAGTGGTAGGGTCACTTTCCAGTACCACATCCACAATTGGCAGTGGATTCACCACAATGTCTTGTTCCACAAAATTCTCACAGAAAGGATCAGTACCGTTGGTATAGGTCATCCGTACCGTATAAGTACCGGCTCCACGACCTGACGGCGAGAAGGTGATCTGACCGCTCGTTACCGACTGCGTTACTCCGTCTACTGTAAAAATCACACCCGTAGTCACTGCTGATCCATCGGCAAAGGCCTGAATGGTTTGGTCCGCATCATCCACACAATAGCCAACTGCCGGTAAGGAACTGCCATCGGTATTCCTGATGCTCACTTCCGGCTGAGGTTCAATGGTAATGGTATAGGTAATGCTATTACTACATCCAAAGCCGTCTGTATACGTCAAGGTAATATCGTGCGTGGTAGCGTCTCCCTCTCTGGTTCCTCCAGCAGCATCTGCTGCAACCGCAGGATCAAGCGTAGCGATTCCTGTACCCGCATCAAAAGTCAATCCGCCTGTGCTGATGGTGATGTTATCTGCAATGATGTCTGATGAACCACTGCTGGTCACCCTTCGGCCAATGATTTCAATAGCCGCATCATCGAAACAAATGAACTCATCTTCCATCGTATCTCCTGTGTCATTATTGACAATGTCCAGGTCAGGTTGAGGTTGTACATCGATAGTGACTATGACAGAATTCACACAACCGGTAGTGGCATCGGTGTAAGTATAAGTGATATTGAAGGTGGAAGCCTCACCAGTCCTTGTCTCCCCAGCACCCAATGCTGCCAGTTCAGGATCAAAAGTTGCCGTACCATCCCCATTGTCCGTCAAACCAGAGAAAGTTGTGAAAGTACCACTTGTCTGGGTAGCACCATCAGCAAATCCTCTCAAGGTAATGGCCGTATCATCGTAACAGATGTCCAGTCCGTCTGCCGAAGTGGTAGGATCACTTTCCAGTACTACATCCACTACTGGCAATGGATTCACCACAATGTCTTGTTCCACAAAATTCTCACAGAAAGGATCACTACCACTGGTGTAGGTCATCCGTACCGTATAAGTACCGGCTCCGCGACCTGATGGCGAGAAGGTGATCTGGCCACTTGTTACTGATTGCGTCACTCCGTCTACTGTAAAAATGACGCCTGTAGTCACTGCTGATCCATCGGCAAAAGCCTGAATGGTTTGATCCGCATCATCCACACAATAGCCAACTGAGGGCAGCGAAGTACCATCGGTATTCCTAATGCTCACCTCCGGCTGAGGTTCAATGGTAATGGTATAAGTAATGCTATTAGAACATCCAAAACCATCTGTGTACGTCAAGGTGATGTCGTGCGTAGTCGCGTCTCCCTCTCTGGTTCCTCCTACAGCATCTGCTGCAACCGCAGGATCAAGCGTAGCGATTCCTGTACCCGCATCAAAAGTCAAACCTCCTGTGCTGATGGTAATGTTATCTGCAATGATGTCTGAAGATCCACTGCTGGTCACCCTTCGGCCAATGATTTCAATGGCCGCATCATCGAAACAAATGAACTCATCCTCCATCGTATCTCCCGTGTCATTATTGACAATGTCCAGGTCCGGTTGAGGCTGCACGTTAATAGTGACTGTTATTGAATTTATACAACCAGTGGTGGCATCGGTATAAGTATAGGTCACATTGAAAGTGGACGTTTCGCCTGTTCGCGTCTCGCCGACCCCCAGCGCTGCCAGTTCAGGATCGAACGTAGCCGTACCGTCGCCATTGTCTGTCAAACCGGAGAACGTACTGAAAGTACCGCTGGTCTGAGTTGCGCCATCCGCATAACCTCTTAAAGTAATGGCTGCGTCATCGTAACAGAAGTCAAGTCCATCTACGGAAGTTGTAGGAGAACTCTCCAGTACTACATCTACTACTGGCAATGGATTCACCACAATGTCCTGTTCTACAAAATTATCACAGAAAGGATCGGTACCACTGGTATAAGTCATGCGAACCGTATAAGTACCGGCTCCACGACCTGATGGAGAGAAGGTGATCTGACCACCAGACACTGACTGGGTCACTCCATCCACTGTAAAAGCGACGCCTGTAGTCACTGCTGCTCCATCGGCAAAAGCCTGAATGGTTTGATCCGCATCATCTACACAATAGCCAACCGTTGGCAGCGAAGTACCGTCGGTATTTCTGATGCTTACTTCCGGCTTAGGTTCGATGGTAATGTTATAGGCAACACTGTTAGCACATCCAAAGCCATCTGTATAAGTCAATGTGATAGTGTGCCTGGTTGCATCTCCTTCAATGGTACCTCCCGCAGCCGTTGCTGCAGCCTCAGGATCGATTGTTGCAATACCAGTAACCGCGTCAAAAGTCAAACCTCCTGTGCTAATGGTGATGTTATCCGCAATGATGTTGGATGAACCACTGCTGGTCACACGTTGTCCAGTGATTTCAATATCGGCCGCATCAAAACAAATCTGCTCATCCTCCATGGTAATTCCGGTATCATTGTTCACAATGTCCAGGTCAGGTTGAGGCTGTACGTTGATCGTGACTGTGACAGAGTTTACACAACCATCGGTTGCATCTGTATAAGTATAGGTCACATTAAAAGTGGACGTCTCTCCTGTTCTTGTCTCACCTGCACCAAGTGCAGCCAGTTCAGGATCGAACGTTGCAGTACCATCGCCATTGTCTGTCAATCCTGAGAAGGTAGCAAATGAACCGGTTGTCTGGGTACTACCATCGGCAAACCCTCTCAAGGTAATGGCAGCATCATCGTAACAGATATCCAGACCGTCTGCAGAAGTAGTTGGAGAACTCTCCAAGACTACATCCAGTACCGGCAAGGCGTTCACGACGATGGTTTCTGTCACCGTATTTTCACAGAAAGGATCAGTAGCAGTTTCGTAAGTCATCTCCAGGTCATAAGAACCAGCTCCCAGAGTAGATGGTGAAAACGTCACCTGACCATTGACAGATGCCTGAGTGACTCCATCCAATGTAAAAGTGACCCCTGTGGTCACCGCCAACCCATCGGCAAAGGCCTGAAAAGTCTGGTTGGCATCATCCACACAATAACCAACCGTAGACAACGGCGAGCTATCGGTGTTTCTGATACTCACTTCGGGTTGCGGTTCTACCGTCACAGTGTACGTTATGGAGTTACTACAACCAAGACCATCGGTATAAGTCATGGTAATTTGATGGCTGGTCGCGGCACCTGTTGCAGTACCACCAGCTGCTGCAGCAGCAGCAGCAGGGTCAAATGTGGCAAGGCCTGTTACCCCATCATAGGTAAGGCCACCCGTATTAATGGTAATATTATCGGCAATGACGTTAACAAATGAAGCTTGCCCCACAATGTCAAATGGATCTTCGTTGTAGCAAACTGATGCATCTTCAATAGAGAACCCAAAGCTATCATCAACAATATCCAGTGTAGGCTGTGGATTGACTGAGATAGTCAAGGTGGTTGAATTCACACATCCATTGGCATCGGTAAATGTGTAAGTGATGTCATGGGTAGAAATAAAACCCTCTCTGGATTCGCCGGCACCAACTGCAGCGACACTTGGAGTGAAGGTAGCAGTTCCATCATTATTATCCACTAATCCACCATTCTCTGCTACAAAACTACCTGTACTCGCTGCCGATCCATCCGCAATTCCCTGTATGTTGAAAGCCGCGTCATCATAGCAGACATCCAGTCCATCGATGGTAGTTACTCCATCAGAACTCAGGACGATTCCCAGCTCGGGAAGTGGATTGACAGTCAAGGTAATTGTTGTTGCATTCTGACAGCCATTGCCGTCGGTATGCGTAAACGTGATCATATGGGTGGTAGTACCTCCTGTCTCGGTTTCTCCCTCAGCCACTGCTGCATCCTCAGGGTTAAAGATGGCAGTACCATTCAGGTTATCTGTAAGACCTAGTCCTCCCGTGGTGGAAGTGGTAAATGTACCTGTATTGACATCGACACCATCTGCTTGTCCCTGCAATACTACATCACCATTGTCGAAACAGAATACCAGGCTTGCAACGTCAATGGTAATTACTGGCTGCGGGTTAATATCAAATGGGACATCCTCTGATATGGTACAACCGTTGCCGTCTGTATAAGTAAAGGTGATGATGTGATTGGTGACATTACCTTCCCTGGTTCCCCCTGCTGCAAGCGCAGCATCTTCAGGAGTAATGGTCGCCGTACCATCGTTGTTATCAACAAGTCCTCCGGTATTGATGGAGAAAGAAGCCATGGTAGGATCTCCAAGGGCAACACCATTGTTCAATCCTGTAATCGTAAAGGTACCATCATCAAAGCAATATTCAGCAGCAAGGTTATCCACCGTTAGTACGGGCAATGGCAAGATGGTAATCACTACCTCTTTTGCATCTCCTTCACAACCAGCATCAGTCGTTTCTCTCACAAACACAGAGGCCGTTCCATCATTATCTATGTCCAAAGCAGACAATGCAAAGTCCACATCTGTAAAATTAATTGACGTACCTGTTCTGATGGGATCAGAAGTGGTATTGGTCGCATACCAGGTATAGGTAGAACCTGTTACCGGGCTTGTGATGTCCAGTGTCTCTGAACTCACATCTGAAGAGGCACAATAAACGTAACTATCAGCCGTACTACCGTTTCCATCAGTGGTCGGCTCACCAGGGAAGTTATTGACCGTGATGGTCACAGAGGCCGCCGGGCTCTCACAACCATCCTGTATCTGTACTACTGTGAAAGTAGTCGTAACTGGCGTAGTGCCTGTGTTGATGTTACTGATCGCAGGATCATAGTTGGAAGCAGTACTGACCTCAACGTTGCTGGCATTTCGCCAGCTTAGCGTAGCACCAGGCAATTGATTGCTGACAGACAAGGTAGGCAATGCATCTCCTGAACAAATGCCTAAACTTCCCGCTACTGCTACCACAGGCTCTGCTGGTATAGGATGGATAATTATCTCAACTGTCTCTTCACTACTCTCGCAACCTGCGAAGGTATATCCATCAAAGTCGATGTCCTGAGTCTGAGTGACCGTAAAGGTGATGACAACATCACTTACAATTGAATTATCAATATCGGTATCAACACCCAGATCAGTCGCTGATGCTGTAGCACCTGTGTGGACAATCGTTCCTCCGCTGTCCCGCCACGTAAATTCTTCATTTGCATTTCCTTCTCCTGTTACTGCGAGGTCTACAAATGTATCTCCGTCGCAATACTCAAAGCTGGTTCCACCAGTCACTGCAGGTGCGTTGGGGATGTCCAGTATGTCCACCTGGATCAAAGTACCCGGGCCTTCACAGCCAGTAAAATTACCATCTGCCCTGATTTCAGTCACTTGTGTGATCAGGAAGTATCTGGTTCTTGCTGTCTGTCCTACCAGGTCAAGGTCTGAGGCAGTCGCTTCAGAGCCATCGGCATCCGAGACAATGATTTCATTGGAAGGAATCAGGTCACCTGAAGCATTAGACTCATACCAACGGAAGATTCTGGAAAGATCAGGATCACTGTTGAATGGTGTATAGGTACCGGTTACCTGAAATACATCCGTTGTCTCGATGTCACCAAAACAAAATGCATAGGCAGCGTTGCCGGCTCCGTTAGTTCCTTGCTCGTTGTCTGCCTCTGGCGCGACTGGATTCGGATAAACGGTGATGGCTACCCTGGTTGCAGGGCTTTCACAACCAACAAAACCGACACCGGCGTCTGCCTGTGTGGTCTTGGTCATCCAGAAATAATAGACGTCAGACATATCCAGGTCGAGAGGTACTGCGGCAGCTGACAAGGTAGTCAACGCAATGTTATTGGACTGCGCGATAAAAGTACCAGGGGTAGAACCTGTACCATCGGCATCTGCATACCAGTTGTAGGTTTCACCAGAAACATCCGGTGCTTTCAAAGAACTCACTGAACTACTTCCGTTGCCCGTCACTTCTGTATCTCCTTCACAAGCGTAGTACTCCGTTAGGAAATCTCCTGTCCCATCTGTGGTCAATGGTGCAGCAGGCGTATCATAAATGGTGATATTGATGGTGATCATCTCACTCACGCAACCGTCAAACTGACCTGTGGTTTCAAACTCTTCCTTCGACACAAAGAAGGTAGTGTCGAAGTCTGCTGCCAACCCGCTGGAACTAAGCCCCAGTTCAGTAGCCGTCGCTGTTTGGTTCAAAGCATCGGCGAAGGTTGCAGAAGAAATCAGCGTCATGTCTTCATTAAACCACAGGAACGTAGAATCCGCAGAGCCACCTGCCAGCGTATTCAATAAAGTAATGTCTTCTAGCACATCACCCTCACAGTAATTGTAAGTAAATGTACTGTTATCCACCTTGAATCCATTAGTGGAAGAAGTCAGGTCCACTTCGGCAACGGACGGCACCTCATAAATAATGACTGTCAACTCGAGTACATCTGACGAACAACCATCGATGGCTGTATTATCTGTAAAGTCTGTTCTGGTCACTGTAAAATCGTAGGTTCCCGGAGTAGGGGCATCGGTATCAAATAAATTGGATGCCGATGCACTTGTACCAGTAGCTACATCATCCAGGGCTGCATCAAACCAGGTATAAACAACGCCTGCATCAGAAGAAGGAGTTGCTATTTCAAAGTTTGGAATATTATCTCCCTCGCAGAATTCGTAGAGTACTTCATCAGTTCCGGTCACGGTCCCCAGCGTTAAAGCTGGCACATCTGGTTTCGCAAGGTTGGAGATTGTTTTAAAAGCAGTGTTAACACATCCGTTGGCATCATCGGCAGCGTCAGACACATAGGTCAAAGTATATTCGCTGGTAGCGTAGCTAACTCCATCTTCCAACGGATCTGCTGGATCAAATTGGTCACCTGTAATAGTTGCAGACTCTGTGTCGGCTGGGCCGTCAATTCCCAAAAGCGAAAAACCATCTACTACAACAGCAGAGCCGTTCAGGGTAGCTGTGATTTCTACTAAACCTTCATCTTCACAATAAAATGCATCTCCCGTCCCGAAGTTGGTCACCTCTACATCAGGCAACGCAAATATATCTATATCCTGAGAGGTAAATTCCTGTTCATTGGTAGATAGATTGGCTTCCAATGATCCGGTTAAAACAATAAAGTAACGTATCTCGTAAGTTCCAGATGCAGAAACAGCCGTCGGGTCCAGCACCCAGTCCGTACTGGTAAAATCTCCGGTCACGAAACCTCCCGTTACTCCGCTGGTAGCCCAGGTAGTGGCGTTGGCAGGTTCCAGTCCTCCAGTTATCTCAGTCCCTGAAGCATCAAAAAGCCCCACTCTGTAAAAAGAGAACATTGCAGGGGTAATAGAGACATCCAGGTCAACATCTGAGTTGATGTCATCCGATGTGAAACAATAATCCAAAGGAACCGAGTTGGCAAAGATGGTCACTGAACTTGCAACCGTGAATTCCAGTCCTTCTGTCAGGTTAAATGATTCACCGGTATTGTCATTGGTAATTCCGTAAGTAATCTGATAAGGTGATCCACCAGATCCTGCTGTATTTGGCACAAAGGTAGCAGTTGCATCACCAGACGTACCGGAGGCCGGTATGACAATACTTCCCAGTCCTGTTCCAGTCAGTGTAGCGGTGTGATTGGCTGGTTTCGACAAAGTAATATCTGTACCATCAGTATCATCCTCAGAGAAGGCCGTTACATTAGGATTGAGTGTGATATCATAGTTCAATATGTTGAATCTGGTCACCGGACTCACACAACCGTTCGCATCCGTTTCAGTCACATCAAAACTGTAGAGGTTGTTGGTCAGGATATTGTAATCAGCATCATTGGTTAAATCAGTTTCTGTAGCAGAAGCGCCAATGAACGCGTTTAATGATTCTATATTTTCCCATTCGTAAGTAGAACCTCCGGTAGGCGAGTTAACATCCAATGTGAAGGTGGAACCACCCACACTCTCTACTGCCAACTCTGTAATAAACACTCCCGGGTCAGTCGCATCTTCGATATCGGGCGCATCAGGTGCCAGGTTAGACGTCAACGTGAGGTGAGCTTGTCCCTGGAAGCTTTGATTACCCTCCTGGTCCGCTGTACCGCTACCACTACGGGTTACACCCTGGCCGGCTATTGCGCTGTTTCCTGTATACTGAACCTGTAAACCTGAAACCACAAGCTGATCAGTCGCAGCCACGGTACCAATGCTGTAGGTAATGGTCAAAGTAGAAGCAGTCACGTTCACGCTTGTTGCAGTGATGTCACCAGAAGCACCTGAGATACTTCCCACACCTGCGTTAAACTCAAAGTCTGTCGGCAAATCGATGATGATTGTTTGGTTGGTGCCCACTACGAAATCATCGACATTGGTTTCATCTATTTCCAAATCACTCAAAGTGACGAATGGCCCATCTTCACAGAAACTTGCCGCTGCGTCTGTTACAACGACACCGTTCTCAGTAGTGAAATCCCAGAATCCGGCTGCAGGGCTGAATGCGTTGCCTGAAGCATCCGTTACTGCTGCGGCATCAAAAGTCACATCGTAAGATTCACTGTTGTAAAGGTCTTCCAGCGGATTGATGGTCAATTGAGTAGTACCAAATCCTGACACTTGTGTCCCGTCAGCTACATCTATGGCAATTGTTTGCGAAGCAGAAGTCAAGGTGATGTTTCCAGTTCCCGCAATCACTCTTTCAGAGAAGGTGATGGTATATCCACCATCCAGGTCTGCCCCTGTTCCACCATCAGTAGGTGAAGTAGCTGTAGCCGTAGGAGCAGAAACGTCTGCTGCCGTGGTAAAGGACCAGCTTCCATCTGCGTCAATGGCTGCGAGGCTATTGGGTGCAGCTGCCTGGTCATCAAATGCTGTCCCAGGTACAGATACATAATATTCAGTGTTACCATCCAGTGGCCCAACTGTAAAAGTAGCCGTCTGGTCGCTGTTGGTCAGTACCGCTGAAGTCACTGCAAATGTCTGGCTCGGAGCTAATGTAATGCCATCATTATAGAAAATCTCAATATTTCCGGAACCGGTTGCTATTGGTTCATCGAAATCCAATACCAGCGCAAAGGTTCCATCGGCTGTTACTCCCGTGTCATCATCTGCAGGTGTCAGGCTTACTACAGTTGGTGCTGTGTTATCTGCTATGGTGGTAAAATTCCAATCGCCGGTGATGGCTGTCTGTGCAGTGACCAAACCAACGTTATTGCCTTCTGTATCTGTTACCACACCTGCATCCCAGGTCACCGTATGTGCTGTACCATTGGCTAAGGTGACAGTAGAGGTGAATGAAACCTCATTTCCAACAATGGTCACGTCAGACGCCACATCGAATGTTTCTACGATTCCACCGTCATTGACGTAGAAGTTACCTGTGTTGCCAAATACGGGTTCATCAAAAGTAATGGTGAATGTAGGCAGTAGTGCAATATCGGTTTCACCGTCTGTAGGATCGATTGTCACGACAGCAGGCGCTACCATATCACTCCCTGACTCGGTTTTAAAGTTCCAGGTGATTTTACTGGTGAATCCTGCAAATGGATTTCCTGAAAAATCAGACACCACGCCTGCGTCTACCTGAATATAATAGTCCGAGAAACCTGACAGGTCACTGGCCCAGTCTATTGTTAATTCGTTATTATTCACACTGAGGGAAGAAGCCGGTAAGGACTCGATCACTGCATTGTTACTGCTCAGCAGAATGGTGACCTCCTCGGTGGTTCCTAATGTCACTGCTTCATCAAACTCGATGACAAAATCAGCGCCTATCGCCACATTGGTACTGTTATCATCCGGAGAGAGTGATACCACAGTGGGCGCTGCTGCATCTGCGGTAGTCGTGAAATTCCATGTAGTGGCGTCGGCAATTCCTCCATAGGCATTTCCAGCCTCATCAAGAATAGCGCCATCATCTACATTCACAAAGTAACTCACCCCACTCGATAGGGTTACGCCCAGAGCGGAGAGGTCTATCCTCACTTTATCTGTAGTAGCTACTTCAGCAATGTAACTCACTGCTGCATCGTTGGATGGAATATCAAACAAAGTAGCATCTGCGATTCTGTCATCGTCTGAATCGAGGAATAACTGGATATTGCCACTCCCCTCTTGTACGTCTTCATCGAAGATCAGGTCAAGCTGAGTGGTAGTCGCGGCATCTACAATTGGGGTAAAAGCTGGCTGATCTGCCGGAACCTGGCTGGATAGCACAGGAGAGGTTCCATCTGCTACCGTCGTAAACTGGAAAGAATAAGTGACGCCTGTTCCAGGTGTATCAGACCCGGATGAGCTAAATTCAAAGGATTTTGCCCCTACTTCCACGGTGTAAGTAACACCGGCCTGCAGACCTGTGAAAGATCCGTTGGTAGAGGCATTTGCCAAATCAAAAGTAATGGTATCCTGAAGGTCTGTACCTGCGTCTACGAAAGCGGGTGCAAAACCTGCATCGGTAGCACCTCCATCAATGGTGTAGTCTCTTCCGCCTGCGCCAAAATTAGCATCTGCCGCAGCAATGATGGTGAATCTGGTATCTGCACTGGTCTCGCTAGCTGCATTGTCCTGATACCTGACATCCTGATCGAAGAAAAGCTGGATTTCTGTATTCAATGGAACATCAGTAGCCATATCCGCCGGGAAATTCCCAACGATCGTAGGATCGCCTGAGGCCTCCATGGTCCAATTCCATGAATTATTCAATATAGCCGTATTACCAGCTCCATCTGTAAATGCCCCGGCATCTATATTCACTGCATATCCTGCATCTTTGGCCAAAAGGTCAGTCAAAGTAACCGTCACTGT
>ERZ1740068.517-NODE-517-length-18118-cov-9.081271_pt1 | contig 18118 bp, 15 predicted proteins | sample MGYA00581735_ERZ1740068 | MGnify/ENA primary metagenome ERZ1740068 (study PRJEB43018, sample SAMN04849740) | marine metagenome | isolation source: floating plastic debris | place: Pacific Ocean | collected 2008-08-30 | study: EMG produced TPA metagenomics assembly...
TCCAACTTTTTTTTATCTTGCTCTCTAAAATTTTTTAATAACCAAAATATGCATGTCATATCCCCCCCCCCCCGGTCGGTCGTTTTGTTGTTTTTGTTATGTATTCTCAACACTTTCAGTGGACATTCATTGCTGAAAAAAAAGACCACTACACATACACTATTGCCATGTACAAGCCCCAAAAAAAACAACAAAACAACCAGGGGCCACGTGATAAGGCTATAACCAAAACCCAACAAATTCATTATTCTCCAAAGCAATATTGAAGCCAATTTCACATCATAAAAAATGGTTTCTTTCTGAAATCTAGTGTGTTTTTTCACATCACTAAGTGAGTAAGCTAATATTTCTAAGTTGAATTTTTTCAGATCCTCTACAAAACAGGCAAATTGGGGCAAACTTCGAGGTATTTTTTTCGTAAGATGTCACGCCACTGTCAGCCAAAGGACAATCATCTTTTTATACCTAACCACTGAGTTAGGTAGAGACGACGGCGTTTTTGATTAATTTAGCTTTAAAGGATTTGAGAGCATAAGTGTCGAAAATTGCACAAAACCGTGTTTTAGAGATGTAATTGGCTCAGTTATTATCCCATGAACTGGTATATGGAAGGAAAATGACAGATGTAAGAGGCATGCAATTAGGTACAGATGATGCCTTGATCTGGTTCAAAGGTAATAACATTTGAACATTTCTAAAAAAGTTTTATCTCAGATTTCACTGGAATGCTGTTGAAACGGTTGTTGGCAGTTTATATACCAGGATAGGGTAAGAGTTGTTAGACCTTCGCGCAACATTATTTTACTGTCGTTTCCTAGGCAGCTGCCCGTTGCTACCTACACAAATAACATAATATTTGTGTCGTCAAAAACCAATTGCACAATTAAATATTTTAAAAATTGAAATTCCGGTTTTAACATTTATATATATATAGGCTTCTTGTGTCATTGTTTAATTAACGGGTCATTATACCTTACTAGCTGTTCAAAGCCTACATTTGCGTTAATTAGAAAAGAAACTGCCTAGAGTGGGATGCAAACCTAACCAGCAGATAGGTTCACTGGCGTGCTAATAAGTCATTAGATGTTCAATCGCAACTGTTAGGATCGAACAGCTAATAAATTCCTATGTACACACAGAAAAAAATTAGAATGAAATTGACTGGTGCTATACATAACTGTATTTATTTTGTTCAGAGGTGGCGTAATGAATTATGTTGCTATAGCCTAAGCTTTAGGCCAACCTCAGTCAAGATAACGTTTTCTATTTACACTGTTGCTGCTTGTCTTGCACTTGTTTTTCTATTGCTACAATGAACTTGGTTAGTGTAATGCTGTACCATGTTTGATTGTTGCAGTTGCTGGTGGTTGGTTTATTGTGTTTTGATGGGATGAGCTGTAATTGGAAGCTAATGTTGGGGGCGGAGTTTGGTTTGTTTTGGTTTTAGTACTCCATGTAAACCACAAGTGTGACATATACATCCAGGCTACTACTATTCAGGGTTGCTTTCGAAATATTTTTCTTCAGTTTTCAACTTAAAGATTTTAAGGTATAGCGTTGGCACCTCCAAATCTCAATAAATTGTATATCATTGGAAAGCTGTCATCACCCTGAACTCAAAAATCAACTTGGAAATTACGTTGCGTCAAATGACGTAACGTCATCGCCAATGATAGGGCATTGATAGGGGATTTTAAATATTAAATAACTTTTGAATGAATGGTGATAGAATCGACATTCTTTTTGCAAAATTTCTTTTTCAATGGTCTGATCATTTAGTTGCCAATGGGTAATGGTTGATGGCATTAAATGCGTTTTCGGGGTATATCTCGTTATTTTGCCATTTAGACTAAAATTGGCAAATAAAATTGATCATTTCTGGCCAGAATAAACCCTCAGACAGTTACGAGAACTATCAACAACACCAGTTTAGGTATCGGTAGATTAGAATCTGGTCTTGGTTGGCTTCTAGGATGGCTAGGTTTGGCTATTCTTGATGCACAAGTTGGGCTTATTTGCTACAAAACTTAAAAAAAATTACGCAAAAACGAGATATACCCTAAAAACTTGTTTAATGCAACCAACCATTACCTATTGGCATCTATATGATAAGACCATTTAAAAATAAGTATTTTGCAAAAAGAATTTTGGTTCTACGACCATCCATTGGAAAGTTATCAAAGATTTAAGGTTCCCTAGCAACGACCAATTATTGGCCATGACGTTACGTCATTTGACACAACGTAATTTTGGAGTTGATTTTTGTGTTCAGGGTGATGAGACCTTTCCAATGATATATAATTTATTGAGACTATACTATACTATACTATACTATGCTTTATTTGTACTGATTAAATTATGCTGACTCAACCACTTAATCATGTAGTTTCCCTGCGTTTTGTTGGGAAACTGATGGAACAATAAAGTTTCTCTTTGAGAGCTCTGACGGTTTTACTCAGGCCAACCCTCAAACAACAACAACAACAAATCTGAACCAATCACAGCTCATCACATCAAAACACAATGAACCAATCACATGAACCACAACAAATGCACATGGTACAGCATTATACCATTAGTATGATTATGCTAACCAGGTTCATTGCAGCAACAGAGGACTAAATGCAGCCAACTCACTCAAAGAGAGAGAGAGCCAGACAAGCAGCAACAGTGTAAATAAAAAACATTCTTGACAGATCAAGCATCATAACTGACAAGGTTGGTCTAAAGCTTAGGCTAATGTTGCATGGGGTTGCATCATGTAGCAAGCACATAAAATTGCACCTTATTATATTCAGTACTATGATATATAAGAATAATAGATATTGACTACATGACCCACCATTGTTCACACCATGTGTAAGTGCTTCTACATTCAGTCATTCCATGTGCTGACATGTTCTATGGCTTTTGTAAAGGTGTGACTGCTTGAAGAGTATTTTCCCTTGTGGAGACAAACTGTTTGAGATTGTATGCTGCACTGCTGAGGAAACATGTAATCAGCCGGAGATGATGTTCATCCATATTTTATCTGCCGCATCCGGATTGATGGGCAAAAGTCTCATACATACTCACAAGCGGAGGATTAAACTGCAAGCATGTAACGTGTTTTGGGGATGTGTTGTAGCTCCTCCAGGTATGTGCAGTACCAGTTTTTTACTTCATAACTATTGAGTTCTGTTGCGGACAGTTTATATAACACCCCTTCCCTAAAACTTAAACATGCGATTGCATTGCAGATTGATATTCTTGTGCAATCTTCCTTACATAGAAATCCAACAAAATCCGCCAAATTCGATTGTGATGCCTGCGTGATCCCTCAACAAAATTGGATAAATTGTAAAGCCTGCCTGATGTTCCCACTTTTAGAAAATGAAAATGTAGCAATCTAAACTATAAATTGCAGCCAGCCAAGCAGTAATTTTTGCCCATGTGAAACAGCTAATCATATAACGTAACAAGTCTGCTATTGCTCGCTTCGGTCACAACATCATTGTTGTCATGATTTATTATATTTGAGGATATACCTGAGTTATTGGGATAGCTGATGTTATGTGTCTGTTTGTGATGGAAGGAGTAGGATGCTGTGATAAAATAAGAATCACTATGGTTGGCTATATGAGAAATACACAGTAATATTTCTGTATAACTTGTTGTTTCTCAATGTGTAGCCCCCAGTTCTATATCAAGAATGGAAATTGCATTCTCCTAACCAACGTTACATGAAAGAGAAGCTAGGTTTCTCTGCAATGTCACATCTTTGTATAAAATTAGTTAAGCTAGATTCAATGGATTATAAAAATAATAGTAATGACTCCCTGTGAGACAATAAGGATATCACCCCATGAAAAAATTACTGACCATCAGAGTACGCCAACTCGACTTCACGTAATCCATTCGGCAGGCTGTCAAACAGGAAGCCCAACAAAAGGTGCTAAAGTGAGTGTTAAGAAATCAAACTGATGCCTAAAAAACCTAACCTATGTGTTATTGTTTGACAACAAACAGAGTGAGATGATCTTTGGAAATGATTCAGTAAATTGTACTGTCTGTTCAGGATTCGGGGCTGTCTTTCTGCTTAGTAACAGCAGCTTTAATATATAGATAGGAAAGCCTGAGCCAAAAAACCCAATAAAATGAAAATTAAGAGGGTAAATGCTGGTCCCAAGTTCATGGAACAAATTGTAACATATGGTCAGTCCATAAAAATTATGAAAAAATATGAAATATGAAAAAGTATGACTAATGTAAACTAGTCTTCCCTGCCGACCAGCTCCCCTTAAAGCCCAAAATTTAGCTGTCAATATTGCATAGACCTAATCCACAGTCTATTTTATATGGTATATGAAAACAATCTATTTTTGGTCATAGTCAGTCAATTTTTCATCCTGAAACAATGAGCACAATCACACCAGCATTCAGTGAAAAATAAGAGTGTTGCATATGGAATGGTAGGAGAGATGCTCGCGACTCATTTTTAGAGTTTTCCAGCGAAATTATGCAATTTTGATAAAATGTGAATGTTTTATTTATTATCCTCAGGTAGTAAAAAGAGTTCAGCGCTAGACAGAGTTATCGAGGCCCTCGCCGCTGTTGAGGAAGAGTTTGCACCAGTGTCAAGCTCCCAGGATGATATTGTGCTACCCGATGGGAATACGCCCCAATCACAGGCATCACAAGCTGTGCTCAGGAAAACAGGCTTCAGCATTTTCAGGTCCAACGAAACAATCACGATGGCAAAACTCCATGACACCCTCTTACATAATCAAGGCTGTTATTTATCTCTAGCTGATGAGATGGAGTGGATGTTTGATGCCCTTGATGGCAAAGCCCGTCACGACTCCTTAGACAGGCAGATATGGCTAAGCCTTTATGGAGGTGGAAGTTGGTCAAGGGCATCCCGAGCAAGTCAGAAAACCCTATCCAGCACCAGGCTGAATTACACCGGTAAATATGAATTTCTTATCAAGGGTCAAAAAATTGACTTGTTTACTTTTGAAAACGAAACCATTCACCATCATATATGGAGCAAATTGCGGAGAAATCTGTATATACAATTCCATACGCATAGCATTGAAAAAATATTACATATAGTAGCAAGTAGGGGAATTCATATAGATACGGCCTGCTTAGTATTGTCGCTGATGAATCTCGTATTGGAGGCGCAGTGTGGCAATGATGATCATTGGGTACATGTCGTTGCGGGTGAAAAGCCTGGTGCAGAGCAGGAAATTGAAATGGAAATTCACCATCGGCATTCAATACTTTATCGATCATAGGCCTATGACAAACTACCCCATAGACAGTAAAATACTTGGATACCACCTAGCTGTAGTCATTTTTAGCCGGATCTGCCAAAGCCAACAAGTGGGCAGTAAATACTGAGAGCAACAGGTGTTTTTGGTGGCAATAAAAGTATTGGTTACGGCTTTGTAGGGATTCGTATTTGGCATTGTGCTTGATTGACACCAACAACAAGCCGCACAAAAGAGTTTGGTAGACTAGCCTAAACATTTCTTATTAACACTTGACTTTGATCCCTTTGCCAGCATTGTGACCATCTACTAGTGATGCCCAAGACAAGTCAGTTCTACACACAGAAAAACCCAAGTTCAAATTAGAATCATTATGATTCTCCACGAGGTCCCCAGCATAATGCTATCATAGTGATACTTGAGCTGTAAAATAACCTGCTGATTGAGACATCATTGATTTGATTGGATTTGATTGAACAATAGTATAAAAATTTATTGATTCTCCTGTTATATTAAAATGATTTCTTGTCAGCGTTAAATGGCCTCTAATATTATGCTGCCCTAGCATTATTATAAGCGCTGTGTAGGAGACCTTGCGCAGAATCATATTAGAGGTATAAAGACGCTATTTTTACGCTATGGACCCTTTTGATAACTTAGCAGAATAATTTGAGATTTGACTTTTTTCTGTGTGGAATTGTATTATAATGGTATGATTATCATGCCTACCAGAGCTGAGAGCCATTGTCGTATGTTTGCAATTAAACTTCATAATATTTTATAGAAATATGCAAGCTTGGGTCCAGCAATGAACTGTTTTTCATTGGGTCAAGTCACTAAAATAGCCTATCATGTACTATATGGCAGAAAATGGGCAAGACCAGGGCAAGAGGATGAATCGTGATTTAATAATTCCTTATGCCTTTGCATGCCCTTTATGGATCTTCATTTATTTCAGGTTGCACACAGCCTAAGATCATTAGGAGACGGCTTGAGAAAGAGGATCTTGATGGGCTGTTCGAACGCCATACATTCTGTCGAGCCAGTCGTCTTGAAAGGTACTTTGATGACCTGGCCGACAGAGATGACAAACAGAGATTGGAGATGCTGTTAAAAAACGTGTTTAGGAATCACCATGATGGCATTGAGGTATGATGGCCTATGGCCTACAGTTGTTAGTGCCTCAAATCATAGATGTGCATCTTGTGCATGAGCACTTGAAGCAAGCAGTTCAAGTGTATGGTGACTAATTTCGTAAGATTTTTGGCAAAAAAATCAGCAAAAGATAGGCTTGTCGTATTAGGCTATATCGGTACACCAAAAAATGCCTCGGTCTTGGTGATCAGCCTATGTCGATGAAATCGTCCATATAAAATCACACGCAGCCACCTCATGTCATAACTTGACCAGGTGTTTTCAGTGAAATTGGTCACCAGGTCCAAAACCTAGGCACTTTATCAGTGTAGCTTTACGTAAGTCTGATATATGGAAATCGGCTTCCTGGTGTGTTTCTTACATTCATAAATTTTGCACCAGGAATTCTAGACTGAGAGTAACCATTTTGTGGCGTTGTCAACCATCAAGGTTCAGAGATGGTGCAAAGAAAAAAAAGCCTGTCTTGTCCATAACTACATCATATGTGGGGACATATTTAGGGACCTGCTCACTCAGAAAACTGTAAGGAAATGCCTCAATCGTACTGAATCCCGACCCAAAAAACCTTACAGGGACAGGGGCTGTAAGTGATATAAACCTATTATGACCATTTTTCAGATTATCATCAGCTGAAAGTTCGGACATCAAACACCAAAAAAAGGTGTCATTATAACAATGCCTTACTATTCTATCCTATACTTTCCCGTACGGATCAAGGATGTCATGGACAGTGGTACACATGTCACATACAGTCCTATACAGAGTATAGCCAAGAAAAAAATTGGCATTGAAAAACATCGCTAGCATATACATGCACCCTAAACTTGCCTCTAAGAACTGACCAATTGATGTATAAAATTATGGTGGTCTGAAGATGTGAAGCCTATCTATTTGTAACCGGAAATTATAAGCTCAATCAATAATGAGAGGAATACACCGGGGACCCCAAGTGCAGGTTTGAGAATATGAAAGTAGTAAGATAGTAAAATACTTAGTTATCGAACAGACAGAATGTCTAGAAGTGGTTACCTGTGTCAGCTTTTGACTTAAAGAAAGTATGCACAATCTGTTGTGCTTATCCATTGCAGGTTCTGAGTTGGTCTTAAAAACCTGCAATCTTGGATTCATATTTGCCATGACAGTGGTTAAATTGGCAAAGGCATGGAGAAGAAAAATGTCATTAGTGCCGGTATAAGTAAATCTCTCTGCACCGAGGCAATACCAACCATTCAATGGTGTGGAAGCAGCCGTAAAACCTCTGTTAGTCTAAGCCCCACACCTCCAGATGGATCAGTTCTCTGCGCGAAGACTGTTTTTGTGCATGCCAGCCCGTAAGCATCATATAAATGTATTATGTATATTGTGATGGGTAAGTAAAAAACCTCTGTTGATATAATTTATCTCGCGTGCTTTTTTTACCTATTACCTATGCTGTTGTTTGTTGACAGGATAATGAAACACAATACCGCCTTTGTGATGCAGCTGGTGAAGTATACAAAAACTTTTATGACATGTGTGAGAGTGATATAAAGGCAAGAAAAGAAGCTGGTAAAACCAATACGGGCTCAATCAGCAAAGACCAGGTAATTAGAATGCAAGCAGCTGTATATTAAATCAGTTATCATGATATGGCCTCTTCTCCATTAAGAATGAGGGGGGGCTAGAATATGTCACAATAGCCATATGACACAAAGCTTAGCTGTCAGGGACCAAGCAAAGCAATAAAATAGGGTGGTGTCCAGGTATAGGCTTTATGCTATGACTGTGAAGCAATATTAAATTGTCCCTACAGCAATTATCATTGTAGGCCCACCCCAAACAACCAAACCGCTGATTATCACAAAAAAATTATAACAATTTTTATCCCAAACAGCCCTTATGGTGTTTCAGGTGGGGATTCGATACTGGACTGAATAGCCAGTTTCCTAAAGCTTTGGCACTCATTGGGTCCCTAAATACATGTACATCTGACATTACCACTGACATTCAGTCTTATTGTGAAGAACTGAGGGGCATGTCTATAATTACATAGAAATGCAACCCTGATCATAAATGTGACCTTCCTTCCCACAATGCGCATATCACCATGGGCCGAGGACACAGTTAAATGCTTTAATCATAGGAAACTCATAAATAAGAGTAATAAGGTTATAAGGTGCATTTGAGGGTATTCCCGGGCTGGAAGAATTGTTGAACATCGAAGTTTTTAGAGAGGTGCACGAGCAAATGTTGGGAAGAACAAATTACATATAGTGTACATGCAGATGGCTATTTTGGAAAGAATATGGATCACCCCACACTCATCTACAGTATTGATAATAATGATCACATTCCCATAGCGTGCGTATGGGCTGGCTTTGCTGCTAAGAAGGTCAATGAATGCAATGAGGCATATGCCCAACCACTTGCAGCATCCAGAAAAAGATAGAGACCCATCACTATTTCTGTGTTTTACAAAATTGTTGGGAAGCTTATTCCGTTAAGATTTGTTTTAATGTTAAGTTTGTTGCGTATAGAAATTCCATTCTAGAGTTCTAAATTACAGGCTTTTGCTGTTGTTACAGGGTCTGGCTTTGAGGATCAGCCTGATACTCCAGGGTTTGTACAACGCCATTCATGGCATGAAACAGAATCAGGAGGGAGAAGTTATCGTTGATAAATACTCAACAGTCATAGCAGTCAAGCTAGTGAAATTCTTTAGAAAGGAAAGAGAAGCCATCAAAGCGGGTGATGGAGACGGCTGCATCGACCAGGTGAATATAAATCAGTATGCCTTTTGTATAAGTATAATACAGATGAAAAAGTACTCAGTGTTGTGACTGCGAATGACAGTGTTTATCAAGTAGTTTGAGACATGAGCCATTTATTAGCCAGATTATACCGTGGTCTTGGGTTATGACCAGTGGTTATGTAAGGCCAGCAAAACTTATGCATTACATCTGGGTTACCTCCCTTGTGTATGAAATCAAGAGTCAAAGACAGTAAAACCTCCCTCACCGTATACCATGTGATTACATGCAAAAACATAAAATTTCCTCCATCATGCTTTGCAGTGGCAAAATACATGTATAAATGGAAACAGTAAAATCCACCTCCCTTGTTGTCGGACCGAATGAGCCCTTGGAAACTATAAACTGAAAAGAAAGCGATCAAAATCTGCTGTGTGGCCAGTTAATCTGACAGAAATATAAATGTGTCTTTGTGTCCAGGAGGAGGGAGGTAAGCTGAAATTCACCATCGTGGTAGGCCGTCTCACGGCAATTTGACCTCAAAAATCGCTTTTCTGATATACTCAAAAGGCAACACCTTTTCACTATGGAGTTTGATAAAAAATGTACCCAGCTCCACATTTATTCTCTGCTCAGATGACCAAGTATGGAATTTCACTTTTTTTTCCAATTTCCAGTTGCAGGTTGAGTCCGTCATTAAGGCCACTCACACTTAATTCCAACTTCTGCCTAGCAATTTCTGAATTTAGAACGTGTGGGTATGTGAGTTTTTTATTTAAATTTCATTATTTATTACACTCAAATTGAAGACACGGTCTACTAGATTTTATATTTTATTTTTTGGCTTACCTGACAGAGGAAGCATGCAGGTGGCAACAGTTTATGTTTACGTGTCTTTCACCTTATCTGATGGTAACGATCGTGTAAGGAGTTGGCCCATTGGAGGTATTCACACTCAGTTCATGTAATCAGCTTTTGAGGGCCAGGTTGAATTCAGTATTCTTCATATTCAAAAATTCAATAAGTTTTTGAATGACGGAACATGCACTATACAGAAGTTTTTTTTTTGTAATCATGTTTTGACGTTTCTGAAAATAAGATAAAAAGAAAAATTGACTACGTGACACCATGATTTATGCTAATGATTATGCCCACTCGGGAGGGTGTCCTTTAATTTTTTGTTTTATTTGCAAAATCCAATAAAATTTCATGCATTTACCAATTTTTGGAGGAGGGGGACTATGACACACAAGTTGAAATTAATTTTGCGTGGCCTAACACACCTAATACTTGTTTTTGGGCTGTGTATGATGGGGTATTTCAGGGTGACCTTCCCTCGGGCTTTTTCGCCCCCAAACAATCTGTGGATGGATGCATCTTTAATTATGGTGTCAGTTTTAAAAAGGACAGCACAAGTTTATGCAATCATTATAAGTAGCCTCCAATTATACCCGTACAGCAAAACTCAATGATTCGCTTTGTCTTAACTTCGTTGTAATCACACAAGCTTGCTTTCACGTCACTGCGAGAAAACACTTATTGAGTGATCATAGCATCATCATAACAATAAAAATACATTCATATTTGGAGGCCCCCCAGGATTGATACGTTGCAAAGTTTACCAACCTGGCTGGGCCCTCACCTTCAAAACCCACCCCACCCACACGGTTTATGGGGGATTTATGTCGTGAGAGAAATTCTAAAAAAATTTGGAGCATTTCAAATGCTCCACTTATGAGCCATTGTCGAGTCTAAACAACCAAGAATTCAATGTACTATGAAAATGCAATGACTATCACGGCTCTTAAATCGGGTAGGTGTAGAAAAACACCGTTTATATCTGCAAACAACTGTGGATGAGTATCAATCCTGGGCACGCCCCATAGCATGTTCATACCAATTTGGTCGGCCAAGGATAGATGTACACATATGTTATGCACACTCAAAAACAAATGTAGAGCAAAGGATTGTTCTGGTTAGAACTTGGCGTAATAATAATATAAATATATTATTAAGTCGACTAGACTAGGTAAGGCGTCGGATTTTGAGGTTGCACGTCAGATTTTGAGGTGGTTCGTTTGAATCTTCATGTATAATGTATTTAGAAGAAAAAACCTTTTTTTGCAGGACGATGTGAATGCCATGGAATGTGGAGAGTTCAAGGACATGAGCATAGGTGATATGCTACCACTGATGAAGTCCTTGAACCATAGCAAGGCAGATGTATTCGCTCCACGAGACACCCTCTCAAAAAGAATCCTGCCCAAAGCACAAAAAGGTTTGCTAATGCTCTTTATTTGTTAAGTAAACTGTATTGCGACACATGTTTATTTTTGTGGGGCTCCAAATCTAGCCTGGGATTGATGCAACAGGAGTCGATCTACTGGTGAAAAAAATGGAGAAAATCCATCCAGAAATAGCAAAAATATGCCCCCGAATTGAACCATTCCGGCACACTTTCTTTCGGAGTTCCCCAAGCTTGTGATTTTTCTGCCTGTAGGAATCCCAAAGATGATTTTCTTAGAATCCTCTAAACACAGCTTTGAGGATATGAAGGGGAACACAAGTTGTTTTTCAGAAATTTTTTTGAATTTTCGGAACATGGTGCAAGTTGTCTCAGAGGATGTAATATATCTTGTTTGAAACTGCCTCACTGTCATTAGGGTAATTTGGGTCTCCGAGTTCATTTCTGGCATTGAAAAGTAGCTCAGAGTAGCTGCTGCCGAGATAATGCGACAACGCCACCAAATTTAGGGCGGGGATAAAAATTTAAAAATAGTTAATGGGGAAAGGGAGATGTTCACTCGGGGTAGTTTTGAGTCTCTGAGTTCATTTCTGACATCTAAAAATAGCTCGGAATAAGCCCGGCCGACATATTGTGACATTGACAGAAAACTTAGGGCTGCGCCGATATTTGTAAAATAATTTATGAGAGAAGGGAAAAATGCATTATGGGTAACTTTGGGGCTCCGAGTTCAATTCTGACATCTAAAACTAGCTCAGAATAAGTGCTGCCGAGATATTGCGACATTGACAGAAAATTTAGGGCTGTGTCGATATTTGTACAATAATTTATGACAGAAGGAAAGATGCATTATGGGTAATTTTTGGTCTCCGAGTTAAATCTTGTCATCTAAAAATAGCACAGAATCAGTGCTGTCAATATATTACGAACTCAACTTGTCTCATAAATAGGCCACAAATAATTTTAAAAATAGTAAATTATTTCTAAAATATTGGCGCAGCCCTAAATTTCCTGTCAATAACACAATATTTCGGCAGCAATTATTCCAAGCTATATTCTATGTCAAAACTGAACTCGGAGACCCAAGTTCACCCATAATGCATTTTCCTCTTCTCTCATAAATTATTTTACATATATCGGCCCAGCCCCAAATTTGCAGCCAGTGTAGCAGGCTACTCTGACCTAATTTTAAATATCAGAAATGAACTCCGAGACCCAAGATTACCCTTAGTGAACCTCACCCTTTCCTCCCCCTTTCCCCGTAAACTTTTTTTTAAATTTTTGACCCCGCCCTGAATTTGCTGCCGGTGTCGCAGTATTTCGGCAGCAGCTACTCTGTGCTATTTTTAGATGTCAGCAGTGAAATTGGAGACCCAAAATTACCCTAGTGACAGCAAGGCAGCTTCAACAAAGCTATATTTTCTGCTCAGTGTACACTGTACAACTACGATATTACATCCTCTGAGACAACTTGCATCATGTTCCAAGAATTCAAGATGATTTTTGAAAACAAAATTGGGTTCCCCTTCATATCCTCAAAGCTGTGTTTGGAAGATATCAAGAAAATCCTCTTTGGGATTCCTACAGGCAGAAAAGCCACAAGGTTGGGCAACTACGAAAGAATGTGTTCCGGAAAGGGTTCAGTTGAAGGGCATATTTCCGCTATTTCTGGATGGATTTTCTCCATTTTTTTACCAGTAGATCGACTACTGTTGCATCAATCCCAGGCTAGATTTGGAGTCCCAAATTGCTCATTCTCTGTAAAATCGGGTTGTAAAAAAAGGTCATAATGTGGATAAACCCTTTCAGATACAATACTACTCATACTTTCTTTTACATATAAATGGCTATTTAATGAGATGAGTTTATTGATACCTACTTATTCCTTTAATTCTATGGTCCTCACCAGATTATTTAGGGTTCTACCATGTGACGATATTCGATGTCGATAGTCGATGTTGTCCTCCCATGAATAATAATATCGAAATATCGTGCCATAACGAACCAATGGTTCTTTTAGCAATATCAAACCATTTCTTTACGCTTTTCAACAGAGGTTTTGGTTCAATATATCAGTGATGATTTCATCTATCCCACAATTCCCTATACTAGTCATTTCCATATATTCTGTATAGTTCCTGCGTTCAGAGCAGATGGCAAACTAGGTGAGGGGAATGAATAACAGTCTAGTTAGGCCTAATGGGGTGAAGTCAATCATTTTCTACATGACTTTGCTGTTGAAGTTGCCTAAGAGGCTGTTGCCAGCTCATGCTTTTGTTATTAAAACTTACCCTCCTCCTTGTACAAGGCAGCTGCAACTTTTCAACATGCAAACTCCATGTATTTTTGTGCTGATCTATTAAGGAGTTTTCCTCTCGATATTTTGATATGTTGAGGGGACAACTCCATTGATATATGATTATGAATGAATTTCAAAATTATTGAATTAAAATTAAATTTTACTTCACATACTATACTTAAACTTGTGGTCAAGTTTCAGAAAAAGGTAAAGTTTGAAAATTTCAACTTCTCTCCTCATGCGGTGAATGAAAAACTGATATGTATTGGACACGCTGTAATATCAGCAAGTCAATTCTTTCACCGGATATTGGAGTCAAATTTGAATATTAAGCACTTAGTGAAAGTTTAGGTATAGGATGTGAAGTAAAATTAATTTGTTATACATACATCCCTCTTTTATATACATTAGGCCTACATGTAGTTGCTTTAGGAGTAGAATGATAAACTTAATAGGTAGGTGGCAAGTAGGTCTGGGTGTTTTCAAAGGTAACGGTAAAAATACATGTAGCTTTTTTGTTGGTCATGTCGATTGGATTAAATGAATTTACATTTACATTTATACTCCCCATGTTTTGTATTAATCTGTCATACCGTCAAGTGTCGCTAGATGAAAATATATAACTGTTGAATAAAATTCTTGCAGGAAGTAAAGATCCTGAGGTCAAGCCGGCACAGAGGGCAAAAAGCGCCATGGTGTGGCTTGCCCAGCAGCAGTATGGCAGGCTGGCACTTGCAGGGAATTCCCTCACCCTGAAGAAAAACAAAATAAATGACATGCCAGCTCAACTAAGTCGGGCACTACTGTCATAGGCTGCCTACTTCAACCCCTACCATCGGGAAGCATTTCGGCAACGAGTCAGGCAATACGTCAAGCTGCAGCAGCCTGACCATTAATTACAGAATTATTGGTGAAAACCAATGCTTCCAAAAACACAACTTTTTCTTAGAATCACCAAAACTATACCTTTTCATTTTATAACAGCAGAAAGGTTTTCTGGCATAAACGAAGTGCAAAAACAGGCATAATGTGGAGATTCCAACCTGTTAGATACTTTGTTGTATGTATATACAATGTAGATGTTTTCTTTGGCATAAACTTCATAAGTAATAGTAGTGCTCTTGTAGATCTGGACGATCTACACATTGTTTTAAGTCATTAAACTGTCATGTCATTGTATGGGTACAATTTTGCAAGTTTCATATATCTGTGAGTACTTTTTATAAATAGTCATATGTAAAAAAATACACTTTATTTTGAAATTAACATAGTAATAACATTGTTAGTTGTTGGATTGAAAAAATATCTTGGCGGAATGCTAGCAGCTCTTTTAGGTCTACCTCTAGCTGAACAGAGTAAAGATGGAATGTAATGCCACAGACAGTCACAGTCTTGATGAATGGTGTTCTACTATTCAGTGAAAGAAAATTCACCTGAGCAATAGAAAATGTCCGTGGTCCATGGTTATTTTCTTAGCTGGGAAGAAGTGACATGTATGCTAGTGGCCACTGATGAGTAATGACTCTAAGGTGCACTGTCTCAATTGGTTTCTGGGATGGCTTGGTTTGGCTATTTAACGCGCAACAGTTAGCCGTGTTTTGTGGCAAAATAAGCCAAACCTTTGCGCGCTGAATAGCCAAACCGAGCTATCAGAGAAACCAACTGAGACCAGTCTAGTCAAGCAACATCTAATCTACAATAACCAATAGGTTTTGTAGCTGTCTGAAGCTGTGTTCTTGTCAGAAATGATCAATTTAATTCGCTAACTTAGGCGAAAATGAAGTAAAAATTAAAAGTACTCCAAAAGCCCTTTTAATCATCAGTGATATTATCTAATGGTATCAAAATCATCAGGCAATTGGAAAAAAAGTTTTTTGCAAAAAGAAATTTGATTTTACGACTATCCATTCAAAAGCTATTGAACATTTAAGTTTCCCAATTCACAATAGCCGTGACGTTACGAAATTTGACGCAACGGAATTTTCAAGTCAACTTTTGAGTTTTGGGTGATGAGACTTTCCAATGATGCTGAGATTCGGAGGCGCCAATATTATACCTTATGTGACACTGAAAACTTTGTATGACAAGTTGGTTGTATTTGCGCAGTATGCCAGTCTATGAAATCTAATGTGAATGACGTTAGGCTAGGTAAATTTTACACAGGCAGGATAAGAAACCAACGCCATCAATTAAACTACCCTTGCTTGATGCTGTACATGTCACAGCCATCTACATGTACATCCAAGGGGTTTGACAATGAAAATATGGGCAAATTCACACTTATGGGGTGTATTTCAGGGCACAAAACACACTACCGGGTGTCTGGAATTCCTTAGGTAAGAGCATTTTTTGTGGTGAGGCAAACTCCTGGGATGTACAAACAAGTTGTATTGAATGGATGGAGTACCCTTCCCTCCTGTTCATAAAACACTGATGATGAATGAAATCTGTGGTTGCAGAAAAGTAATTAAAAGTAATAAACTATTTGCATAAAATAATAATATATTCTCTTATCTTGTCATGAAACAGATTGCAGTATGCAACGTACATGTATTTGCCAAGATTTTTTTAAAAATAAGTGGTCTTTTAGTTTGTGTACTGACTATGCAACCGCCATACAATTTTCCTACTTCTAGGGTTTATTCACATCAGAACGCAGCAATGTTTTGTTTATCTACTTGACCATTTCTCCAATAGAAAAATTAATCGAAAATATTGTAGTCTCAACCATGGCCATAAGTGCACAATTTAAAAAAAAATGGTAATTAGTGCTGTAATGAGCCAGGGCCAGGCTCGCTAAAACAGGTGCTGACATAACCAAGACCAAGCCGATACTGAACCGGCCCAGTTCTGGGTGTTATCTTATCAGGGCAAAGGGGAAGACAATTCAAAAAATATCCAAAAAAATCAAAAACGGTAAAAGTATGTCAATATTATGGTCTAACAAAGAGTTGATATAGGGGTTTTTGGGCATGCTGAATCCAAATTTGCCATCTATTTTAAGCTAGCTCCACTCTTTCAAAGTGTCTTGAGCACTGTCGGGTCTGATGAGAAAACGTTTTCCCATGGAAAACTATTGTAATGGAAAACTAATTATTTTAATTATTGTAATTTTGTGATGCTTCCCATTATCTTTCAAGTTAATATTGTTGGAGGAAATATTTGATGCTCCTGCCTCTCTCTGGCACAATTCAACCCAAAACAACATTTTAATGATTAATTTTGACTAGGGTATACAAAATACATGTAAAATACAATGAAAACTCAACCCATGCTTTATTTTTTTCATCAAGCCCAATTTCTGCTTTAAAATACCACCCAGAATTATGAGAAAAAAATGTAGCCATTTTTGGAAACAGAAGGTAATCAATGAAGCAAATAAAAGAGACTAACTTTAAAACTTCAATTGATTTGTTTAACAAATAGAATTCAATCATCAGAGTGAAACAAATGCAGGGTATATGATAATGTTTTTGTCAGTGCCGCATCGCAGCCTAGATGCTGCCTAGCCCTGGTATATCAGATGGACGGCTAAGAAGGTGTTGTATTACTGTACCTGGCGGTAGTGATGGGTTAAAAGTGATTGTTGTGGCATTGATTTCATCCCCAGAACAATCCCAGAAGGGTGAATTTTAATCTCAACTCAAATGTCAACTCCAAAACAATCCCAGCACTTAAGTTTTTTATGAGATGGCCTCATAGCGTATGCTGACTGAAGGTTCCCAGTATTTTTGACAATAGGATGGGCTTTCTTTCTCATGTAATGTAAAGCTGATAGAAAAACAGGAATTAGATGACTTTTTTGCCAGTTTTAGTATAGTACCAATTTATTAATGTCATTTTATGTCTAGGCCTATTTAATTAGCGAAATCGCCACATTGTTCATGAACAGAACACTTGTAATTTTCGCTGTTCAAAGCCTACTGTCGCGGGATAACAGAAAATTAATTGCCACTACTGTGATTCGATCCGTTGTACCGTTAAGATACTTAGCATATGAAACGTTGGTCAGCTTATTATTCACCTGATTCTTTTGTAGCTGTTCATAGTTTAGTCAGTGGGGACAGTAAAGGCAGTTATGAATAATGAGCCTGTTCATGAACGATGCAGGCGATTTACATAAATATCATAAACATGTACATGTAGGCCCAGTAATTTATATGCAAATGGTAGCAATAAATATTGGCTGAAACAAGGTTTTTTCACGGCCTGCATCGCATTACCCATTATTTTGAAATAGAAATCTGAAAGTGCTAGAGTAAAACCTCGGAAGACTGGGAAAGTTTCATTGACATGGCTTCAGTTGTTTAAGAGATAATTATTGATACATTACTAGCATAAAATGGGTAAAAACTGGCGTACCAATGCAAAGAATTAGGTTTTTTTGACAACCTAGGGCATAAAATCCAACAAGCATCAAGTGCCAGAAATGTAA
>ERZ1740068.518-NODE-518-length-18011-cov-9.547227_pt1 | contig 18011 bp, 13 predicted proteins | sample MGYA00581735_ERZ1740068 | MGnify/ENA primary metagenome ERZ1740068 (study PRJEB43018, sample SAMN04849740) | marine metagenome | isolation source: floating plastic debris | place: Pacific Ocean | collected 2008-08-30 | study: EMG produced TPA metagenomics assembly...
TTGGGTACTGTGTTGTTCTAATTAATGATTACTGTTCTTGGATTTATGTTTTCTGAGTTGTCTTCTCAGTGCCTCTACTGCCTCGTCGGCAGCAGCTTCAAATGAATTCGATTGTTCCTTGGCGAAAAGTTGAGTGCCGGGGATATTGACTTTTATTTCAATGACTTTATTATCTCTGGCTTCGCCTTTGTCCAAACGCATGAAGACTTCTCCGTCTATAATCCGGTCGTAAAAAGTCTCTAGTTTATCGGTTTTTTTCTGAATGAAATTTACCAGTTTTTGATCTGCGTCAAAATGGATCGAATGCATTTGTAATTTCATAATTTGTCACTTTTAAATATTAAACAATTAGGCCTTCGGGTGCGCCTGATCGAATACCGCCTTTAGCTTGCTCATTGTATTGTGAGTGTAGACTTGTGTGGCGGCTAGGCTGCTGTGTCCCAGAAGGTCCTTTACAGAATTTAGGTCCGCACCTTTGTTGAGAAGGTGGGTGGCAAAAGTATGCCGGAGTACGTGAGGACTCTTTTTGCTGATTGAGGAGACCTCCGTGATGTATTTTTTGACCACTCTTTGAATCAACATCGGATAGGTCTTCTTGCCACTGTCACTGAGTAGCAAATAGTCCTGATCTACGATGTTTGGGTGTTGGCTTCGGAATGAAAGATAATGCTTCAACGTCGCGGTCAGGTTATCGTTAACGGGGATTATTCTTTCTTTGTTACGCTTGCCAAGTACTTTGATGGAGTTGCTGTAAAAACTGACATCTTTGAGTTGAAGGTTGATTAACTCCGAAAGCCGAATGCCAGTGCCATAGAGTAATTCCAGTATCAGTTTATTACGGCTGTTGGTAAAATCATCGCCATCTGCTATTTCATAGTTATCCAGCAGATGAACCATTTCCTGCTCTCGTAGAAAGACAGGGAGCTTCTTCTCCGATTTTAATGGCTGTAGCCTGTCAGTAGGGTTACTGTCAATTGCCTCTCTGATCATCAGGAATTTGTAGAAAGACTTGAGTGTGGCAATTTTTCGGTTGATGGATTTATTAGAAAAGTCGTTTTCAGACAAATAAAAAATCCAGGCTCTTAAATCCCTGAAGGAAAGAACCTGGACATTATCTTGAACCAATTCTGCTTGCGCAAAATCAGCTAATTGTCTTAAATCATTTTCATAAGCCGTAATCGTATGATCACTGTATCTTTTTTCAAACTTTACGTACCTTATGAAAGAATCAACCATATAGTATTCTTAGACCAAAAAACTGGTGGAGGAATACTAACTTAACGATTTTGAATGTAAAAAGATAGGGGAAAATTAAATATTTTCCGCGTCTCTCATCTTTTGTCTGTAAGAAGCCTTGATAATTTCTTCTCTTCTTTTCACAGATCTTTTAGTGTAGTGAGATCTACTTCTTAATTCTTTCAAAACACCTGTTTTTTCAAATTTCTTTTTGAATCTTTTCAGTGCTTTGTCTATTGATTCGTTTTCTTTTACGTTTACAATGATCATAATCTTAGTTTTTAAGAGGGCGCAAATATAATAAGCATTCCTCGAAAGAAAAAAGGATTGATTACTTTAAAATAGATCTGGAAATTACCAATTTTTGGATTTCCGATGTCCCTTCCCCAATTGTACACAGTTTGGCATCTCTGTAATACTTCTCTACGGGATAATCTTTTGTATAACCATATCCTCCAAAAATCTGTACAGCTTCATTGGCAACTTCTACAGAGATATCAGAAGAGTAAAGCTTGGCCATGGCAGATTCTTCATTCACAGGCTTGCCCTGGTTTTTCAGCTCAGCAGCGTGGTAAGTTAGTAATTTGGCAGCTTTTACCTTGGTAGCCATCTCAGCCAGTTTGAAGCTAATGCCCTGGAAAGCGGCAATTGGCTTGTTAAACTGATGTCTTTCCTTGCTATAGGCAATACTTGCGTTCAGCGCTCCTTCTGCAATGCCACAGCTCAACGCCGCAATAGAGATTCGTCCGCCGTCCAATATTTTGAGTGACTGTACAAAGCCTTCTCCTACATTGCCAAGGATATTGTCCTGATGTACTTTGCAATCTTCAAAGATCAGCTCTGTAGTTTCTGAAGCACGCATGCCCAGTTTATTCTCTTTTCGCCCTGCAGAGAAGCCAGGAGTACCTTTTTCAATGACGAAAGCGGTCATTCCGTGAGAGTCACCTACTTCACCTGTCCGCGCGATTACCACAGCAATATTAGAAGATTTACCATGGGTGATGAAGTTCTTCGCACCATTGAGTACGTAGTAGTCGCCTGCTTTTCTGGCAGTTGTTTTCATGTTTCCGGCATCAGAGCCGGTGTTGGGTTCAGTAAGACCCCATGCGCCAATCCACTCGGCAGTAGCCAATTTAGGGAGCCATCTCATTTTTTGTTCGTGACTGCCAAATTGTAATATATGTCCTGTGCAAAGCGAATTATGCGCAGCCATTGAAAGTCCGATAGATCCATCAACTTTTGCAAGCTCAATGATAGCTGTCGCATATTCATGGTAACCAAAACCGGAACCTCCATATTCCTGAGGTACAAGAACACCCATCAGTCCCAGCTCTCCAAGTTTCTTGAAAAGCTCGATCGGGAATGTCTGCTCCTCATCCCAGTCCATTTTATGCGGCTCAATCTCTTTGGCGCTAAAATCTCTGATCATCTCAGAAATCATTTTCTGATTCTCTGCTACCTGATAGCCATTCTCGATTTCTAATGTATCGTTCATACTTATTTAATTGGGTTATTTGTTTGCTACAAAATTAGTACTTCCAGAGGAGATAACCGAGATGAACATTAAATCGTTGTATTGACAAAAAATAATATGCTACTTTTGCCACGTTTTTTGGCAACAAAATAAAAGTCATATGAAGATTGCAGTCGTTGGAACTGGATATGTGGGGTTGGTTACAGGTACATGTTTTTCGGAGACAGGTAATCACGTTACATGTATTGATATAGATGTAAATAAAGTTGAAAAGCTTAAAAATGGGCAAATCCCCATTTATGAGCCAGGGCTTGATGTGCTGTTTGAAAGAAATATCAGGCAAAACAGGCTTGATTTCACCACAGACTTGAAAGAAGGTATTAAAGGCGCTGAAATCATCTTCCTGGCTTTGCCAACACCTCCAGGAGAAGATGGCTCTGCAGATTTGCAATACGTATTGAGAGTGGCGGAAGACCTCGGTCCATTACTGGAGGACTACACGGTGATTGTGGATAAGAGCACAGTGCCGGTAGGAACTGCTGACCTGGTCAAAGAAAAAGTAGCATTGGGTGCAAAAGTAGACTTTGACGTAGTTTCTAATCCTGAATTCCTCAGAGAAGGGGTTGCAGTAGAAGACTTCATGAAGCCCGACAGGGTAGTAGTAGGTTTGGAATCAGACCGGGCTCAGCAGTTGATGGAGCAGTTATACCTTCCATTTGTGAGACAGGGTAACCCAATTATCTTCATGGATTTGAAATCTGCGGAGCTTACCAAATATGCCGCCAACTCATTCCTGGCCACTAAAATCACTTTCATGAACGAGATCGCCAACCTGTGTGAGGAGCTGGGTGCCGATGTAGACATGGTGAGAAGAGGTATTGGAACAGATGCCAGAATTGGTAAGCGATTCTTGTTTGCCGGTATTGGATATGGGGGTAGCTGTTTTCCCAAGGATGTTCAGGCATTGGCAAAATCTGCCAAAGATGCGGAGTACGACTTCAAAATCCTCAACTCAGTGATGGAGGTCAACCAAACACAGAAGACCAAGCTGATAGGCAAACTGCTGGAAAGCTTTGATGGCAATATTGAAGGGAAGACTTTTGCTGTGTGGGGATTGGCTTTCAAGCCTTATACAGATGATATCAGAGAGGCTCCGGCATTGTACAACATTGATGAATTATTAAGCAGAGGTGCTTCTGTGAAGGCTTATGACCCTGAAGCGATGGAAAACGTAAAAGGAGCACTGGGCGATAAGATCACTTACTGTAAGGATGAGTATGACGCTGTAGATGGGGCAGATGCTTTGTTGATCATGACTGAATGGCCTGTTTTCAGAACGCCGGATTTTGCGAGGTTGAAAGAATTACTCAAGACTCCATTGATTCTGGATGGTCGTAACCTTTACAGCCTCCGTGACATGACTAATACAGGAATTGAGTACCACAGTGTGGGAAGAGCAAGTGTAGAGTAAACACTTCACATCATATAAAAAAAGGCTTGGTAGATATTTCTGCCAAGCCTTTTTCTATTTCTTAATCAGAACAATTATTTATTCTGAATGGAATTGAGCTGCCATTGATAATTCAGGTAGCTGATTTTGGTAGATTTGGTTACTTCTGCATCGGCATATTTAGCGATGTACTCTTTGAGGGAACCGTTCTTGGTGAAATCACCTCCATACCAGCTAAAAATTTTCGATAGCTGCGCCTTTTTACCTGAGAATCTATTGCGCTTAGGGTCGTTGATAAACTTCTTGGTTTGCTCTTCAAGCTGGCTATCCAGTTTGCTGGCGATAAAGGCTTCATTGCGTAGCAGCGGGCATGAATAAGAAGCACAGTTGACAGCAAAATGAATGCGGGGTTCGTCAAATTTTTTCCGGATGATGCCATGCTCTATGTTGTTCAGGTCCATCTTTTTTCCGTTTATTTCGATGAATTTGATGTCCCATGGAGAGTTGACAAACGGTATCTGAATCTTGCTGCCGATGTCTTTGATGCTCTTGACCGGATAATGTTGCAGGACCAGGTCAATGGTAAATGCGTTGTAGGCGTTGATCCAGTATGCCAGCTGCTCGTCATCGCTCCAGCTGTCCTCTTTTGGAGGATTGGCCTTGAGGGCTTCCAGGTATTTTGTCAGCGTTGCTTTGTCTTTCAAAAAACCGTCATAGTCTACCCAACCATCCGCGTCAACATGGGTTTTTAATAACTTGTCGAACAAAGAATGATCAAATTGCGTCTGAGTGACACCAGGATGGCCAAGTGCCAGGCCTGTGATCAATATAAAAGTGAAAATCTTCATCATGTTGAATTACGATTTATATTATTTCTAATTCTCAATACTCAAAATAAATGCCAGAGGTTCGCCAATGTGCTTATCAGGTCATTGTTCTGACAAACGCGATATTCCGAAAAAAGAGGAAGAGAACCATTCAGCTAAAAAAGAATGTTGATATCTGTTTGGTTTTCCTTTTTATTGCTTATTATTAAAATTCTATCCAAATCGAATTTATGCTGGAAAGCTTATTTGACAAAGAATTAATCGTGCTGATTTGTGGGTTTCTGATAGTAGCAGTTGCCGCTAACAGGATTTCTGCTGTATTCCAGAAAATCAAGCTACCCCTGATCACCGGATTCATCATTACCGGCATAATAGCGGGCCCCTATGTATTGGGGCTGATCCCATTTATATCAAAAGAAAAACTCAATTTTATCAATGAGGTATCCCTCGCTTTTATTGCTTTTGCAGCAGGAGCTGAGCTGTACCTGAAAGAACTGAGAGACCGGTTTGATAGCATCAAATGGAACACATTTGGTCAGCTGGTGATCACCTTTGTGTTTGGAGGACTTGGCGTCTACCTGCTGGCTGATTACATACCTTATATGAGAGATCTCCCTGTGGGGACCAAGATTGCCATTTCACTGCTGACTGCAACTATTTTTGTGGCTCGTTCACCAGCTTCGGCGATAGCAGTAGTCAACGAGGTGCGGGCCAAAGGGCCGTTTACCCAAACGGTAATGGGCGTTACGGTATTAAAAGACTTCCTGGTGATTGTCCTGTTTGCCATCATGCTGTCGGTAGCCAAGACGTTGATCGCAGGAGAGGAGTTTAGTTTCCTGAGTATCGTACTCATCCTTGTGGAATTGGTCTTGTCCTTTGGGCTCGGGTTTATCTATGGTAAAATCCTGAAGTTTGTGCTTTCCTGGAAGGTACATACCCTCACCAAAACCATATTGATCATCGCAGTAGGATATTCCGCTTATTTGCTGGCCAGTCAGGCGTCCCATTACTCGGCGATCAACATTGGCCATCATGTGACTTTTGAACCATTGCTGGTCTGTATCATCGCAAGCTTCTATGTGACCAACTACTCCAAATTCCGACCGGAGTTTCTGAAAATCCTGGAACAAACAGGACCTGTTATCTATGTAGGTTTTTTCACTTTTACAGGATCTATCATGGCCATAGATGTGCTGGCTTCAGTATTTGGAGTGGCGGTGATCTTATTCTTTATCCGACTGCTGACCATGGTCGCCGGTGGCTACATCGGTGGTTTCCTGGCGAAAGACCCCATTGCCTACTGCCATTACGGGTGGATGCCTTATGTGACGCAGGCGGGAGTGGCACTCGGTCTTTCTACGGTAATTGCCAATACCTTCCCGTCTTGGGGGAATCAGTTTTCTACGGTGGTCATTGCTGTTATTGTGATCAATCAGTTTGTGGGGCCTCCTCTGTTTAAATATTCACTCAGCAGACTGGGCGAAGACCGAAGCAAGGCAGATACACCGGAGTTTGACGGTATAAGAGATGCCATCATTTTTGGTCTGGAAAGTCAGAGCATAGCACTCGCTACACAGCTGATCCAAAAAGGATGGCAGGTACAGGTAGCCACAATGATGGAAGAGGGGAGTGTTGAGGAGCCTGAAGGCATCAAACTGCAGTACATCAAAGATTTTTCTTTTGAAACGATGAAAAGCATGGATGCTGAACATACTGAAGCCATTGTCTGTATGCTTTCGGATGAGGAAAACCTGAAAATATGCGAAACCGCCTATGAGCACCTGGGTACCAGAGACCTGATTGTACGGCTCAATCGCCGCGACAACTATGATAAATTCCTGGCCCTGGAGGTGAAGATTGTAGATCCTTCTACTGCGATCGTCAGCTTGCTGGACCACTTCGTCCGTTCGCCACAAGCGACTTCCCTCTTACTGGGTATGACAGAAGGCAAGGATACGAGAGACCTGGAGGTGATCAACTCCAACCTGCACGGTATTCCATTGCGAGACCTGCGACTGCCGTCTGATGTCATTATCCTGTCTATTAGAAGAGGAGGTCAGATGATCATATCACATGGCTATACGCGACTAAGAATTCACGACATTGTCACAGTGGTGGGATCAAACCGTAGTCTGGATGAGCTGACGCTTAGGTTTGATTGATCGGGGTCTCTGACTACAACCCGCCCTTTCTTTTATCACTGCGCACAAGCATTTTTTGTGTGATCTATATGATTTTATCCACTGTCTGTACATTTTTGCGGCTATGGCAAAAGTTGAAGACAATATCACGCTGAAAAACATTGTGGCGCATTGCAAGGAATATGGTTTTGTATTCCCTTCCAGCGAAATCTATGATGGACTAAGTGCTACGTATGACTACGGTCAAAATGGTGTAGAGCTGAAGAACAACATCAAGCAATATTGGTGGAAATCCATGGTGCAGTTGCACGAGAACATTGTGGGACTGGATTCGGCGATTTTCATGCATCCTGCCACCTGGAAGGCTTCAGGGCACGTAGATGCTTTCAACGATCCCATGATCGACAATAAAGACAGCAAAAAACGCTACCGTGCGGACACCATGGTAGAGGACTATATGGCCAAGATCAAGGCCAAAATTGACAAGGAAGTGACAAAGGCGGCCAAGCGATTTGGCGATGCTTTTGATGAAGCGCAGTTCCGGGCTACCAATCCCAGGGTTTTACAAAACCAGGAAAAGATTGATGCGACACAGGCACGGCTCAACAAGTGCATCGAAGAAAACGACCTGGAGGATTTCAAGGCGTTGATTGATGATCTGGGCATTGCGGATCCGGTATCTGGGTCCAGAAACTGGACAGATGTACGTCAGTTCAACCTGATGTTTTCTACGGAATTGGGTTCAGTGGCTGAAGGAGCCAGTACCATCTACCTGCGTCCGGAGACGGCACAGGGTATTTTTGTCAATTACCTCAACGTCCAGAAAACTGGCCGGATGAAGCTGCCATTCGGTATCGCTCAGATTGGAAAAGCTTTCAGGAATGAAATCATTGCCCGTCAGTTTATTTTCAGAATGCGGGAGTTTGAGCAGATGGAAATGCAGTTTTTTGTGAAGCCTGGAGAGGAAATAGAGTGGTACAATCACTGGAAAGCAACACGGATGAAATGGCATCAGAACCTTGGCTTGGGCGATGGCAAACACCAGTTTCATGACCATGAAACCCTGGCGCACTATGCCAATGCGGCGTGTGACATCGAGTTTAAATTCCCAATGGGCTTCAAGGAGCTGGAAGGTGTCCACAGTCGTACAGACTTTGACCTCAAAGCGCATGAGGAGCACTCTGGTAAGAAGCTACAGTTTTTCGATCCTAAAGACGAGAAAAGCTATGTGCCGTATGTTGTAGAGACTTCCATCGGGCTGGACAGGATGTTTCTGGCGGTACTTTCTTCGGCTTTCACAGAGGAGACCCTGGCAGATGGCAGTAGCAGGGTAGTGCTCAAGTTGCCTCCGGTGTTGGCGCCTGTGAAAGCGGCGGTATTGCCATTGGTAAACAAAGACGGTTTGCCAGAGAAGGCACGCGAGATCCTCAATGAGCTACAGTTTGAATTCAATACGCAGTATGATGCGAAGGATGCCATCGGCAGGAGGTACAGAAGACAGGATGCCATTGGTACACCTTACTGTGTGACGGTAGATAACCAGACGTTGGAAGACAATACGGTGACCATCCGTGAGCGCGATAGCATGGAACAAAAGAGGGTTTCTGTGGCGGAAGTAGTAGATACATTGAAAAATGACGTTTCAATGGCCAACCTACTCAAGTCGCTTTAGTGATTGCAAGTCTTCAGATACTATTATTAATTCTCAATAGCATTATTGGGCCAATATTCCTGATGATATTGGCCACTTTGATCATCCTGGCGATTGGCTCTTCGGGAAGAGTCAACATGGGCGTGCATGTCTTCAATCTGTCGCCTATCCGCAAGGAGTACAAGGCGATCTTGAAGGAGAAATCGGGGTTTTACAACCGGCTTTCGCCCGAGGCTAAGACTAATTTTGAAAAGCGCGTCCAGCATTTTATCAATCAGAAAGACTTCATTTCCCGAAGTGCTGATCCGGTTACTGCCGAAATGAAGGTCATGATCTCCTCGGTAGCGATACAGTTGACTTATGGGTTCCCCAGGGTATACCTGACGCATTTTAAGAGAATCCTCATCTATCCGGACAACTATTATTCTACGATCAACAAGGTCTATCACCAGGGAGAGGTAAATCCACTCAACCGCATCATCGTGATCTCCTGGTCCAACTTTGTACGGGGCATGGAAAACTATGACAGTGGCATCAACCTGGGACTCCACGAGATGGCACATGCTTTGCGACTGGAAAATGTGATCAGGAATGAAGAATATGACTTTCTCGACGCCCGGTTGCTGGAGAAATGGGAACATCTTGCTCAGGCAGAGATTCTGTCCATTCGCCAGGGGGCAGCTAGTATATTCCGGGAATATGGCACCTCTTCCGAGGAGGAGTTTTTTGCCGTGGCAGTAGAGAACTTTTTTGAGCGCCCCATCCTTTTCAGAGAGCATAACGAAGAACTTTTCTGGGTTTTGGCCAGGCTGCTGAACCAGCATCACCTGGTGGCGGCTTGGGTTTGATCTTAAGTGAACAATGGTTCGAGCGTCGCGCTCTGACTTTCTTAAGCTGAGAGCGTCTCGCTCGATTGTTTTTCAAGTGGATTTCGTAATGACCGTAAAGCATAGATTAGTGGCTATCACGAAATTTTGAGTAGCACCAAGATTGTGTGGAAAAAATCAGCCCGATACCGTACCACCTCTCCTCAAACCATGTTCTTTTTTCTTTGATCTTTTATCTCAAAATAGCTTCATACAAAAACAGTCTTGATAACGTCTATCACATATGCCCAAGTGTCAATCACCCGAAGATTGGTCGTAAAAACCGTAATCATCATCTGTTTTAGAGCACTTACCCTGCTGTTTGACTGTTTCAGAGTTAATCCCCTACTATTTTTTCTGAAAACCGAGGAATCAAATTAACTTTGACGGATGTGCGAAAAGATGCAATGGGAGTTACTGCTGAACCCCTACAGAATTGGCGAAGACCGGTCTGTTGAAAAATCTGCCGATGGGTTGCGAAGTGAGTTCGAAAGAGACTATGACCGTCTTGTTTTCAGTCATCCATTCAGGAGGTTGCAGGACAAAACGCAGGTCTTTCCAATCCCCGAGCATGATTTTGTGCACAATCGATTGACCCACAGTCTCGAAGTATCGAGTGTAGGGCGGTCTTTGGGGAAAGTAGCGGGGGCTCAATTACTGGAGCGGCACCCTGATCTCAAAAATCGCTTCTCCCCTTTTGACTTTGGCTCTATCACCGCTGCGGCTTGTCTCGCTCATGACCTGGGCAACCCTCCGTTTGGGCACTCGGGAGAGGAGTCTATTTCCAGTTTCTTCAAAGCGGAGCAGGTCTACAACATGTTCAGGCCGTTGATGAGTGAGGCAGAATGGAGTGACCTCACCAACTTTGAAGGCAATGCGCAGGGATTTAGGATATTGAATAATCCCTATGAGCGTGGTTTGAAGTTGACCATGGCTACCCTCGCAGCATTTACAAAATATCCTCATTGCTCTCTGTTGAAAGAAAAGATCCCGGGCCGCAAAAGCCAGAAAAAATACGGTTTCTTCCAAAATGAGCGGGAGCAGTTTGAAGAGGTTGCGCAGGCGACTGGTTTGCTCAGGCTCAACAAAGAATCCTATTGCCGCCATCCCCTGGTATTCCTGGTAGAGGCAGCCGATGACATTTGCTATCACATCATAGACCTGGAGGACGGCTGCCGGCTGGGGCTGGTGCAATTTGAAGTGGTGAGGGACTTGCTCGCTACCATTTTGGGAGATCGGTATGACGAGGAAAAGCTGGACAAGATCTATGGCGAGAACGAAAAAATAAGCCTGTTGCGCGCACTATGTATCAATCAGTTGATTTACGAGGCAACAGACGTATTCATCAAGCACGAAGAAGACATCCTTGCCGGTAATTTTGATACAGACCTGATCAGTGAAGTCGCCTCCAAAGACATCCTCAAGGCCATCAGTAAACTATCTATCGATAAATTATATCGGTCAAGAGTAGTTTTAGAGAAAGAAGCCGGTGGTTTCGAAGTGCTCGAAAACCTGCTCAGTTCCTTTTGCTATGCGGTGTACTATAAGTATCATAAACCTGACGGATACAACGGTAAATTCCGTAGCACCTTCCGGCTGCTGCCAGATAACATTCAATATTACATCAGTCAGGAGGTGAGCTTCTATCAGCGTATGCTTTACATCACTGATTACATCTCTGGGATCACCGACAGGCATGCGGTCAGTTTGTTCAAACGAATAAAAGGTATTTCCCTCCCGGTAGGATAACCCCAAATTTGGTATTTATCAGACATAGATTGCAAAAATCATTACCTTTGCCCCTTCTTGAAAAATGTGGAATAAATTAGCTCATATCATTTTAAAGCACAGGATCTTACTGATCGTGTTGCTGGTATTGATGACGGCTTTCATGGGATACCATGCGAAGTCTATAAAATACTCCTTTTCCCTAGCGGAAATCGTCCCTCCTACAGACCCGGAAATGGCCTACTTCAAAGAGTTCAAAGAGACCTTTGGAGAAGATGGTAATATCATGGCGCTGGGTGTAAAAGACAGTGCCATCTATCAATTGGAGCGCTTCAGGCAGCTGGGTTATCTGGTCAATAACATTGGTGGGCTGGAAGGTGTCAACGACATCCTTGGTTTGCCCAATCTGAAGAAACTTCACAAAAACAAACAGAAGCAGCAGTTTGAGCTACAGCCTGTATTCCCCGATGAAATTCCCGATCAGGAGACGCTGGATAGTTTGCTGACGGGTGCTGTCAATCTCAAGTTCTACAGCGGACAGCTCATCAATGCGGAGAATGGAGCTACGATTATCCTGGTAACCATCACCAAGGAGTTTCTCAACTCCAAGGATCGGTTGCAGCTGGTAGATGACATCGTCATGTTGGGAAGCGAATTTGAAAAGCTAACCAATGTCAAGCTACATTATGCCGGCCTTCCATATGTGCGTTCAGTATCGATGCAAAAGGTGAAAAAAGAACTGAATCTGTTTCTGATTCTTTCAATCACCATCACCGGACTAATTCTTTTCCTGTTTTTCAGGTCTTTCAAAGCAGTAATATTCCCATTGGTGATCATTGGCGTTATCGTGGTATGGGTGCTGGGTACGCTGTCATTACTCAACTATAAAATTACCCTGCTCACGGGGCTCATACCGTCGATCATTGTGGTAATCGGTATTCCGAATAGTGTCTACATGCTCAATAAGTATCATCAGGAGTATGCCAAAGACAAAAACCAACGCCGTGCGCTGGAAACGATCATTAGAAAGATTGGTATCGTAACATTGATTACCAATTTCACGACTGCGGTCGGTTTTCTGGTACTCGTGTCTACTGACATTACTATTCTGAAAGAGTTCGGTATTGTTGCGGGTCTTAATATCCTCGCTACTTTCATCGTCAGTACCATTTTGATCCCTTCGGTATTTTCGTTGGTATCGCCGCCGAGTGAAAGACACCTCAAGCACCTGGAGTTCAGGTTTCTCAATGCTTTCCTCACAGGTCTGGATATCCTCGTACACCGCCACAGATGGCTCGTCTTTATGGCTACTGCCACCATCGTGGTGATTTCCGCCATTGGGCTCACCAGAATAGAGGCCGTTTCCTACATGGTAGATGACATCCCGGAAAAAAGTCCGATCAAGAAAGATCTGCGGTTTTTCGAAGAGAATTTCTCGGGGATCATGCCATTGGAGATTGTGGTCAACACGGGAAGGAAAAGAGGGGTGCAGAGTATGGCATCGCTGCAGAAGATTGCAGCGTTTGAAGACTTTCTAGATTCCATCCCCTACATTTCACAGCCGGTTTCGGTGGTAAGCTTTATCAAGGCGGCCAATCAGGCGTTTTATAACCAGATGCCAAGGTTTTACAAGTTGCCAAATGGCCGTGGGAAAAGTCAGATACTCAAATACTTGAAAGCAGACTCCGATACCGATTCATTGTCCCAATCTTTTGTGGACAGCATCGGTCAGAATATCAGAATTTCTTTGAAGATCGCTGACATCGGTTCCAATAGAATGGATTCGCTGGTGACACAGGTCATTCAGCCGAGGATGAATGAAATATTTGATGATGGAAAAATGCAGGCGAAAGTTACTGGGACTACGTTGCTCTTCATCAAAGGGAATAAGTTCCTGATCAGAAACCTGATCGGTAGTATGATCATTGCATTTTTTGTGATCTCCCTGATTATGGTATTACTCTTCAGGAACTTCCGGATGATCATCATTTCTCTGATTCCGAATATGATTCCGTTACTGATTACGGCAGGTATTATGGGATTCTTTCAGATACCACTAAAGCCCAGTACGGCCTTAATTTTCAGTATTGCCTTTGGTATTTCCGTGGATGACTCCATTCACTTCCTCGCCAAGTACAGGCAGGAGCTCTTTCAGCACAAGTTCAATGTGCCTATTGCGGTGAGCAAGAGTTTGAGAGAGACAGGTGCATCTATGATTTATACCTCCATTATCCTGTTTTGTGGATTTGTCATCTTTGCAGCTTCTGATTTCGGTGGAACCATCGCACTCGGTATCCTGACGTCGATGACACTGATGATCGCGATGCTGACCAATTTGACCGTGCTGCCTTCGCTGTTGCTGAAGTTTGACAGTGGAAAGAGAAATACAGATCGGCATCCTCTGATCGAGAAATATCCGGAGTTTTATCATGAAGATGAAGACGAAGAAATTAATATCGAGAAGCTGGAGATTAAAAAGGAGAACCTCGAAGACTAATTTTCAGTATTAATAATAGAATTTTCAGACGTAGAAGTGGACAAGTATACAGAATACAAGAACATTGACTATGCGGAAGTCGCAAGTGATGTACTAAAATGGTGGCAAGAAAACGACATCTTCAAAAAGTCGATTACTACCAGAGCAGGGAAGCCTACTTTTACATTTTATGAGGGGCCGCCGTCTGCCAATGGTACTCCCGGCATCCACCATGTGATGGCCAGGACTGTCAAGGATATTTTTTGTCGATACAAGACCCAGAAGGGCTATCAGGTCGCTCGTAAAGGTGGGTGGGATACCCATGGATTGCCTGTGGAACTGCAGGTAGAGAAAGAACTGAATATCACCAAGGAAGACATTGGGAAAAAGATTACCGTAGAAGCTTACAATCAGAAATGTAAGGAGGCGGTGATGAAGTATAAAAGCCAGTGGGACGACCTGACCCAGAAAATGGGTTATTGGGTAGACCTGGATGATCCTTATATTACGTTCAACCGTGATTACATGGAGACCTTGTGGAACCTCCTCAAGAAGCTTTATGACAAAGGCTTGCTTTACAAAGGGTTTACCATTCAGCCCTATAGTCCTGCGGCAGGTACCGGACTGAGCTCTCACGAGCTGAACCAGCCAGGTACTTACAAAGACATCAAAGACACCACAATTGTGGCGCAGTTTAAAGTGGAGCGCAACGAGCGATCTGAGCGATTTTTCTCCGCTGCGGACGAGCAACTCTATATCCTGGCCTGGACCACCACGCCATGGACATTGGCAGCCAATAACTCTTTGGCTGTCGGGAAAAATATCAAATACGTCAAAGTCAAAACCTTCAACGCTTATACCCATGAGCCGGTGAGTGTGATTTTGGCCTCTGACAGGGTGAGCACTTATTTCAACGCCAAAGCAGCCGACCTGAAACTGGAAGATTACAATCCAGGCGACAAGCTGATCCCGTTTGAAGTAAGCGATCCATTTACCGGTCAGGAGCTTGAAGGCGTAGATTATGAGCAGTTGATGCCTTATATCCCGTTACCAAAGCCTGCTTTCAGCGTGCTGGTTGGAGACTTTGTGACTACTGAGGATGGCACAGGAGTAGTGCACCTGGCCAGAACTTTTGGTGCAGATGATGACAGGGTCAGTGCGCAATATGGCGTGCCAGGTATTTTTGTGAAAGACGAAGATGGTTTTGACTCTCCCATTGTAGACAAGCAAGGAAAATACGTGAAAGAGATCACGGATTTTGCCGGCATGTACGTCAAGAATCAATATTATGCGGAAGGTGAAGTGCCAGAAAAAGGACTGGACGTACAAATCGCCATCAAGCTAAAAGAAGAAAACAAGGCTTTTAAAGTCGAGAAATACGAGCACTCTTATCCACACTGCTGGAGAACCGATAAGCCGGTACTCTACTATCCGCTGGATTCCTGGTTTGTGAAGACGACCGCTTTCAAAGACAGACTGGTAGAACTGAACAATACCATCAACTGGAAGCCTGCTTCTACCGGTACAGGTAGGTTTGGTAACTGGCTGGAGAACCTGGTTGACTGGAACCTGAGCCGTAGCAGATACTGGGGAACGCCGTTACCCATCTGGAGAACGGAGGATCAGCAGGAAGAAATTTGCATCGGTAGCCTTGCAGAACTGAAAGCAGAGGTAGACAAGTCTGTAGCAGCAGGCTTTATGGAAGCTGAGCTGCCGGAAGACTTTGACTTGCACAGACCTTATGTAGACGATGTGGTCCTGGTGAGTGCCAGTGGCAAGAAGATGTTCCGCGAAAAAGACCTGATTGACGTCTGGTTTGATTCAGGGGCGATGCCTTATGCACAATGGCACTATCCGTTTGAAAACGATGAGATTTTCAATAACAACTATCCGGCAGACTTTATTGCAGAAGGGGTAGACCAGACACGTGGATGGTTCTTTACGCTCCATGCCATTGCAGGAATGTTGTTTGACAAAGTGGCTTTCAAAAATGTGATCGCCAACGGGCTGGTGCAGGACAAGCATGGTAACAAAATGTCCAAGTCCAAAGGGAATGCAATTGATCCTTTTGAGACATTGAGCAAATATGGACCGGATGCAACACGCTGGTACATGATTTCCAACGCCAATCCGTGGGATAACCTTAAGTTTGATATCAACGGCATCGGCGAGGTACAGCGCAAGTTTTTCGGAACGCTGTTTCATACCTATAATTTCTTTGCATTATATGCCAATCTGGACGGTTTTACCTTCAAAGAAGGGGCGATCCAGCCTGCGGATAAGACAGAGAGCGACCGATGGATCATCAGTCGTTTGAACAGTCTCATTCTGGAAGTAGATAAAGCACTGGCGGCTTATGAACCTACACAAGCCAGCAGGGCCATCCAGGACTTTGTTACAGATGACCTGAGTAACTGGTATGTGAGACTCAACAGGAAACGTTTCTGGGTAGGTGCTTACAATCAGGATAAGGTTGCAGCTTATCAGACGCTTTATACTTGTATGAAAGTAGTGGCGAAGCTGAGCGCGCCCATTGCGCCATTTTACATGGAAAGGCTCTATGCAGACCTGAATGCCATTTCAGGACTGGAAGATTCGGAGTCGGTGCACTTGAGCGACTTCCCTGTGGCGGATGAAAGCCAAATTGACCTGGAGCTGGAAAAACGAATGGCGGTGGCCCAGCAGGCCTCTTCGCTGGTACATTCACTGCGCAAGAAAAAGAAGATCAGGGTAAGACAACCGTTGACGAAAGTCATGGTGCCAGTACTCGATCAGTTGGCAGAAGAGCGACTAAGAGCAGTAGAAGACCTGATCCTGTCAGAAACCAATGTGAAGAAATTAGAATACATTGGCGAAGACAGCGATGTACTGGTGAAGAAGATCAAACCCAATTTCAGAGAGCTTGGAAAGCGCTACGGTAAAAAGATGAAATCCATTACCCAGGCAGTAGGAGCGTTTAGTCAGGCCGATATCAAGAAGCTTGAGGGTGAAGGGAAGTATGACCTGGAGATTGATGGTGAAGTGCTGGAACTCCACCTCGATGACTTTGAGATATCTTCCGAAGACATTCCTGGCTGGTTGGTCGCCACGGAGAACAGCCTGACGGTCGCACTGGACATCACTTTGACAGACGAGCTGAAGAAAGAAGGGCTGTCACGTGAGTTTGTCAACAGGGTGCAGAATATGCGCAAGGACAGCGGACTGGAAGTGCAGGACAAGATCGAGATTGCTTATGCTACCAAAGATGATTTTGTGATAGAGGCTTTAAAAGCCAATAGAGAATACATACAAAGAGAAACTCAGGCGCTGGCACTGGATGTGGTGACTGAAGAGCGGGGTGAACAATTTGAAATTGATGAGTTCAACCTTAGCGTGAGTTTGCAAGTTGTAAAATAGGAGAATTAGTTATGTCGGAGAAGAAACAGAGCTTATACAAATACCTTTTAATAGCACTCACTGTCATTGTATTGGATCAGGTGGTGAAGATGTTGGTCTATTTTCTGATGGACAAAGGGCCATCAGGAGAAATTGAGATTTTTGGGGATTTTTTCAAGTTACATTATCTGACAAACAAAGGAATGGCCTTTGGGCTGGAGTTTTCGTGGCTCAAGAACAGTAAGCTGGTGCTTACCCTGTTGCGCTTATTTGCAGTAGGAGGGATCATCTATTATATCTCCTGGCTCATCAAAAAGAACTCTCCTGTTGGACTACTATGGTGCATGGCGCTGATCCTTGGCGGCGCCATTGGTAACGTAGTCGACAGTACTTTTTATGGTGTTTTGCTGGAAGGTAACCTGCCTCGTGATGCGCCCTATGCATGGTTTCATGGACAAGTCATCGACATGTTTTACGTAGACATCTGGGAAGGCTGTCTTGATATCCCGCTTATCGGTACTAAATGCATGGCACTATGGCCGGTCTTCAATGTAGCAGATGCTTCTATCTTCGTTGGCATCACCATCATACTGGTTTTCCAAAGACGATATTTTATCAGTGAAGAGGAAGACAAAGCCAATAAGACAGAAGAAGACTCCGTATCCATTACAGACCTGGAGACAGAAAAAGACTAAGCATCTCTAAAGCAATAAAAAAGGCTGCATTTCAAGTGAAATGCAGCCTTTTTTATTGGTACCATCTGACAGCACATCTGCTGTTTCGTCCC
>ERZ1740068.519-NODE-519-length-17963-cov-28.521890_pt1 | contig 17963 bp, 16 predicted proteins | sample MGYA00581735_ERZ1740068 | MGnify/ENA primary metagenome ERZ1740068 (study PRJEB43018, sample SAMN04849740) | marine metagenome | isolation source: floating plastic debris | place: Pacific Ocean | collected 2008-08-30 | study: EMG produced TPA metagenomics...
CACTGGTGGCCTACACATCGCTCTAACGCTCTTCACTAAGTCGGATTTGGTATAATGCCGATTCTCTCAGCATGCCTATTTTCTCGGCGCTCCCCTTAACGCTTCCTTCAGGGCGAGGCGAGATCGACCTGCTGCGGCTGCCCCCAAATTACCTGCTCGTGTTTGTAAATCGCCGTTCCCGGCTTCGCACCCTTGGGCTTGTAGACGTGGCGCGGCTCGGTGTAGATCACCGGAACCAGCTCGCTCTGCCGGGCGCGACTGTAGCGCGCGGCGAGATTCGCGACGAACTGCATATCCGCCGAGTCGGGCACGGTTCCAGGCTCCAGGCGTAGCAGCACGTGACTGCCGGGGATTTCCTGGGTGTGGAACCACAGGTCGTAGTCGTTGGCGACGCGGAATGTCAGGCGATCGTTCTGGCGGTTGTTGCGACCGATCAGGATCTCGTGGCCGCTGGGGGCGCGGAAGCGGTGGAAGTTGTCGTCTTTACGGTTCGGGCGTGCGTGGTGCTGGGGTGCGGGAATGTAGCCTTGCTCGATTAGCTCGTCGCGAATGTCTTCGAGGGTTTCCAAGTCGGCAGCTTCGCGGTAGCGATCGATCGTCGCGATCGCCGCATCGACTCGCTCCAAATAGTCGATTTCGTCAGTCACTTCGTCGAGCAGCGGCTGGACGGCATCGCGGGCGCGCTTGAGTTTTTGGTGCTTCTTGTAGAGGCGCTGGGCGTTGATGACAGCGTTATGTTCCGGGTTGAGCGCGATTTTTACCGGCTCGCCGGTCTCGAAGTCGCTAAGCTCGATCGCCTTCATCCCCGGCTCCCACTCGTGCAGATGCGCCATTAACAGATCGGCCCGCTGGCGGTGGATGTCCGCGCCGTCAGATTCGGACAGGCGCTTGACGAAGCCGTCGCGCTTGACGCCGAGCTTTTTCAGAGCGTTGGCGACCTTTTGGCCGAGCTGGTGGCGCACGCGATCGAAGCTCTGGCGATCGAGCCGCTCGCGATAGTACTCGAATACCAGCGCGTTAGCCGAGCGATCGTCGCCGTTTTGAGACGCGCTTTTGGGCTCTGCGTCACCCCCAACAAAGTCGCCCAGCACCGTATAGCCCGCCTCGGTCTCCCTGGGGGCGAACTGCTCCGAATCGAGGCGATCGATCCAGCGCTGCCAGGTCGCGAACAGCCGCCGCCAATCTTCCGGGGTCAGCGTTTCCGTCGAAGCCTTTGGGTCGAGGTCGGCGGCGATCGCCAGGGTTTGCGCCAGCGACGAACTGACGCCGCGATAGGTCTGAGTCAGATTGCGGCGCAGCGTGTCGGGCACGAGGGCGACGCGATCGCGCCAGCGCTCGAAGTCCTCTGCCTTGGAGGGCATCGGCGAAGTTAGAACGGGCGGAATCTCGTAGGGCTTCCCTGTCTGAATCGGGCGCACGCTCGACTGCTGCGACGAGACCTGGTGGGCAGCGGTGACGATCGCATCATCGCGATCGACCAAAATCGCGTTGCTGTATTTGCCCATCACCTCCACGTAGAGATGCCAGACGATCGCATCGCCCGGACGGCGCGAAAATCGGAAGTCCAGCACCCGCTCCCAGGGCGCGATTTCGGCGATCTCCACCAGCGCCAGACCCTTGAGCTGGTGGCGGAGCTGGTCGCTGAACGTAAACGTGTCCGGGCCTTTTGGCGGAGCCGCGCCGATCGCCACGTGGGCCGCCTGGGAGTGCCAGCAGACGTGTAGCCAGCTACGTCGCTCGATCGTCCGCAGCGCGATCGCCAAATGCGTGCGATCGAGCTGATAGACCTGCTCGAGGCGCGAGGGAATGCAGCGAACGCGCAGTTCGGCGGCCAGCGCTCGGAGCGTGGTGTAATCGACAGGTTGCATGGCGGAGCGAAGGTGCGAGGGAAAAAACGCAGGAGCGAGGGTGCATCGTCAATCCGCGCCAGACCCCTTGCAGGGTCGGCCACTGACGCTCGACACGACGAAGAAATAGAGGGCCGCAATCCCTGCTGTTCGAGGGCGGCAGATCGAACCGATAGCTGCCTTTGTAGATTTGGACGCTAAAAATTGAGTGCGAGCCCGTACGCGATCGCGCCTCGGCCTGACAGCACGCTCCCGCATCAAAGCGCTAAGAAAAACGCTTTAAATGCGCTGTTCAATTCGCTGCGAAACATGCCGATTTTTTACGACTGACACACTGCCGAGGAACGCTGAAAACGTCGAAATTTCGGGACTCGCGTCATGCGGCCAGCAAAAATCAGCAATTTCTGGAGAGAGTCATTAACATAGACAGTGAATCCCCAAATCGTGCCCTCCTCCTCACGCTCGCGCGAGTTTTTTATGGACATTCAGCTCATCAACATTGGCTTCGGCAATATTGTTTCAGCTAACCGCGTTGTAGCGATCGTTAGCCCCGAATCTGCTCCCGTCAAGCGTATCATTAGCGACGCTCGCGAACGCGGTCACCTGATCGACGCCACCTACGGTCGCCGCACCCGCGCTGCGATCGTCATGGACTCGAGCCACGTGATCCTTTCGGCCATTCAGCCGGAAACCGTCGCCAACCGCTTTATCCTCAACAAAGAAATATAGGACGCATTACGAACCGAGCGGCACATGTGTAACGTTCGTCCGCACGGCACCACACGCGCGATAATCGAACACGCAACAGCCACACATAACAGAACCGCCCCATGAGTTTAGGCAGCGTAGAAAATTCGAGCCCCGCCCGGCCCGACGCCGAGTCGCCGCAATCGGGCAGGCTCGTGGTCTTGACCGGACCGAGCGGCGTTGGTAAAGGTACGCTCGTCCGCCACCTGCGCGATCGCCACTCTGAATTGCAGCTTTCGATTTCGGCCACGACCCGCGCCCCGCGCGATGGCGAGGTCGATGGCCGCGACTACCACTTCCTCGATCGCGACGATTTCGAGTCGAAGATCGCCGCTGGAGACCTGCTCGAGTGGGCGGAGTTCGCCGGAAACTACTACGGCACGCCCAAGCAGGCTCTCGACGAACAGCTCGATCGCGGTGCGTCCGTGATCTTAGAGATCGAACTCGAAGGCGCGCGCCAGGTGCGGGGACGCTTCGATCGGGCGATGTCAGTGTTTGTTCTGCCGCCGTCTTTTGAGGAGCTCGAGCACCGGCTGCGATCGCGCGCCCGCGACACGGATGAGGCCATCGCCAAGCGGCTCGCCCGCGCCCGCGAAGAAGTCGATGCGGCCTCGGAGTTCGACTGTGCGATCGTCAACGACGACCTAGAAACAGCCTTGGCCCACCTCGAGCACAACCTGTCGCTGTTCGGCGCGATCTAAGTCCAGACGCGCCCTCAGGTGCGACTGAATCAGCCGTTGGCGTTGTAGCAAGCCATGGAAATGATGTCCGAGATCGCGGTCGATTGCGGAGACATATTCTCTGCAACCAGCTCGCCACCGACCCAAACTTCCACGAACGTCTGCTGCATGCAGTCCGTTTGGGCAAAAACCAAGTCATTGCCGATGCGGTAGCTCACCACCGGCGAAGACCAGCAGGAATTGTCTGCCGGTAGATCGGCGCACGGGAACGACATCCCTTCGTAATAGACCTCTTCGCCCGTGCTCGCCGTACCCATGTAAATCGCTTCCGGGAACGTGTCTGCCGCTACGGGAATCTCCGGCTCGGCTGGAACTGCCGGGGCTTGCGGCGCGGGTGCGGGCGGCGCAGCGGGCGTTTGCGGTGCGGGTGCGGCGGGCGCGGGCGCGGCTTCAGCCGTCAGCGACTCCGTGCGCACGATCGACAGTACCGTTTCGCTATCGGTGCAGTCCGGGTTGCCCTGGCACGACGCCGCCGCGATCGTCACCGGCTCGTAGTACAGCCGCAGCGACTGGCCGACGAGCTGGCTCTGGCCGCACAGCTCGGAGCTGGCAAACTGCTGAGTGACGTTGCCCGTCGAGCTGGTCACGTCGGCCATGCAGGCGCGATCGCCCTGCTGCAGGCCCTGGATCGTTCCGACCTCCACCTTGCTTTGGAGCGGGGTGCTCGCGGCCTGGGGGGCGTCTTGCGTCGCGGGCGCGCTCTGCGTTTGGGGCGGCGGAGCGGCACTGTTGCAAGCACCGAGCGCGAGCGCCAAAACGCCTAGCGTGGAAGCGATCGAGCGCGAAGAAGAGATCGAGCGTGCCATAGAGAAACGACTGAAAATAATGAAATACGGATCGGACGCGGCCCACTGGCCCACTGAAATGGCCGGACGCCTATAGTTTAGGCCGCGATCGCGACAAGACAGCGCCGACCGCAAAAAAGCTGAAGAAATACGTTGCTTTTAAGGCTCAATGACACGATGGGGGCGAGAAAAGCTAGTGCGATCGCGGTTTCTTGGCCCCAGTTTCCAAAGGAGCAGCGATCGGCTCGCCCGACAATTCGCAATTTTTACGACTTAATAGGTCTGCATTAACAATGATTGAATTTTTGATCACAGCATTGGTGACGGCGGTTAGCCTCTTTTTAATCTCGAAGCTCCCGATCGGCGTGGACGTCGATAACTTCCAAATCGCGGCGATTGCCGGTATCGTCTTCGGGCTGCTCAACGCTTTCGTCTCGCCCGTCATTCGGGCCGTGCTGACCATTCCCGACGCCCTGACCTTGGGGCTGTTTCACGGCTTGATTACGCTGATTGCGAACTCGATTTTGTTCGGCTTGGCGGCATGGCTGGTCGGCGGGTTCCGCCTGAGCAAAGGCTGGCTGAGCGCTATTCTCGGCGCGCTCGCCCTGACGTTCGTGAACTCTGTCCTGTTTAAAGTGCTCGGGCTGATTACCGGCTAAGTCCTGGCGGGCTCTTCGATCGCGGGTGCTACTGCCTTGCCCGCGCTCGATCGGTCTGATATCCTACATCTCTAGTCTGCGGATGTGGCGGAATTGGTAGACGCGCTAGATTTAGGTTCTAGTGTCCTCGTGACGTGAAGGTTCAAGTCCTTTCATCCGCATTGTCCTTGCGATTTCCTCGCAAGCCTTGAAGACAGATACACCAGATACGGAAAAGCACCCAGGCGAATGCCGTGGGTGCTTTCTCGTTCTATGTCATTGCGAGCTAGGTGCGGCCCTGACGGCAGCAAAGACCTGAGGCAAGGCCCTACCGCCGCTGTCGCGATGCCGACACGATGCTCGACTGTCGGGAAGTCGGGGGCTTAGTTGTTGACCTTGCTGCCGCCCCAGGCGTCGCCGCGCAGTTTCGGCTGAATCAGAATGTGACCGGCAATGTCAAAGAGGTCTTCGTTGGTCAGATTACGCATCTCGGGGTAGATATCTGCGCTCGACTTGGCCGGGTGGAATTCTGCAATGTCGGTTTCGCCGTCGTAGGTGGTCGGGTTCTTCATGTAATCGACCAGGCTTTCGACGTTGTCTCGCGGCGGCGTCGCGTAGGCCAGATCGTCGAGGCCGAGCTTGACGTTGGGGTTGGTTTTCGTCAGACCTTGAGGGTGGCACTGGGCGCAGACGTCACCGAAGACTTTGCGGCCGCGCGTGGCCTGCTTCAGGGTCAAGGTGACTTGCTCGCCAACTTCGTTGAGTCGGACGGTGCGCGTTTCGGCATCGAGGTCGATCGCCAGAGCGCTGTCAGAAATAAATTGGAATGCAAAAAAAACTGCGGCTGCAACCAGCCAAAAGCATCGCTTCAGCATGACTTTCTCTAAAACTTGTCAAAAAGGCGCTTGATTTCGATCGAACGGCTTCAGAGACACTTAAAAGAAGCATGTTCGGAAATGCAAGCTTAGATAGGATCTATCAATACGACCTATGATGCCAGAATCCGTGCTGTTTTGAGCGTCGAGTCCCCGATTAACACGCGACGGGGCTGTCGTAAAGGGCAGGCGCGGCTGAGCTTCGGTTCGGCTTCAGCTCGGCTTCAATGAACGTCGCCAGCCACCGGAACTTGGCCGATAGCGGGAAGCTCGGCGCTGGCTTCGCTGTCGTGATGGCTACCGTTCCGAGCGCCGATCGTGGTGGCGCGGGCGTCGTGGCGGGCGTCGTGACGGGTGTCGTGGCGGGCGTCGTCTTCCGGACGGTGAAGGCTCAGCAGTTGAGCCAGGGTGTCCTTGAGTTCGGTGCGCGGCACGATGGCATCGACAAAGCCGTGCTTTTGCAGGTCTTCCGCCGTCTGGAAGTCGTCGGGAAGCTTCTGGCGCAGGGTTTGCTCGATGACGCGACGACCGGCAAATCCGATCGAGGCTTTGGGCTCGGAGATGATAATGTCGCCGAGCATCGCAAAGCTGGCCGTGACGCCGCCCATCGTCGGGTGGGTGAGAATAGGAATGTAGAGCAGGCCCGCCGTGCGGTGGCGCTCGAGCGCGCCGGAGATTTTCGCCATCTGCATCAGGCTGAGCATCCCTTCCTGCATGCGCGCGCCGCCGGAAGCGCAAACGATAACGACAGCGCGCCGATCGCGAGTGCCGCGCTCGATCGCTCGCGTCAGCTTCTCGCCGACCACCGAGCCCATGCTGCCGCCCATAAAGCTAAAGTCCATCACCCCGAGGGAGACGGGCTGGCCGCCGATCTCGCCGAATCCGGCCTGAACGCCGTCGTGGAGCTTGGTTTTTTCCTGATATTCGCGCAGGCGATCGCGGTAGGCTTTGCGATCGCGGAACTTCAGCGGGTCGGTAGGGCGCAGGTCGGTCGCGAAAGGCTCCCAGGTGTCTGCGTCGAGTAGCTGGGCAATGCGATCGGCGCTAAAAATGCGGTTGTGATGATTGCATTCCGGACAGACCATTTGATTAGCCTGGAGGTCTTTGGTGTAGCTCAAGACCCCGCACGAGTCGCACTTCGTCCACAGCCCGTCTGCGATTTCGCGCTCCTGCACGCCCTCAACATTCGCGCTGGATTTACGACGGTCGGCGAACCAATCAAATAGAGACATTACAGATTTTTTTGAGGGACGATCGCGAGCGCCTGAGCTGCGCCGCAGGCAATGGTTTCGAGATGACCAAGATGGATTTGCCCTCAACATCCTATCAAGTCTGTGTCCGCTCTCGATCGCGAAAAGACATCGCGAATGCATATTTTGACGTATCGCAGGACACAGTTTTTAGACTTTTGGCAAGCGATCGCGCTCCGTAATTCTTCCGTAATTCTAAGGAGTCGCCGAGCCCGGAGTCGGTGGGCCCGCAGCGATCCGGCAGCGATATTGCGGCGATACAATTAATCCTGACCTTCAACCCCTCGGCGCGCTGGCGCAAACACGATGGATCGCTCCAAAATTACCGCGATCGTCACGGGCGCAATCTCGCTCGTTCTGGCGATTGTCTATCTGATGCTCGTCCAACTCCTCGACCTGCGCGGCGAGATGATCCCCGCGCCACTGGGCGATCTCCCCTTTGAAGACGTTTCCCCTGTTTCCCTCGCGCCGGTCGGTCCGATCGCGCCGAGCCTGGATTCGTGAAACAGCTCTTTATCTCTACGCCCGTCGGCCCGCTCGGTTCTGGACTGGGCGGCGGTATCGATTTGACGCTTTCCAATGCTGCTCGCGCCCAGCTCGGGCGCGGCCATGAGGTGACGATCGTCGCGCCCGAGGGCTCGAAGCTTCTCGATCTGCCCGTCGTGGAAATACCCGGTAACTTCCAGGTTCCGGCGCAAACCCAGGGGCGCGATAGCGTTATCGATATGCCCGGCGACCCCGTGCTGGCGAATATGTTCGAGTACGCCCGTCAGGTGCAGAGCGAGTACGACGTGGTGCTGCACTTCACCTACGATTGGCTACCGTTCTTTCTCGTGCCCTTCTTCGAGACGCCGATCGCCCACTTTGTCAGCATGGGTTCGATGACCGACGCGATGGATCGCGCGATCGCCGGAGTCCACGCCGATCGGCCCGAAACTATCTCCTTCTGCACCCGAACCCAGGCCGCGACATTCCCGTTCGTTGGCGACGATCCTGCTGACAAGCCAACTTGTATCACCGGTGGCCTCGATCTCGACCTCTATCACTTCGAGCCGGAGCCGGACAGCGCCCTCGCTTGGGTCGGACGCATCGCTCCCGAGAAGGGCATCGAAGACGCCGTCGCGATCGCCGATCGCCTGAGTATTCCGCTGCGTGTATTCGGCAATATTCAAAATGAAAGCTACTGGAAGGAAGTGCGCGATCGCTACCCCAACGCGCCCGTCGAGTACGGCGGCTTCCTGGAGACCCGCGACCTGCAAGCCGCGATCGGCAAATGTCGGGCGCTGCTGCTGACCTCCCATTGGGTCGAGGCATTCGGCAACGTGGCGATCGAGGCGCTGGCCTGCGGCGTCCCGGTGATTAGCTCGCGCTGCGGTGGCCCTGAAGAAATTATCGTTGAGGGCGAGGTGGGCTATCTGTTCGATATTGCTGATGTCGATGGCGCGATCGCCGCGCTCGAGAAGCTAGACGCGATCGATCGGAAAGCTTGTCGGGCATTGGCGGAACGGGAATACTCGCTGGCGGCATTCGGCGATCGCGTCGAGAACTGGCTGAAGCGCGTCGTCGATAAATCCGAAGAGCACTGAGCGTAGTCGAAGTGCGGTCTTGGCTCAAACGCGACGGAGCCAGGATGTCTCATTTTTCGTCGAACTGCCCCTAGCAAAGTCGGATTTGGTATGACCAATAACTCGATCGAGGATAGCCAATCCAAGTTTGCCGCTTTTAGCGAAAGCCGCACTTCGACTACGCTCAGTGCTCTTTGGCTTTTTGACCTTTCCCAGATTCGGATCTCGTATTAGTTCATGGCTCTTGCCACGCAAACCTCAGCCAACCTTGAAGGTTTCTCGAAGGTTTCTCATTCGCGATCGGCAGCGGTTTACGCTCGATAGGCAATATCAAAACCTCCAGAATCCATCGTGTCGCCCCATCGGCCTACCATCAACGATCCCCGGTTACGTGTGGAAACGCTGGCGAGTACGCCCAACCCTCAGAGGCTCGTTCATCTGGCGCTCCACCAGGACTACAGCGCCGACCCCGTCGCCGACTGGCAGGTTAGCGCGGACGAACAACGCAGCGGTGAGATTACCGTCCAGCGCTTGCTTAAAGGCGATCGCGGCCATTACGGCTGTCTCGAGCACCCACAAATCACCCTCAACGCCATCGGCTTCCCCCATGCGGTGATGCAGCAGGCCCGCACGCACCGGGTCGGCGTTTCGTTCGACGTGCAGTCGTTTCGCTACACCAGCGCCTCGGTACTCGAGGTCGCGCGGGGCGATCGCCCGGTCGAGGACGTGTTTTATTTCCGCCCCGTCGGCGAGTACCGCGATCGCGATGGCGCTCGATACACGTACACCGAGGCGATGCGTCAGACGGATATCGATCGCAGTCTACGAGCCGCAAAGGATTACCTCAGCTCGACCGAGCAGGGACTATCGGAAGAACACGCGCGGGACGTGATTCCGTTCTGCGTACGCCAGCATTTTGTCGTGTCGTTCAACCTGCGATCGGCGCTGCACTTTCTCGATTTGCGCTATAAAGCCAACGCGCAACTAGAGATCCAGCAGCTCGCGTGGCTTATTTGGCTGGAAGTGCAGAAGTGGGCTCCGGAGATTTCGGCGTGGTATGAAGATCGTCGCCTTGGCAAGGCCAAGCTGTCGCCCTAAACAAACGTGAGTTCGGGATAAGGAATCGGCTGAAAGTCTCGAAAAACCGTTGTTTTTGGCGCAGTGGCTAGAGCAACGGTGTGCCGTCGGTCTAGCAATCGGCTCGATTTGCACGAAATTCGGGCAATCAGCCAGAATCTAGGAGCTTTGCATCGACCAGAATGCTCTGCATACCGTTATTTGAGCGGATTTTCTTATCCCGAACTCACGTTAAACAAGCCCACTGAACAACATCGGTCGGGGCGTCACGGCAGTGCGCCCGCGATATCTTGGCGCTCCCGATACATCCGGGCGCATTGCCATGCGCCCCTACGGCAGAACTGGCGGGTTGTTTTTTGGAGCGCACCTAGCGTAGCTTCTGGACGATTTCGAGCAGGACGGTTTCCACCGGGCGCGGTTTCCAGTCCAGCTCGCGCTGCGCCTTGGCGCTGGTGATTCGCACGCAGCGATCGTAAACGTAGTGCGCCCGTTCGCGCCCGATCGGCGGGTTCCACGAGAACAGTCGGCCAATGGGATCGAGGATATTGGCAATCAGCCGCACCAGCGGTTCCGGCAGCTCCGTCGGTGGTGTCACACCGCCCGCATCGCTGAGGATATCGAACATCTCTCGCGTCGTCAGATCGCCCGCCGTGCCGATAAAGTGCTCGCCCGCCTCGGCCTTATCCATCGCCAGCAGCATTAGCTCCACCAGGTCGTCTACATGAACGATGCCGGTGACGCGATCGCCCCCTGCCCAGACGCGCAGCCGTCCTTTCAGGAAATTCTTAATCACGGGGCCGAAGTGCGGGTCGTCCGCCCCGAAGATACCCGACGGCATAATGCTGACGATATCCATCCCATCGGCAACGGCGGCGTTGACCAGCTCCTGGGCTTTGAGTTTGGTTTCGTCATAGGCCGAGGAGAATTCTTGCTGCTGGCGCTCGAAGGTTTCGTCGATCGTCTCGCCCTTGGTGTCGCCGTAAATCCCGACGGTGCTGCAATAGAGCAGCTTCTGAACGCCCGCCGCCCGCGCCGCTTCGAGTATGTTGCGCGTGCCGTCGATGTTGACGCGCCGCATCTTGTCCGCATCCACCAAGCCCAGCTCGACGAAGGCAGCGATGTGATAGACGCGATCGATGCCCGCCATTGCTTTATCGAGCGAGGCGCGATCGGTCACGTCGCCATAAGCGTAGGTGACGTTGAGCCCCTGCAAGCGCGACACGTCGCTGGACAGACGTACCAATGCCGTAACGCGATCGCCGCGATCGAGGAGGGCGCGGACGAGATGCGAGCCGGTGAAGCCATTCGCGCCGGTGACGAGTACGTTCATGGGTTGGCGGGTGTGAGTGGTTACGGTTTCTTCATATTTTACGGTCGATCGCGGTGGGAACGATTGGCGGGCGTGCAGATCGCGTCGCGATCCACCGGCTATCCACGCGCGGCGAACTCGATATCCGGCAGGCGCGGATCGCGAACGACACCAACTCCGACGAAGCCCCAGCGCTCTAGAACTTTGCCGAGCTGCGCCGTGCCGACGGTCTCGACGGCAAAGCGATCGCCCATTCCGGAAGCGTGGGCGTCCAGATAGCTCAGGGCGTCGGCGGCTTCGGGGAAAAGCAGCACGAAGCGCGTGGGGCGATCGGGGTCGGGCGCGGCGCTGAGGTACTGGCCGTTTTGCTTGACGCGGAGGGTGTAGTAGAGATCGGTCATCCTAAAAGCCAGAATCTGGCAAGCGCTGAGTTTGAATGTCGCTCAATTCCTTGACGTCAAGCTAGAGCGCATTGGGGTCGTCAAGATGTCGGTTCGCCTGTCGCATACTGGCGCGCTAGCTCCTGCCAACGATCGACCCGCATGCCGTAGTTGATCGTCTCGTCGTTTTCCTGCGTGCGCCCCGCGTGCAGTCCCAAGATCACGAACTCGCCGCTATCGAGCCGCCCAATCAGCGGCGCGCCGGACGCCCCGCCGTTGGTGTCGCAAGCGTGCAAAAAGCGGCCATCGCTCGCCAGGTCGGTGATGCTGCAATTGGTGTGGACGCCGGGAGTTTCACCCGGTTCGTAGCCGGGGACGCCGCTGGGAAAATCGCCGGAATAGCCCGCCAGGTGCAGCTTCTCGTTCAGCGTTGCCAGCACCTGCGGCCGATCGAGCTCCGATGCCAGCCAGCCCACCTCGCCGTAGTAGTCGCCCAGGGGGTCTTCGATGCGGAGCAGCGCCCAATCGTCTGCCGTCTTGCCGTCGGCGAAATTCGTGCCGTAGTCGAGAACTGTCGCATTGGTGCGATCGCTCGACTGGCCGCGAATCATATTCGGACGAAAGACGAGTTCGGCAGGCGAGAGCCGACCCGTGCGGATATCGATGACGCAGTGGGCGTTGGTCAGCACCAGATCGCGGGCGATCAGCGTCGCGGTACACCAGTTGCGGACGAAGCCGCGTCGGATATCGAGCTGTTCGAGCCGCCCGATCGCCGACCAGGGATATTTCGCGGAGGTCATCAGAACGCGATCGTCGCTGCCGACAATGCCGCGCTCGCCGTCGGCCACCGGGTCGGGCGAAACGCTGAGGCCGGTGGGGATGCGTCCGGGGCTGTCGGTACTGGGGTCGAGCCCGATCGCGATCGGCGGCAGGCTCGAATCGATCAGCGCTTGGCTGTGGGCGGCGTCGGGAGAGAGCCCGAGCGCGATCGCCAGGCTCAAGCCAACTATCGCCAGCCAGCGCGCCCACTGCCGCCAAGTTTGCCAAACTCGCGTGACACTTGGATACATCTTCATTGCTGCTGTCCCTCTCCGTTACCTCAACCGACATCAAACAATCCGCGACCCCGGTCTCTCGATTCTAATCGCGTCCACAGTTGCGATCGGCTGCATTCCGCGACGCCGCTCGGTCGAGCTTGAGTTTTTCGTCGCGCAGCCGTCTCAGCGGCTTCGGGCTTTGCAACCGCGCAAGAGACCTACTTGCGCCACTCGCCCTGAAGGCCAAACGCCGCCCAGTAGTATGGATGCTCGCCCGCTTCCCACATTGCTAGCTGTGCCTGCCGCAGCGCCGCCGCCGGGGTCAGTCCGTCTTCCCAAATACCCGCGTAGAACTTCACCATCAGGTCGGCTGTCTTCTCGTCATTCACGTTCCAGAGCGACAACACCGTCCGTTCCGCCCCGGCGTACATCAAACCCCGCGTCAGCCCGACGACGCCTTCACCACCGACATTCTCGCCCAGGCCGGTCTGACAGGCACTCAACACCACCATCTCGGCGGGCATCTCGAGATTAAAGATGTCGGCCAACCGCAGGAAGCCGTTTTGGGGCTGGCCGTTTGCGTCCACGAGCGAGAGAACGAGGCCGGATAGTTCGGGATTCTCGGAGTTGGCGAAGCCGTGGGTGGCGAAGTGGATGTACTGGTAGCGTTTTGCGCCGCTGCCCGTCACCCAGTCGTAGCTGGCCTCGAAGTCGAAGGCGGCATTGCCCCGATCGGCATTACCCCGATCGCCGCGCGCCAGCTCCAGCAGCCGATCGGCTTCGGTTTTCGTGTAGGGCAAACGGGCGAGGCTGCGGAGGTCGAAGTCGCGGAGGGTGCGACCGATGCCGCGATCGGCGGTAGCCGTCTCGGGGGCGGGTACGCCGGTCAGGCGCGGGTCGTCGGCGGTGAACACCGGGTCGGCGAGTACGGCGAGACGGCCTGGGGCCAGCGGACGATCGGCCATCGTCTCGCGGTTGGTGGCGATCGCGGTGACGGAAGGGGCGCTGACGATTTCGTGGCGGGTTAGCAGGGGCTGGTAATCTTCGGCATCGGGAAGCGCTAGGGCGCTGAACGGAATCTGGTGTAGCGCGCCATCGGGAACGACCAGCAGGCGATCTGTGGCGAGCAGCTCGGCGACGGGCGCGAAAACTAGGTTGCCGAGCTGGCGGGCTTTGCGGGCGGTGGCGAGCGGGTTTCCGGCGCGATCGACGCTGGCGTAGAACTCGCGGGCGGCGGTTTCGATCGTGTCGCGTCCGGGCAGCGTCACGCTCTCGAATCCGTCGCGCGTCACGATCCACACATAGCTGCGATCGCCCGCCAGCGAGTATTGCAGCAGCGTCGTCTCGTCATCGAGAACCCGCTGCTGGACTTGCGCCAGGGTGAGCGGTTCGGGGTATTGCAGCGCTGCGTAGGCCGGATCGGTTTGGCGGATCCGAGCGGCGAGGGCGTCGAGTTCGCGCAGTACGGCAGTGGTTCGTCGATCGAAGTCGGCGACGATCGCTTCGATTTCCACACCGCTCGCGGTCTGGAGCCGGGCGACGCGCTGGGCGTCGAGGCTTTGGAGGCGTTGGCGCAGGGCTCGCTCGCGATCGCGCAAGGCGGGGTCGAGGTCTGCTGTCAGGTCGAGGTTCGCTTCGGCCAGGAGTTCGATTAGCGTCCGGGCGCGGGTGCGCTCGCTGGTGTTGAAGGCGCGAACGTCGTAGCCTGCCTCGGGATCGCGCTCGTGCAGCCGCATCAGGATATCGATGCGGAGCTGGTAATACTCTTGGACGGTGGCGAAGTAGGTGGTGCGGAGGCTGGTGCTGGCGATTTCGCTGCGGAGTTGCTCGACGATCGCGATCGAGGCGTCAATGCGATCGAGGGCGATCTCCAGGTCGCCGAGGACGCCGTGGGCAAAAGCCATATTCCCGAGGGCGGTGGCCTCCCCGGTGCGATTGCCCGTCGCGACGAACAGCGGCAGCGCCCGCTCGTAATAGTCCAGCGCCCGCTGTGAATCACCCGCAAGGCTGCGCGCTAAGCCGATATTGCTCAGCGTCGCGGCCTGTCCGGCGCGATCGCCTACTTCCTCACGGATCGCCAGCGCTCGCTCGTAGTAGTCCAAAGCGGTAGCGGGCTCGCCGAGGGCGCTGTAGGTCGAGCCGATGTTATTGAGCGCGATCGCGTATTCGGCGCGCGCGCCCGTTTCTCGATGGATTGGCCGCGCCCGCTCGAAGTAGTCCAGCGCCGCCCGCAGGTCGCCCAGACGCCGGTAGGCCACGCCGATATTGCTCAGCGAGATGGCCTCCCCGTCGCGATCGCCCACCTCGTGCCGAATCGCCAGCCCTTGCTCGAAATAGTTCAGCGCCTCGCGCCAGTCGCCCAGCGCTTCGTACGCACCGCCGATGTTGTTGAGCGTGCTGGCTTCCCCGGTGCGATCGCCCACCTCGCGCATGATTTCCAGCGCCGCTGCGTGATAGTCCAACGCCGCCTCGCGATCGCCAGTTTGGGTATGAACGAGGCCGATATTGTTCAGCGCCGTAGCTTCCCCATTACGATCGCCCGTCTCGCGCCGAAGCGCTAGCGCTCGATCGTAATAGTCCAGCGCCGCCTCGCGATCGCCCAGCGCGTTGTAGGCGCTGCCGATGCTGGTGAGCGTCCCGGCCTCTTCGCCGCGCGCGCCTACCTCCTGCTGGATCGCCAGCGCCGCCTCGAAGCTCTCCAACGCGCGATCGACTTGCCCCAGCGTTGTATACACCGCGCCGGTATTGCCGAGCGCGATCGCCTCGCCCGCCCGATCCCCCACATCCCGCAGGATCGGCAGCGCCCGTTCGTAATAGTCCAGCGCCGCCTCGCGATCGCCGAGATTGTCGTACACCAGCCCGATATTGCTCAGCACGATTGCTTCGCCCGGTCGATCGTTAGTTTCGCGGGCGATTGCCAGCGCCCGTTCGTAATAGTCCAGCGCCGCCTCGCGATCGCCCAGACGGTCGTACACCGAACCGGCATTGTTGAGCGCGGCGGCTTCGTTGGCGCGATCGCCCGTTTCCTCATGAATCGCGATCGCCCGCTCGTGGTGTTCCAGCGCCGTACGCCGATCGCCCAGCCGCGAATAGACGGTGCCCATATTGCTCAGCGTCCGAGCCTCCAGCTCGCGATTGCCCAGCGCCTGAAACGCGGCCAGTGCTATCTCGTAGCGCTCCAGCGATGCCCGTCGCTCGCCGAGCTGGTGGTGCGTGACGCCGAGATAGAGCGCCGCCGCTGCGACACCGTCCGTCGCGCCGACCTGCTCTGCGGACGCCAGCGCCGCCTCGAACTGCGCGATCGCCTCGCGATAGCCCGCCGCCGTCTGCAAGTTAAACAGCCGCTCGCCTTCTCGATAAGGCTTCAGAAACGCGTTGACTTCAGGTGACTGCGCGCGTTCCGACTGGTGGCGTGGCGGCAACGCCGCGATCGCCGCTCCTCCCCACAGCGCCAGCCCGCAGACTGTGGCCGCGATCGCCCGTCTTAGCTGTCCCACCAGATCGCCCCCTCGGCGCATCGCCTCCACTTTCAATATAGCGACCCTCTTGTTTCTGGCTCTGGAATCTAGGAGCGCTCGAGCGAAGAAGAGTCGTTCGCTTCCGAAGCCCGAATCTTTCCCACGCAAAGCGCGCCTAAAAATTGACAGTCAAACGCAGGCGGCTTAAGTCAGTCCCAGAACGAGTCTCAGAACGAGTCTCAGAATTCCAGGAAGTCCACCGATCGGGCTGTCAGGGGCGACTGCGGCGATTTTTCGTCGTTGTCATAAACTGGAACCAGTCGGTGACGACGCCGAAAGTCAAACGAATATCCGAGCGACCCTCATGTCTCCCGAATCGAAAAACTCCGCCATCACGATCGCGCTCGAGCAGCAACGCGAAGACGAGCGCGTTCGCGACGTGCAGATTTCGGTCGAGCAGATGTTCCTGCGTGAGGAACAGACGGTCGATTTCGTGTTGGGATGTTTGTACGACATCGGTTCGGCCAACTTAATCGAGAAGAAGGTTCCGCTACGGCTGCTCAAGCCGCCCCTGCGCTCGATCGCGCGTTTTTCTCGTCCGGCGTTTCGCTTCGTGGCCGTGCGCTGGTTCCACAAAAACTGCCCGGCGATGATTACAGACTGGCTCCATTCGCTGGTGGTCTTCGAGCCGCCGGAGCCGGAAAGCGAAGCTGACAAAGCGTTGGCGACGGTGGATATCGACGCGATCGAGGCCCGCAGCGCCCAGGTCGAACTCGCCCTCGCCGTCCAGCAGAAAGAATTTGAAGTCACCCGCTTAGAGCACCAGTTGCGCGTAACGACCCTCGTTGCCGTGACCCTGGCGGCGCTGTTCGGTAGCGCGACTCTGTGGCTGGGCTACGAACTCCGACAAATCCGCGCCGCCGATGTGGAGCCCGCCCGTCCGGTTCTGGAGACGAGCGTTACTGCGCCTTAGAAAGCGTTTGAAAAGTTGAAAGCAGGGCTTTCCCATAGTAGTCATGCAAGCCTGCGAAGCATGATGTTGACCATAGCCACGTACAACATGGTCTCACTGGTGGTGGGCAAAAACTCATAATCCTGGCTGAGGCGGCGGAAGCGGCCAAACCAAGCGAAAGTGCGTTCGACCACCCAGCGCCGTGGCAAGACCTGAAACCCTCTCTGATTCGGTGGGCGCTTGACGACTTCGAGCGTCCAGCCAAACGTTTTCTCGACCCAGGCGGTGAAGGCTTGGCCTCCAAAGGTGCTGTCTGTCCAAATCTGCTGCAAACCGCACCAGGCGGCGGCGAACCAGATACCGAGGAGCATCAGCCCTTTGTGGTCAGAGCGAGCGGCACTGTGAACGCTCACTCCCAACAACAAGCCCATCGTGTCCACCAAAATGGTGCGTTTGCGACCCGTGACCTTCTTGCCCCCATCAAAGCCCACCCCTTGAGAAGCACCGGCGGTCTTCACCGACTGAGAATCGACACTGCCCGCACTCGGCTGGCGGTTGCGTCCGGCTCGCTCCCGCACTTTCTCGCGCAGGATGCGATTGAGCTTCTCCCAAGTGCAATCGTCTTCCCAAGCTCGCAGGTAGCCGTACACGGTTGATACAGGTGGGGGTAGTGATGCAAGGTAACGGAATTTCCGATGTGCAGCACTTGGCAAATAGTGGTTTCAGCCATTCAGCGCCATTACGCTGCATCACCCCCAGGTGGGAAGTCGTGGGGCAGAAGACGCCACGCACAGCCCGCACGCATCAGGTAGAAGATTGCGTTCAGTATCTCTCTGAGGTCGGTTGTCCGTGGGCGCCCTCCTGTCTTCGCTTCTGGCAGGTGCGGCTCGATGAGTTTCCACTGGTCACTCGTCAGGTCTGTGTCGTATCGTTGGCGCATTGATTAATCCAGGCTCGAGTCCCGAAAAATGGGACTCGAGCTTACCTGAATTACTTTTCAAACGCTTTCTAAGCTGCTTTCTCAAACAGGAAAAACTCACCCGTTTCCGTCATCCCCAGTGGTCGCAAACCCACATCAGCAAGCATCTTTTGGAAAACACTCTCCGTATAGAAGCCGAGGGTAAACGTTTCCTGGGCGAGGATTTCTTCCTCCTTTGTAAAAGAGTAAGTTTTTTCGATAAAAAAGTGGTCTTTCCCACCTTGATATTCACCGATCTCTTGTGAGTACGTAATACCGTTTCCCAAGTCGAGGGCACTGGCCGTCTAAAGTGGTGAGGAAGAGAATAGATGAGTCAGCAATGAA
>ERZ1740068.520-NODE-520-length-17956-cov-8.541702_pt1 | contig 17956 bp, 12 predicted proteins | sample MGYA00581735_ERZ1740068 | MGnify/ENA primary metagenome ERZ1740068 (study PRJEB43018, sample SAMN04849740) | marine metagenome | isolation source: floating plastic debris | place: Pacific Ocean | collected 2008-08-30 | study: EMG produced TPA metagenomics assembly...
TAAGGTGTGTTCGGGACTTGCACCCTATAGTCAATGCCCATGCCAGGCACACAATCATTTGAGGAGGCTTTTGGGCCTCCTTTTTTTTGTGAATAGAACTAAACACCTGATGATTAGACCAAGTGATTCAGTAAATGGAAGTCCGTTGCCAGCGCTGGACGTAAATTCTGATCTACGACCTGCCTATTTTGTAGCTTTCTAGGTGATGGGTTGTCACTATTGTTTTTGACAACTCTGTTAGAAACAAAGAGGATATTTGGGATGTAGCTGCAAGCTACACCCAGGAAGGAAAAAACAGGGATAATATACTACAGTCCTTCTCCACAAAGCCTCGGCTCAAACTGTTGGAAATTAAAAATGGTTGTGGCTATGAACTCAACTCCTTGAAAACCAAAACAACACATCTTTTCAGAGGAACCACCAGACAAACATGTGCTCTGTCCGAGGAATTAGTTATTCTTCAGCGATTTTGAACAAATCCAAAAACTAGTCCATACACCGAATAAAAAGTAGCTATCTTTGATCAACAGAGAAATTCTACTGCCTTCCTCAAAGGTTAAACTAAATTTTTAAGTGGAGGGTGGAATCAAAGATGTCTCTACAAAAAGTTAGCGCAAACATATTGAAGCAAAGATAGGTTAAACATATTAGGCCACACCCACAGACAATATTCTTTGTTATTGATTATCAACAAATTAAGCTCAACTTCCTGATCCCAATTATCAGACAGAACCTGTAGGCATTCGGTTTTGTGTACAGATTGGTGATTACAAAGTATGCGTAGAGCTCTTGAACTTTTAAGTTAAAAACAGATGAGATAAGCTAAGAAAAACTACATGAAAATACCAGCTATACCGGAAAACGACCAGCAACGGATCCGTGCACTTGAGAGCTATCAGGTGCTCGATACACTATCCGAAGCAGATTTCGATAACATCACTTTTATCGCGTCTCAAATCTGCAAAACGCCCATTTCTTTGATCAGTCTGATTGATCAGGACAGACAGTGGTTTAAAGCGAAGACAGGGCTTTCAGTGAGTGAAACTCCAAGAGATCTTGCCTACTGCGCCCACGCCATCAATCAACCAGACAGCATACTGGAGGTAGAAGATGCCAGAACGGATGAAAGGTTTATAGACAATCCATTGCTCACAGGCAGTCCCAATGTAGTCTTCTACACTGGAGTGCCTTTGGTTGACGCTGATGGGTTTGCCTTGGGGACGTTATGCGTGATTGATCATATTCCAAAAAAGTTAGATGACGGTCAACTAAATGCACTCAGGGCACTTGCACATCAGGTAGTGACGCTATTCAAAATTCGAAAGCAAAAAGGTGAATTGGAGTTCTACGAAAGTGTAGTGGAAGAAAGCTCAGAAGGCTTCGCCTGGGTAGAAAAGTCTGGCAGGATACGAAATTTCAATAAAAGATACAGTCAACTCACCGGGATCAGATCAGAAATACTAAAAGCAAAAAAAGTCTATGACTTTGATCCAAACTTTTCTAAAAGTACGTGGGATCAACATTGGCAGGATATGTTGGCACAGCAGTCTAAAACTTTTGAGACTGAATTTGCAGGTACCGATGGTACCATCAGAACGGTAGAACTCAGGCTTAAGATGACTACCGTCAATGGTGATAACCTGATTAGTGCAATTGTTTTAGACGTTTCTTCCCGAAAACTCTCTAAGCAAAAGATCATAGAAAATTCATATTTCATCGAGAAGGTTCAATCCATCGCCAAAATCGGCTACTGGGAACTGGATTTGGAGCAAAACTCCGTTTATTGGTCAGATGAAACAAAACGGATTCACGACGTCGATCAAAATTACTTGCCTGACCTTGAGAGTGGGCTCAACTTCTACGATGAGCAATCACGGCCAGTAATATCACAAAAAGTAGAGGAGGCCATCAAACATGGCTCCAGCTTTGATGTTTCGCTGGCGATCATTACGCATGAAAAAAGGAAAAAGTGGGTTCGCTCTGTGGGTAAGGCGCACTTTGAGAATGGCAAGGCGGTGAAGTTAATTGGAGTTTTTCAGGATATTACTGCAGAAACGCTGCTTAAGAAGGATTTGGAGACAAAACATCAGCAGGCCCAAGCGGCGTCTATTGCAAAAAACCGATTCCTGTCCACCATGTCTCATGAGATAAGGACACCACTCAATGCCATCATTGGTGTATCCTATATTTTACAGAACAGGTCGCCACAGACTGAACAACTGGAATATTTAGATATACTAAACAAGAGCAGCAAACATCTACTATCGCTACTGAACAACGTACTGGATTTTGAAAAACTCGAAGAAGGCAAAGTGGTATTGGAAAATATCAACTTTAACTTAATAGACTTAGCCGAGAGTGTGATTAAGTCATGGGAAGTAGTCACCAAAGACAAGGGAATCGACCTGCTCATCGACACTCAAATTCAGCCGGATTTTCAGTATCTGGGAGATGCCACAAGGCTGAGGCAGATACTCAACAACCTGCTTTCTAATGCAGTCAAGTTTACCGATTCAGGGTCTATCACATTGATTTTAAAAGTATTGCGGGAAAGCGCTTCAACTCATACAATTGAGATTTTAGTGAAAGATACGGGAATTGGCATTTCAAAATCAAAGTTAGATGCTGTGCTGTCAGAGTTTGTTCAAGCGGATAAGAGTATTACAAGAAAATATGGTGGCTCGGGATTAGGGCTTGCCATTTCTAACAACCTGCTACAGCTGATGGATTCCAACTTAAAGATTGAAAGTCAAGTGGGTACCGGCTCTACATTTTCATTCGCCCTGGAGTTACAACTTACAACTCTTGATCCTCAGATTCCTAATAGTGATCTTACACGCACGAAATCCTCTTCGGCCTTGAAAGGAAAGGTCATTCTGCTGGTTGAAGACAATGACTTTAACCGCAAAATTGGAGGCGATTTGCTACAAACCTGGGGAGCCCATGTGGTATTTGCAGAGGACGGACAAGAGGCGATAGCCTTAGCGGCAAGTGAGGTATTCGATTTAATCCTGATGGACCTGCAGATGCCCGTTTTAGATGGATATTCTGCTACAAGAGAAATCAGGAAACTGGAAGGGAAGTATTTTCAGAGTGTTCCCATCGTAGCCTTGACAGCATCAGCCCTGGCATCATCACACAATAGTGTCATAGAAGCTGGGATGAATGAATTTGTTTCTAAGCCTTTTGACCCCCAGGAGTTATTCAAAGTACTGATCAGTTATACACGGCAAAAAAACGGTTTGCACAATGTAAAACACCTGAGCAATTTTGATTATCTCAGAATGTTAACAGGTAATAATCGTGGAAAGATCGCTGCCTATCTCAAAGCATTTGCTGATGGCATGGTAAAGGACATTGATGATGTGAAAATTGACCATGAGGCAGTAAGGGAATTGCTGAATGTTATTCATAAAAATAAATCCGCATTGAAATCCTTAGGGTTACTTACACTGGCAGATCAAGCCGCTAAAATTGAAAGTTCTTTGAAAAATAACGCTGATGACCAAGAAGCCATCCAGGAGGGAAAAGACTTCGTGCTTACCGAGTTAACACGGGCACAAATGATTATTACAAAAATTCTAAAATACTATAAGTAACAAGTTACGTATGAATAAGATTAAATGCATTACTGTAGATGATGATCCTACAATACTGATGGTGTTGAAGGATTTAGTTTCACAAGACGAAAGGCTGGAATTGGTCTGCGAGTGCGAAAACTCATTGATAGCAGCCAGCAATATCCAGAAGTATAAGCCTGATTTGATTTTTCTTGACATTATGCTGCCAGGTCTCGACGGCCTGGAAGTTTTGGATGTCCTGGATCGCCGACCTGCGGTGATCATTGTTTCAGGACTGGAAAATATTGCAGAAGAAGCTGCAAGATTTACAGAGGTAGTGGATATCCTGGCAAAACCGATCAACCCGGGAGCTTTTAGCATTGCAGTAGCGAATGCTATGCGCTACGTACTGGCCAGTAAATAGCATTCCTTGAGGAACCAATCCTGGAAAATTACAACACAGATCTTCCTACCAAGCGTAGAGAACGATCTGTGGCTAAATTATTTCTTAGCTTTCTTAGCGAGATCACCATGCTTGACATGGGGTTAGTCTGTAGGAAACAGAAAGGATATTTGGGATGTAGCTGCAAGCTACACCCAGGGAGGGGCGACCAACGACGACTCTTGCAGAACCACGCGCGATATAAAAACGTCCAACGGCGATACCTTTATAATCAACGCCGACTCTAAAACAACCGACAGCGGCACTATCCTTACCTACAACATCGTCTCCGAAACCAGCACCCCATCTTCATAGACTTCCTTCTTCACTTCCTTGCCCTGCTCACTAAAGAAAATCTGATCTCCCTGCTTTTTATCATCGATGTAAGATATGGTGCATTGCAGCTGCCCCGACTCGTAGAACCACTGCCATTCTCCCTGCTTCTTGCCATCTGTCACACTGCCCTTCGTCAGGATGATGCCACTGGCTGAATAAGTGAGATGATCACCGGTCAGTTTTCCGTCCTGGTATGTATTTTCCTGCTGGACAATGATAGAGTTAGGGTGATAAGTCAACCAGACACCGTCTCGGTAGCCGCCCTTCAGCATTCCCTCCTCAGCAGTCTTGTCAGTATCTTCAAAGTAACTCAGATAAGCTCCATTGCCTTGCTCCACGATCTGCTCTCCATCCCTGTTCCAGGCCGACTCAATGACATATTGATCTGCTACAAACTTCGCGGTTTCCTGTACTTTGCCATTCGCAAAATAAGTAGTCCATTGCCCTACCTTCACACCATCTACTACCTTACCTTCAGTGATCTTATTCTTTTTTGCGTCATAGGAAATATAAGTACCGTTCCCGTCTTTCACCAACTGCCTGCCCTCCGGGTCCCATGCATTGAGCACCCTTACTACACCATCTTTGTGATAGTCAAGCTCCTGTGACAGCAAGCCATCTGGGTTTCTGTAAGTCCATTGTCCCCTCAACTCACCATTGTCAAAATTTCCATTGGTAATCAAGACTCCGGTCTCGCCATAGATTTTCCATTCACCGGTCTGTCGATCACGGACATATTGTCCCTGCTGATACAACTGACCGTTTTCATAATAGGCACGAAAGTCACCTTGTAAACGACCTGCCACAAAATTGCTGGAGTCCACCAAAACGCCATTTTCTGTATAAGTAAGCCATACCCCTTCCCACAAGCCGTTTTTATAACGCCCTGTCCGTAGGAGTTTACCGGTTTCAGAATACAGCATCCAGGAGCCTTCCTCCACGCCATTGGCATAGTTGGCCACCATCTGCTTTTCTCCATTCTCATAAAAGTAAGTCCATGTACCATCCAGCTCACCGCCAGCATATTCGCCACTTGCCTGAACAGCCCCATTGTCATAGTAGAAGACCTTTTCACCTGATGCACCCTGCGAAAAGGTAAACAGTGTGATGGAGATGATCACAAAGCAGGCAATCACCATCGGCAACCTCAAACTGGACAATTCCGGTTTCAGATCTTGAGCCTCCAACGCATTTTCAGGAATGGCCCGGAATGCAAATTTGTAACCTTCATAAACAGCTATTCCATAAAACAGTATATCAATCGGGCTGAAAGACTCTTCCATCACCAGCCATAACGTCTCACTGTCTATGAGTTGGAATGTTTCCAGATATCCCAAAGACTGGTAATTCGCGATAAAGCCTATCTGGCTAAACAAATTACCGAGGACACAGCCTAACAAGGCAAAAAAGCCTCCTATCAATCCAAATACCTGATCTATGCCGGCACCAAAAAACCGCACGCCAAATCCCACTCCCAGTCCAACACCGATGGCCATATAACCAATTTGATATTCCGTGGCAACGGTAATCACTGCCCATACCAGCGCACAAAGCAATGACAAAGACAGTCCACCGATGGCGGCATAAAAAAGGTCCTGGTAAGACTTCAGTTCTCTTACCACTTCCTCAGGTGTAAATGGAAGTGCCTCCATAGGAGCCTGATCATCCATCCTATTTTGATCTTCTGGGGAATGATCATTCTCAAAATTTTCGTTATTTATCATTTCTACAGTTTTTAATTTTTTAAAGAACATACCGATTCGAAGGAACAAGGCGAACCCAAGACGGCTTACAAGTTATTCACAGAGTTGTTACAGGCTGTAAAGCTATATTTTTGAAATCGGGTTTGCAAATACCCCTTTAAACTGCACGACAAGGAGGATTTTTATGGTGCTTACCCCGCCCCCCAATCGATTTCTACATCTAGTCTGCTCATTTTGATCATTAAAAAATATTTCGCAGCTGATCCATTTGAATCTCCAAAGCCAGGATGGTGATCATGGCAGATAAAAGTGACATAATGATCACGATGATTCCGTAAACCACAAAAAGCTTCCCCAGGAATACCACCAATCGATTGATGCCAAATACGGTGTTTTTGTCTCTGGCGGCTTTTACGCCCAACGCACTGCAGGCAAATCGGAAAACATCCCACATATCACGGAAAAAGTTGCGATGATCCAATGCTTCGCCTACCTCATAATCTTCCCGGATAAACGTAAAGGCACTTTTAAAGTAAAAGATGACTTGTCGGTGGCGGATCAAAAGCACTCCTACAGTGATCGGCAAAAAGCTGATGACCAAATTCACAAATAAGCCAATAATTGCCAGTGTTTCCATTGAGCGTTGTTAAAACGTGTGGTATTAAGATGATCTTTCAAACAATCAAATTTATAGGATGACCAGAAGATAGACAATCACAAAAATTAAGTAATTTCTCACAGCAGATGGGAGAACATTGAGGACTCAAGAAAAAACGTTCGTAAAAGACATCATCTGCTAGTCAATATTTTAGAAAACAGGGGTCTTAGACCAGATCAAGTATGAAATATCAGTAATTGACACATTAGATTACCTTAATAAAACGATAAAATCACCCACACCTATTCCCGTTTTTCTAATTGAAGAATAAACTCCAACGCTGCATTTTCGCCTTTGACATATTGATCAAAAGTAGGAATGACTTTGTGATGAGGAATAACTCCCCTACCGAATGGTAAGCCCTCGACATTCATCATGAACTGAAGGGCAGGTAACTCTACCGTAATTTTTGAGTGAGGCAGTGTAAGGTCCCTGCCATAGCCACTGGTATTGCCATAAAAACCTCCTCCTGTTTCCTGCCCCACGAACACACCTCGTTTATTGGTATAAACCATGTTGGAAAACTCACTACCTCCGGAGTACGTCACCGGACTGATGATCACGTAGAGCTTGCCATCAAACCGGTTGGCGGGCGTTTTCTTGAAAGCCATCAGACCATGGCCTGCATTGTGTTTCCTTTCATAACTACCATCCGGCATTTTCCGATTAAAAAAGGTCTTCTCTAAAAAACCAAAGGTCTTTAGCTTGACCGGTTGGTCGGTCCCATTGTCCAGCACTACCTTTTGAGCCTTGGCGCGTACTTTGAGGTACTTCCGATAATTAGGAGCGAGGTAGGAATACAATAAATTTTCATTCCCTTCTGTGCCTCCTCCATTTTCGCCTACATCTATGATCAGGGTCTTAATGCCTCTGGACGCAATCGTGGCGAACGCATCTCCAAGGAATTTCTGGTAATTGTCATTGATTTTATTTTCCCTGATATCGCCATTCCCAAAAGAATGAATCCCCAGGTAGGCAATCGAGTCACCAATAAGGTTAAACTCCAGTGACTCCTTAGAGACCTCCGCATTCCGTTTTTTGCTACGTGCAGACAGGTTTTGACTGATGACGTCCCGCTTTAGCGCTTTCACGACATACACCTTTGGGTCACCTTTCAGCTGGATTTCGAATTGGCCTGCTTTTCCATAATAGTAATAGTGGTACCTGGCAAAGGAGAAGCCTTCCAGGTCACTGTATTTCACCGCTTTGATATAACCGTCCGAGGCGAACAGGTTCCCGATTTTCTCAACCAGCTCTACAGGGGTAAAACCGTTGATTGACTTTACTTCCTGGCCTGTGAGCCCAAGCCCTTCATCAGATCCATCGCGCACCAGAAAAAGACGCTTTCCCAGAAAAACGACTGTGTAGGGAAAATAAGCGGCTTCCTTACCCACCATCTCAATCGTTTCGGAAGAAAGTGAGATATCTGCATGGTCTTCTCTGGAAAGTCCCACCAGTGGCGCCATCAGCCGATAAAACTCCATCACATTCATGTCACGCGTTAGCTGATTCCTAACCTCCTGAAAAGCGGCATCAACGCTGTCTTTGGGTGTATACCAATACATACCAGAATGGAATTGATCCAATCCCTGATAGAGTAATTCCAGGTCATTGAGTAAATCCTGGCGGGGAATAGTTGGAAGGTTTCCAAAATCCTGCGCTGATACTTCAATCATCAACAGACACCCTAATAAACTCAGTAGATATTTCATTTGCATTGCATTTACATGATACTTCACGCTAAGATGCGGTACCTCTAAAATAAAAGGTATTTTCAAATGTTTGCTTTAGAATCTCGATTTGACCCAAAATAAAAACCGCCCCATCAGGGCGGTCTTTGCTATCCAATTCTAACTTGAAAAACGATACTTAAATGTTCAATTCTACTATGATGTACTTTTTAATTCTTTTTTTGATAGCCGATGACTGAAAATTAAAGTGAACAGACGGTTGACTTGATCAGAGAAACTATTTTCAAAAATGCTTTCATATATATGTTGCAGCAGGGAGCGAAAAGTGAACCAATCCACTGAAGTTTTTTTTTAAAAAACTCAAATACCCTTACAAACTATCGGTCAATAAGATGATGAAGCACGATAATCATTGGACTTGATCGCATAAAAAAAGCCGCCCTACTGAGCGGCCCTTTCATCTTTAAACCATGCTGTAAAACATTCCATTTCACATATCTTTTCTGTCATGATAATTCTTAATAGTTGAAAGTGAACAGATGATTGTACTCCAATTGTTTTTCATGAACTATCTATTAATATGTTGCAGCAAACGGGTAAAAGTGAACCAGGATTCTAAAGTTTTTCTAAAATTATTTCTAAACCACTCGAAATCAGCGATTTAAAACACTCATTACTATTCTCCCAAATAGGCATAAAAAAGCAGCTACCTCACTCCACCTTACATCCGCCAAAGCGCAGATGAACAGCGTAGCCGGGTAGCTGCTTTTTAGATTGTTTAGATGTGCTTACGCTATCTATTGAGCATTCAGCTCGGGAAGTAGTCTGGTAGCCTTGTAAATGTATTTCAGTGCAGCGATGATACCACCTGAATGCACCGACACCGTGCGGTTATACTCATCATCGAAAATGAAGTAACCTGGTAAACTTTCAATGTTACCGTCAAACGCCAAACCTACCACCTCTGAGTTCTGGTTGATAACAGGACTTCCTGAGTTACCACCAATGATATCAGTTGTGCTCACAAAATTTAAGGGAGACTTCAGCAATTCCATGGGAGGGTTTTTCCATCGCTCAGGCAATCCCCATGGGTCTTCCTGGTCATTGCTGTAATAACGATCGTACAACCCAAAGTAAGTTGTTTTATAGGGAGCTGTAGTGCCATTGTATTCATACCCTTTGACCACTCCATCTGCCAGTCTTAGCGAAAATGTTGCGTCCGGTGGGCTGCTGATACCAGAAACCTGAAAGGAAATGTTCATGACCTTTTCCTGAAGAGTCGCGTTTTCCTGGTTGACCTGACGTGATGCACCTGCCGCTTCCCTGATCTTTTGCGGAAATACCTGTGCCAACGCCATCAGAGGTTCTTTATCCAGTTTGTTGGCTTTGAGTTTAAAAAACTTATCTGGCTGATTCAATACAAGGCTTTCTTTGAAAAGCGCCACAGCTTTCTCAGTTGCATCCATGCCCCCCAACACATCGTCGATATAATCTTGTCTGGAAAACTCTTTCAATTCTGCCAGCAAAGTGGAAAACAAGACCTTTTCCATACTAACATCCATGCCTCCTATGATGCCTTCAATCTCTTCCCTACTGGCCTGGATCGCCTCGTCATTCCCGCTGCCCAATGCTCCTTGATACCGCTGCAGTTGGAAAATCACCTGGATGACCTTTCCTTTCAGGCCATTGGGATTTAAGAACAACAAATCTGCATAGTACTTTGAGGCTGTTTTGGCATTGTCCTCTATTTGAGTCCAGGGATCATCTTCTCCAGTGAAGTTTTTGCGAAGTGCCTGCTCTTTCTTCGCCTTTTTCGTCATCAAATAAGGATCATTCAGTCCTTCAAGTCGTCCTTTGTAGGCTTTCTCTGAATTACTCAAGCCAAAAGCTAAATTGACGATGGAGTCTTTCACATAAACATCTTCCACCAGTTCTGCTGCCCTGAAAAGGATTTCTTTTCTACTCTCCAGATAAGATACCAACGCTGGTACCGTCACATCTCTTTGATAGTAGAGTTGTGCCATGGTGAGGTAACGACCCGTACTTCCGGGGTTTCCTACCACAAAGACTGCCTCCTCTTCTGCTGCACCCTTGGGATTGAAGGAAAAGAAGTTGGAAGGATTGAGTGGTTTCCCATCATCATCATAGGCTCTGAAGAAAGTAAAATCGAGATTGTACCGTGGGTAGGTGAAGTTGTCTGGATCACCTCCGTAGTAACCTAGCGCCAACTCAGGATACAGAACCAGTCTGATATCAGAATAGCGCTTGAAGCCATATAATGAATATTTTCCGCCACTGTAAAAGGTTCTTGTCTCCAGTTCCAGTCCAGCCCATCCATCTTTTGCACCGTACTCGCGCTTGATGACATTCAAAGCTGAGTCAACCGGTAAATTGCTGTTACCCACCTCAGCGGTAATGTCCGCAATCATGACCATTTGATCCACATACAGCTCAGGGACTCTTCGCTCGCCTTCCAGGGTAGTGGCATAAAAACCTTCCTGATCAAAATTTTCTCCCTCATTCATTACTGAAGCCACCACGCCTCTGGAGCAGTGATGATTGGTCATGATCAAGCCTTCTGATGAAATAAATGAAGCGGAACACCAGGACGCAAATCGCAAGGCCGACTTTCTAATGTCATCCATCCATTCCTGTGTAGGGGTAAAACCATAGGTTTCTTTGAAATACTCCACAGGAGGGTTTTCAAATGTCCACATTTTACCCTGGTCAAACCGCCCGGGTTGCACATCATCCAGTATGACCTCTTGCTGCGCATGGGCCATCAATGGAATCAGTAGAAAAAGGCTTATCAAATATCTCATTTCAAAATTATCTAGTTGCTTTATGGATGCAATATCGTTGCATTTACAGGCTATTTCAAAAAAATGACGAAAATTGATACGTGAAACATGCGTTTCCAGGGTGAAACCTGTCTTATTTAAAATCAGAAAGCTATGACAAGTTCTGGTTCATTTGAACAGGACAGCTTTAAAGACACGATGAAGGAGTAGCTGGCAGGAAAGCCTGTAAGATTTATTTCAGTTAATGTTGCTCAGCATCTGTTGGTTGTTTTTCAATTTGATAATCAGATTCAGTTGATGATTTGCAATTATTAATCGAAAGTTTTTAATAATTTGAATTGATTCCTCCGTATTTAGGTTCTTAAATATTTCAATTCTTTCATTTATCATACCCTCCTTGATTAAGATCTCCGTTCTTTGTCCAATTATTTCTTTCAATTCGGAATTATCGAATCTTGTAGCTAGTTCTATATAAAAGGAGTCTAGGTATTCAAAGAATTTTTTTGCTGCATAATCATTATATTCATTCTTTGAATAAAAATATTGATTAACAAACTTAGTCTCCCGAGGATTTGCAAAAAGACCGAATTGGCCACCTGGGCTGCTGACCAACAGTCCTGAAATTGCAATGAGATGCTCTTGCATTTCTGCTAATGCCGAATCTAACGAATCAAAAATCAAGAAAATTTCCTGTTGTTCTATATCCAGACTATTCCTCAGTATCTGATTTTGATCATTTAATGATTCTGGAAATAAGTCAAACACCGACAAACTCATATTTGCCTGATCGCGTCGCTCATCCCTTTGAGTACATGCACACAGTAGAATGGTAAAAATTACAACAATCAGCACTCTCATACCTGGCGTCTTCTTAAATAATCTTTTATGGTTAACAATCAATAACACCCATCCAACAACCGCATCGTCTGCTGCAGGTTATTCCATCTGGAGTAGGGGTTCTGCTCGCTTTTGGATTTGGCGAGATAGTCATAACATCCCTTTAGCAGCGGTTCAATCAATTGCTTGTAATCACTCTTGTAAATCACGGTCTTTTCACCGGTATTCTGGTTGAGGATGATCCACTCCTTGTTATAGATGCCTCCTTCGGTTTCGCCCACTTCCTTTCCGGCAATTGCCAGCTCCAATGCAGAAACATTGTTCTTCAATGATTCATTATCAGAGTTATCCATTAGCTGCTGAGAAGATTGATAGCCGCCAAGTTTGACTAGCTCATCTCTTAGTTTCATCAGGTCTTCCTTTGTGGATACTGCAATCACACTGTCCATATTGGTGATGTATCCTTTGTCCTTCGCATCCTTTTTTACTGCTGCCTGTGCAGCCGCATTGGTTCCGGCAGAGACACCCGTTTTCACCAAATTAGTCGCAAACTTGTTGACAGTCGTTGGATTGGGGTTTCTGTACAACTGAAAAGTATTTCCTTTAAATGCCTGCACTACAAAAGCGCCTTCTATAGCGATGTACCGCAGTTTAGTACCATCCCTAACCATCGAAAAGCCATCTACCTGCCCCGCCGAGTAACGAGTGAGCTTGCCACTACTGTCTTTAAAGAGGATCTCTTCTGTATAAAACTTTCCCTGAATAGGAATCAATGAAACTTGTCCATTTTGTCCATTCACTGTACCGGAAAAATACCTGGAAGACAGCTTTGCCAGGTTTTCCTGTTGTACACTCTCTTCGCTTACCGTATAGCCATATCTCGCTACTTCATTGATTTCTCCCTTGATTTTTTTCTTGCTTGCAGGCGTTTTGACCTCATAATTTGACAGTACATCATCTTTACGCTTCAATTTGATGACACCATCCAGACGAGTGCCATTTTTAAGGATCACGTAACCTTCTCTTGGAGCGGTCACTGTGATGACCTTCCCCATGACAACCCCCATGTTACGCCATTCATACATACTTTCAGGACTTTCATTGACTGGTCCTGCGCTGGAGGAGGCAGCAGCTGCGGAATTTGAAGTTGGGCGATTAAGGCCATAAGACTGTAAGGCTCCGGGAGGAAAATTGATCTTTTTGCCATCTCCTTCAAACACCAACTCCGTGACCTGATTGACATTTCCCTTCAAAGAAATGGTCCCTTCCAGTCGCTTACCTGATTTCAATACCACGTAGCCACTCTCTGGTTGTGTTTTATTGCCTTTCCAGACATAGGAAGAAAGAGGTGTATCTGCAGTCTGTGCAGTAAGCACGCAGCTTAGCAGGCAAAGACTTATGATCAGTAAATGTCTCATTTTCATTGTTTTTAGGCTAGATCCCTTCAAGATACAGGGAATCTTGGAGAATATTATCAAAGACCGCCTTCCAATCTTTTCAATACCTCTCTTTTAAAAGAAACACCAATCGGGATTTCTGTGGACCCAATCTCTACGTCTTGTGCGGTGAAGGCTGTAATTTTGTGTCGGTTCACGATGAAAGAGCGATGTACTCTCAAAAAATAGCTGGGCAACTTGCCTTCAAAGTCGCTGATCTTATTTTTGGTGGTGATCTTTTGATCCGGCAAGTGAATGCTTACGTAATCCTTTAAACTTTCCACATACAGGATTTCATCGAAAATGACACGCACATGTTTGCGATTAACATTCACGTACATCATCGTTTCCTCTTCAGCACCCTTTGGGGTCGCCGATTTTTGTTCGCTGGTGACAGACCCGCCTTCCGTCCTGCTCATGTATCGGTTAATAGACTGCATAAACCGGTGGATGGTGATGGGTTTCAGCAGGTAGTCTACAACATCCAGTTCATAGCTTTCTGCGGCATATTCACGATAAGCAGTGGTCAAAATAATTGCGGGTGGATTAGAAAGAGACCGAACCAGCTCCAACCCGGTCATTCCGGGCATTTGGATGTCTAGAAACAGCAAGTCGACCGGCTCTTTGTTCAATACTTCAAAGGCCTTGATCGCCTGCTGACAGGAAGCTACCAATTGCAGCTGTGAGAACTGCTCTATGTGCTTTTCCAGCAACTCAATCGCCAGCGGCTCGTCATCTACCACCACACACCTGATCTTGTCTGTCATGTTGTTATTTTTAATATCACCTGGTAGGAAGTAGACTCTTCATTGACCTCCCAGCGGTAGCGCTCCGGATAGGTAAGCTCCAGTTGACGTCTCACGTTCCTGGAACCAATTCCTTCTTTGAAACGAGTCTCATCGCGTTGTGCAATGGGTGATTTGGTATTGAAAACTTCAAAAGTCACCTCTCCACTGGCCTCCTTCAGCAGGATCTTCACCTCAACGGCATCCATCACACCACTGGCCCCATGCTTGAAAGCGTTCTCCACGATAGAGACCAAAATCAGCGGCGCAATGGTGGCATGTGGATTACTCAGCTCGTGATCAAACTGCAAATCCAGGCGATCTCCGTAGCGGAGCGACTCCAGGGAAATATAATTCCTGATCAACTCAATCTCCCTGGCAATGGGTACCTGCGGCTCTTTACACTGATACAACAGGTAATCCAATATTTCTGATAATTTGGCCACTACTTCAGGAGCCTGATCGGACTTCTGGATGGTGAGCGAGTATAGATTATTCAAGGTATTGAACAGGAAATGAGGATGAATCTGCGCTTTGAGAAAATTAAGCTCCGCTACCACCTTATCCTTTTGAAGTGCTTCTATCTTCTGAAGCTCACGGCTTCTGTCTCTCGTCATTTTGATCATCAGAAAAAGGGCGCTGAATAAGTATACGCGAAAAAAATAACCAAAAAATGTAAACTGAAAGTCTTGAACAATTTCCCAAAATGATTCTCTGGGTTGGTCTACACCGGCAAGCACTTCGGCAATATGGACATTATTGTACCGATAAATTACTGCAAATATCCAGGCACTCAGCAGGAAAGAAGCGGCGAAATGCAGGTACTTTTTAGTGTACAGGAACCTGGGAAACTGATAATAAACCAATAAGTAAGTAGCCACAATTTTTACCGGCATTCCCACACCCCTGAACAACATGGCGTCCCACACTTGCGTCAATTCCCCTTCGGAAGTCAACGGCGCTATGAGCCATACAAATAACCAGAAAGCGAGGTGCAGCAGGATACGATCTCCTGATACTGATTGATTGTCTAAGTACCTGTCCAGCGATTTCATAAGCACCAAAATAGACAATTTTAGTAAGCACCCTCCGGCTGATGCCCCAGTTTGATGATTCGGCTGATGAATAGGCGATAACTACCCATCAATTGCGATCATGTGCTGCAACACCTCATCGGTCAGCTCCTCTTCATCATCAATCGACCATAGCTCAATTGAGTGTTCCGGACACCTATCTTCACTCAAAAAAACTCAAAGACATATGAAAAAGACAATCATAATCAGTGGCATTTTTTGGCTTGTATTAATGTACAATGCAGTGGCCAACGATGCCAGACTCACCGTAGAACCAAAGACTTTTACCAGCAGGTCCGGTGTCAAAGTACAAGCGGAAGTAGGGACGCTGAAGGTCTCTGAAAACAGAGAAAACCCCAAGGCAGCAACCATCAGTATTTCTTACATCAAATTGAAAGGCCAGGAGAACAGTGCCGGAACGCCTTTATTCTACCTGGAAGGAGGCCCGGGTTCCAGCTGTACCTGGCAAGCCGAAAACCCCGATATGTTGGAAAACTGGGTGCCATTTCTGGCACAGGGGGATGTGGTATTGATCGACCAGCGGGGAACGGGAGCAGGTTATCAGCGGCTGCTGTATATCTGGCAAAAGCCACTACCGGACAACCTTCTGGTGGATAAGTCTGCCCACGATCAACATCAGGCTACCATGAATGAAGAGGCGTTACCACTCTTTGCTGAAAGAAACATAGACCTGAATGGCTATACCACCATCCAAAATGCTGCGGACCTGGACGAACTTCGCTCAGCATTGGGCTATGAACAAATCTCACTAATGGGTTTCAGCTATGGTACGCATCTGGGACAAACCTACATGAAATACCACGGCCAGCACGTCAAAAACGCTGTGTTGGTAGGTGTAGAAGGACTCAACCATACCTATAAGCTCCCCTCCTCCATGGACATGCAATTTCAAAAGATCAGTCTGCTCGCCGGCAGGGACGAAAACCTCGCAACAACAGTTCCTGATCTTAACAAACTGTATCTCCGCGTCATTCAAAAGCTAACTGATGAGCCGGTAACACTCAAAATCAAATCACCACTAAGCGGAGAGTCTATGCCCGTGAAAATAGGTGCCTATGGCCTCAACTTAATCCTCCGGTTTGACATTGGCGATGCCAGCGATCTACCCGTTTTCCCTCGTCTGTTGCACATGATCGATCAGGGAGACTATTCGGCGCTTCAGTGGTTTGTGCAAAAGAGAATCGGCTTTCTATACGGTATCCACGCCATGTCTGCCGTCATGGATCCTGCATCGGGAGCAACAGAGAGCAGAAAAGCACAAATTCAATCAGAATCTATCTCCAGCGCTTTCAAAGATGTGGTCAATCCGGGGATGGACAGCAAAAACTGGCCTACGCCTGATCTTGGGGATGACTTCAGAGCACCGCTGATCTCCGATATCCCAACCTTGCTACTGAGCGGCACACTGGACTTCAACACCCCTCCCTTTCAGGCGGAAGAGGTACGCTGGGGATTGGCCAACAGCACCCACATCATCGTCAACAATGCGGGCCACGAACAAATCCTGACCCATCCGAAAGCCAGCGAAACGATCATTCGATTTTTAAGTGGTGAAAATGTAGCAGACGTCACCATGTCGCAGCCTGAGTTACAGTTCATCCCACTCGCCGGTAAAGCAAAAAAGGACCTATGGCATCCATCATTGAACTAAAACAGCCATCTACCACCATCGTAAGTCTAAAGGAAAGTCCTCAATTGCAGGGCTTTCCTCTTCTTTTGGACGATCGCAAAAGCTGGATACACACCCACAAGCAGAGACCTACACAAACCATCTTTCCTTCAGTTCTTTGTATTTTGACCTGCTCACCGGCAATTGTGTGCCGCTCTTCATCAGCAAACTGTATTTCCCACCGCCTGCCACCAGCAACTCAGCAACTTTAGACATATCTGCCAGGTAGGATTTGTGCACACGCTCAAAGCGCTCCGGCAATAACGTCTCCAGCCGATCCAGCGATTTGTTGTGTAATTCAGTACTTCCATCGGCAAGGTATAGTTCTGTGTAAATACGTGCTCCTTTGATGTAATCAACTTCAGCTACTTCAATCAGGTGCTGACCACCACGTTTCTGGATAGCGAGGTAGCGAATTCCTGCATCTGCCTGCCGGCTGGTTAACCTCAAAAACGCCTGACTCAGTCGCTCCTCGTTGAAGGGTTTTGGAACAAAATCCAACACACCGTATTCAAAGGCTTCGATGGCTTTTTCTTTGTATGCTGAAATGATAATGGTGTGAAAGGCCGCGGCAGAAAATTGCTTCAACACCTCAAACCCATCATTCCCATGAAGATTGAGGTCGAGGAGTAATAAGTCGGGCGCATTCGATTTTAAAAACGCTGTCCCCTCCTCCACACTGTCCGCACAGTCAATGGAAGCCAAAGCACTCCCAAAAAATGACTGCGTCATCCGCATGATCCTCCTGGCCACCATGGCCTCGTCTTCTATGATGAGTATTTTCATTTCTTTTTTAATACCGGAATAATCAATTTTGTGTTTGCTTATATCCCAGACGTGCTAATATCAGGTCACATTGTTAAAAGCCCGTTGTAATAATGTAGTCGAGCGAGACGCTCTTAGCTTTTTGGGTCCGAGTGGACACTCGAACCAGTCTATCTGGA
>ERZ1740068.521-NODE-521-length-17938-cov-32.967064_pt1 | contig 17938 bp, 3 predicted proteins | sample MGYA00581735_ERZ1740068 | MGnify/ENA primary metagenome ERZ1740068 (study PRJEB43018, sample SAMN04849740) | marine metagenome | isolation source: floating plastic debris | place: Pacific Ocean | collected 2008-08-30 | study: EMG produced TPA metagenomics assembly...
AAACAAAATTAAAATAAAACAAATTAAGAATGATAAAAAAACATTTTACCCAAAAATTCACAAAATAAAAAAAAAAAATTGAAAATAAAACATCAAAAAAAAAAAAAGTTACATTACTATTTAATAAAAATAAAAAAAACTCAAATTTACTTGAATCTTTTAATAAAAAAAAATTTGAATGATTTAAAATAACTGTTGAAGTATTTTCAGAAGATATATTTGAATTTAAAAGACCCACTAAGGGAACTAGAGAAGAAAAAGAAATTTTAAAACTGAATGAGCACCCCAGAGGGAACAACAAATGTAAATCTTTCTGCTGACTATTATTCTTAGTCAAAAAAATTAAAAAGTTATTATGAATTCTTCCAAAAATAGTCGTAAAAAAAATACTATTCACAACACTTGCTTTTGTACTTAAAATAAACCTGCGCCGAAAAATACGTTTAAAAGCCTCACTAAAAATAAAAGGCCACATAAAAAAATGAGAAAACTCTACCAAAAATTCAATACGCCTTGTAACTGTTAAAGGCAAAGAAAAAAAAAATGAAACCCAACGGACTAACGGATACCTAACTAGAACAATTGGAAAAAAAAAAAATACTAAATAATACTGCCTATAACGCAATAAAAACTCTAAATTGAAAAAAAGGTCATAAAATGAATGCAAATCATTTAAATTTTCGGGTTCATAATTTTCGGATTCCTCTAAAGCATTGTCTTCAAATAAATCAATCCCCCAAGGATTAAAAAAAAAAAAAAAAGAAAGAGACCAGTGAGGCATTACTAACGAAAAAGGTATATCACAAAGATCAAAAAAAAAAAATTTTTCACACTCATTACTTAAGAATTCATCAAAAAAATAAGAACGCAAATACAGACAAGAAGGATTTAAGTTAAGAAACGTGTTCTTAAAATTAAAAAGAATTTCTTGATTCCAAATCTCCCGTGCTAACCAATAAAAGGAAAACTTATATTTATATGATAACCAATAAAAAAAATGTCGAAAAAGTGGTTCTTCCGTCCAACCATACGGAATAACTACAAAATAAAAATAGAAATAATATAAATATAAAACATATCGAAATTTTAATGAAAAAACCGATCGAAAAAAAACAGCTTTACGTCGAGAATGTACTTTTAAGTCAAAAAGTAATTTTTTATTTAATCGATATACTATAGGTTTTCGCTGTAAAAAAAGAATGTAATATATAATAAAAATAATAATTAATTGTGTATAATGATTATGTACCCAAAAGGGATAGGACTTGAACCTACAACGATAATTTTGGAAATTATAATTTTAACCCAAATTAAACTACCCTTTTTTAAAAAATGCAGTACTTAATCACACAACCAATTTTTTTTCTAAAAAGCAAATAAAATTAAAAAAGTAACCATCAACCCGAACAATGCAACAGCTTCAGATAATGCAAATCCTAAAATAGCAAAAACAAAAATTTCTTTTTGAGAGCTAGGATTTCGTGCAGATGCTAAAATTAATCCAGCGAAAACAATACCAATACCGGCACCAGACCCCGCCATAGAAATTGCAGCTAAGCCACCTCCTATTAATTTGGCGGCTCCGATAAAATTATCAAAAAACATATTTTAATTTAATATATTTGTTTAAACAAACAATAAACAATAAGTATAAAAAAATTAAAAATTTAGGTTTCCGTACGAATAATTCACTTGACATTAAACAAGGATAACTTAAAGAAAAATTAATTTTGAAACTTATTGTTATTAAAATTATTGAACTATTTAAACTATTTATAAAAAGACAAGAACAAAAAAATCCCTAATGCAGGTAAAAATAACCAAGCAAAACTACCTTCTAATGGACTTGAACCATCACCAACTTAAATGAACGACGTTTAAAATCGCCGCGTCTACCAGTTCCGCCAAGAAGGTTAACATTAATTAATTACGGATTACAAACAAAATTTAAGCTTAGAAAGACTTGAACTTTCACAAAGCGCTTATCAGACGCACACTCTAACCAAAATTAAGTTATAAGCTTAAAAAAAAAAATATAAAAAAATTAACGAGAGTTAGACTTGAACTAACATTCTCGGGGCATGAGCCCAATTGCTTTACCATATTAGCAGATCTCGTTACAAAATATCAATAAAAAAATAATACTTAACATTAGTATTAGCATACACATTATTTTACAATAATAAATAACTAACCTATCTAAGTCAAAATATATTAACAAAAAAAAAAAACATGTAACAATTTTTCTCTAAAAACTAGATACTAAATGATAAATACTAACGTAGCATCATAACAAAAAAAATTAATTATTTAACCATTGGTTAGTTATTTTTGGTCCTCTCGTACTAAAATACTACTTTACATTTTTTTATAGAATTACAGTAGATAGGGACCGAACTGTCTCACGACGTTCTGAACCCAGCTCACGTACCACTTTAATTGGCGAACAACCAAACCCTTAAAACCAAATACAGCTTTAGGACGTGATAAGCCGACATCGAGGTGCCAAACAATTTCGTTAATAAGATCTCGCGAAAATTATTAGCCTGTTATCCCCGGCGTACCTTTTATCCGTTAAGCGATAGCTTTTCCATTCAAAACTACCGGATCACTATGGCAGGCTTAATTAATTTTATTTTATTAAACCCTTTAATTTTAACTGTAATTAAAATTAAATCAAATATTTATATACCATTATATTTAACACTTAATAAAAATACTAAGCTAAAAATATCATTGCACACCCCCGTTACTTTTTAGGGGGCGACCACCCCAGTCAAACTACCCGGCATACACTGTCTTTAACACGCAAACTAAATGAGTTATTAATTCAAAGCTAAATTGGTCTCTCACCTTTTGTTTAATGCATAAAATTTTTATTTTATCCAATAAAAAACTCCCAATTATCCTTACACTATCTTTGATTAAAAACAATATATGCTTATAGTAAAGGTGCACGGGGTCTTTCCGTCTTACTGCAAAAAAACTGCATCTGCACAGTTAATTTAAATTCATAAAGCTAATTCTAGAGACAGCGAAGCAATCGTTAAGCCATTCATGCAGGTCGGAATTTACCCGACAAGGAATTTCGCTACCTTAGGACCGTCATGGTTACAGCCGCCGTTTACTGAAGATCAGTTTTAATGCGCAAAACACTTCCACTTAACTTTACAGCACCGGGCAGGCCTCAGATCCTATACATCATTTGTTTAAAAATTTCGCAGAATCCTGTGTTTTTGTTAAACAGTCGTCGCTTCCAAATGTTATTACCCATTAACAAAAAAAAAAATTTGTTAAAGCCTCCTTATTTCAAAAGTACAGAGTAAATTTGCCGAGTTCCTTTAGAATTATTTACTCAACCACTATAATACAACTAATATTTAAAAACCGGTGTCGGTTTTAGTACGGTTATTAACATTTATAAAAAATTACTATATTTTCTTGACTATTTTCAAAAAAAAAACAATAATATAGTAACAAACCTATCGTATACAAAATACTTAAGGACCGCTTTACTTTAAAAATATTTAAAAAACCTATTATACTAAGTGATGTATGACATATATATATACTACTCATTCCAATATAATCACTCTTAAAATTAAAATAAACGTTTATTACGAATATTAAATAAATATTAAGACGCTCTACTACCCACAACAGTGTTTGTAATACTAATTATGAAGTATTTTCGGTAATTGTTTTAAAAATAATTAATTAACTTTTAATTTATCTTGTATATAAATTTAATAAGCTATTACGCATTTATAACAAAGTGGCAGCTTCTAAGCCTATTTATTAAAAAAGTTTTCAAAGATTAATTAAATTTAAATTACTTAAACAATTTTAAATACCTTAAATAACTTGCTGGGCTGTTTCCCTTTCAACAATAAACCTTAGCATTTATTGTTTGTTTGTTTAAAATAAAATTAAATAATTCCAAGTTTATAAATTTACAGTTAATTTAGTGATAAATTTAAAAAATTTCCTTAAAAAAAACAATTTACAGAGCTTTACCTATTTAATTTCAGAACGATATAAACACGCTACTTAAATAGCTTTCGCAGAGAACCAGATATTTTTAAGTTTGATAGGCCTTTCACCCCTACTTACAAGTCATCCCAACCTTTTGCAACAGATACGGGTTCGGCCATTAATGCCTGCTCATAAGTAGCTCACTTAATTTCGGGTCTAAAAATTTAAACTAAAAATTAAAAAAACTATTTTCATTAAATTTTCTTAGATAATAAAAAACATTTGCTTAAATTTTTAACTTATTGGACCATTATGCAAAAGGTACAAATAAATATTTTTCTACTTCGAAAAAAATATCAAAATTAAATTTAATATAACCTATTTTAAGTTCTTTTCAAAAAATTAATTTAATTTCTTTTCAAATTTCCTTTACAGTACTAAATTAACTATCGATTTTTACTATTTTTAAATAAAATGAGGATGGTTCCCCAATTTTCAAAAAAGTTTACAACTTAATTTACTTATTTTATTAAAACAAATATTATAATATATAGGGAAATTTCTCCCCATAAACCAAAAAATGGAAATACTAAATGAGTAGAAGTTTTTTATATTAAATAAAAAAAAGAATGTATTTCAGATGGGACTTGAACCCATACGCTTTAAAGGCAATAGTTTCTAAAACTATCGTGTCTTCCATTCCACCACCGAAATACTTTTAAAACTTAATAAAAGTTATGACAAATAAAAAAAACTACACTCAAGTAAAGTAGAATACTTGATTAGATTTGGTTTCGCTCACCACTACTCCACAAAATCTCTGTTGATGTTTAAAAAAGCTTACTTAGATGTTTCAATTCAGCTTTTAGTTAAACAAGTTTATTTTTAAAAAGGAAATAAATATTTAAAAAATAAAAATATTCTTATCTTATTAAAAGTCCTTTATGATTAATAAAAATCCATTTTTCCATAGGTTATAAAACAAATATTTTTTTATAAAAAAGTAAAAATAATTAAAAAAAAATAACGCTTAGATTATTAAGTTAAAAAAAAAGCTTTCACCAGCCACAGGTTCCCCTACGGCCACCTTGTTACGACTTAACCCCAATCACTAGCTCTGTGCTGATAACTTTACAACTTATCAATTTAAAAAAATAAAATAAAATAAAGAAATTTCCTCCAAAACTAATTCTCGGCGTGTGACGGGCGGTATGTACAAAACTTGGTTACACCTTCACCGTAGCACTTGTGATCTACGATTACTTGCGATTCCTCCTTTATATCTTCGAGTTACAGAAGACAATCCGAACTAAAAAAATTTTTAAATAATTAACTAAAACCTTAAGTTTGTATTTATTTTTGTAATTTTTTTTGTAGCACGTCTATAGCCCAAACTATAAAAACCATGTAGACTTGTAATTATCCTCAATTTTCAATTTATTTTGCATAAATAATCTTAATAGTTAAAAAAAATATAACTATTAACAAGGGTTACGTCCGTTGAAAAAGAATAAACTTCACATCATAAAACACGGACTGAATACAGCCATGCAATCTTGAAACGTACTTTACAAAATAAAAGTACCAAAGCTTGGTAAGATTTTGCGCGTACTTTCGAATTAAATAACATGCTCCACCGCGCGTTCAAGTTCCCGTCAAGTCCTTTGAGTTTAAATCTTGCGATCATACTTCTCAGGTAGAGTATTTAACGTGTTAACTTTAATTCCCAATATTAATTAATGAAAATTTAATACTCATCGTTTACAGTAAGGACTACTGGGGTATCTAATCCCTTTTGCTACCCAAACTTTCGTACTAAAGCGTCAGTTTAGCTTAGAAAATAGCTTTCGCTACCGGCATTCCTTCTAAAATCATAATATTTTACCTTTCCTCTAGAAATACTATAAACTCCAACTAAACTCAAAAGTTTTAAGTTACCTATAAAATAAATAAAAAAATTTTACTTTTTTTTTACAGAACATTAAAACAGCTTAACATACACTTTACACCTAATAAAGACGAATAACGCTTGCCCCCCCTGTCTTACCGCGACTGCTGGCACAGATGTTGGACGGGGCTTTCTATAATTTTATAAATCATAATTGAATAAAAATAGAATACTTTACAATCAAATCAACTGTACCATCGTATTATTGGTATTACAGGATCAAACTTTCGTTCATTGTCCATAATTCCTCACTGCTGCCTTCAAAAAGAAGCTTGGGCCTTGTCTCAGTCCCAATGTGGTTGATCATTCACCAAAATCAACTAAAGATCGTAAGCTAGGTAGGCCATCAACCCCACCAACAACTTAATCTTTATATAACTAAATCATTAAGCGATCCAAATCTTTTTTATTATATAAGGTATTTTATCCCTTACTTAATGGTATTATTGTTATATATAATACTCACCCTTCCGCTATACTTTATTTATTAAAGCATTAAACTTGCATGTGTCAAGTATACCAATCAGCGCTCATTCGGAGCCAGGACTAAACTCAATTAATAAATCTAAAATAAAACGTCTATTTAACTTTATTAAAAAATAAAAATAATAAAATTTCCACAAAAACTTTAATCTAAACCATAGATGGCTTGATTATTTACTTTTATTCACCGAAAATGTAAAAAACTTTAAGAAATAATAGCGCTGAATAAATGCAGACTTTAAAAGTCGGCGTTGTTCAAAATGGTTTGCATGGTATAACCCATAATATAAAGTTTTTTGTAACCACCTAACCTTAAAATCTTGCAATAAGTAACCACGGTAAATACTTTTTTGTGATGTATATGGCACAAAGTGCTTCATACGCCGACCATAATAAACCTGTAAAGAGGGTTGTCCCATACTATTAAAATTAAATGACCGTCTATTTAAAAAACCAAAACGATGTTCATGGGCAATTAAACGGTCAGTAGAGTTAAAGTAAGAAAAACTCCGTTTTCGTTTTTTTGTAACAATTGTATAAAAATAGTCTACAAAACGATTACCCATCTCTGGCAGCTCATACAATGAAAATAATTTTTTTTTAATTCGTTCCGTTGACGGCGAACTTAAAGAAAAATCACGCTCCGTCTTACCTACCTTAATTAGACTTTTTATAATACTATCACGATATAAAATATCTGAGATTAAGGTATTACGCGCTTTCATTTCTAAAGTACCAAAATATGAAAGCCCACGGATTCGGGATTTTCCATTGAAAAAATTAAATGGACGTTCTGCATGTGTATCATAACTTGAAGCATCGTAGACCCCAGGAGAAAAATCTCCAAATGTTTCTATAATGTATCTATAAATTGGTTTGTAATATTTTAGATACCTTAAAAATTTAAAGGTAAGCCTTGTAGATCGCTCATATTTATTAGCATCGTTGTAAAATAAGGAGTTTACTTGTACATCAAAATCTCCTTTAAATTGAAAAAAACTACGATGAATAAATAACCAAAAATTATTCAAAGGACCAAAACTTAATCGAACTTCAGCATTAAATAATTGTAAAAAAAAGGGTAAAGTGTCTATTCGATATAAAAAAAACCAACTCCCTATATAATTTAAAACATTTACAATTGAATATGTAACCTTATCAGGCATGGAAACATGCAAAAACCCAAATGAGAAATATTTTTTTAATAAAAGTTGGTCGAAGTGGAAAAAAACCGTATTAAACCTATATGAAAATCTATTAAAGATTATGTCAATTGGTTTTAAAGGCGTAAGTTTTTCACCTACCAATTCTATAGGTTGGAAATAATTGATATCATTAATTCCTAAATTCTCAAAAAATTTATTTTTACCAGTTAAGCAAATATTTAAAAAACTAGGTAAGGAAAAAGAAGCATGTGGTTTAACAAAAAAAGCAGTAAATTCTGAAAAAAACTGTTGAGTACAGGTCCCAATAAAATATGGTATATGATAAAAAATAAAGAAAAAAGAAGTTATTGCAGGGTATGATATTTGGTAGTTGTTAAAAACTCTATAGTAATCCGTATATTTTTTTTGATAGTTATATTTTAATAATAAAAAAAGTAAAAGACTTTTTTGAAAAAAAGTAAAATTTTCAAACGTAGAAAGGCTTGAATGATTATTAGATTTATAAAAAAAAAAACTATGTGCATTTGTAACATAAAAACTTTTTAAATAATTTGTAAACTCAAGATTTTTATAAGATAAATATCTTACCTTTAAAGGGTCCAAAAATGAAAAGCTATCTACAAAATGATGTTGAAAAAGGGTCGGTACAAAAAAGTAACGAAAAAACCGTTTTAGTGTGGGATTGTATAAAGGCCACTCATTAAAAAAACTTTTCCAATCAGTAGAATAAATAAAAGGCAAATATTCTAGTTTTAAAATAAAGATATACTTTTTAAATGCTTGAAGATTTGAACTTGCACGTAGGTATAAAAACCTGAGTAAAAATAGCTGATGAATAAAAAATTTTAAAGGATGAAACATTTTAAAAGACAAATCAGCAAAGGAAGTTAGATGAAACTGTGAAGATGATAAAAACTTAACAATTTGACTATAAAAAGAAGGTACTTTTTGCCCCCCATGTAGTGAACTAGAGTATTTTAAGGAATAATACCCCGCTAAATAATAATACAAAAAGTTAAACAAGCGAAAAATAATAAATGAGCTAAAAGTTAAATTAGTATTATAATTCCCGGAACTCAATAAAGTTTTCATATTAAAATCATTTAAAAAAATTTTTGTATTCTTATGTATACCATGAGTAATTTGCAAATTACTACTAAATTCGAACTCTTGAATAACTGGGGAAATCACACTTTCTGTAGGAATTATAAAAGTTTTTTGTAAAATATTTTGATCTAACTCGGGATTTACTACACTACGTCCGACACCACTAAACAATGGGTTATCGAATTGTAAAAATTTTTCATTATAATTTGTATTTTCAAATTCAGTTAAATGCGAAGTAAAGTTAAATAAATAAGCTTCATTAAGCAAAAAGGATTTTTCAAAGGAAGAGGTGCCCTGTACAACTTTATTTGAAAAAAAATGAGGAGTCAGCAACCAATAAAAATCGCTAAGATGTACATAAAAATCTACCTTATTGTTAATTACACTAACGTTAGTTGTATTACTAAAATGGTATTTCTTTAATAACTGTATATCAAAAGCAGAACTTTGCTTTAATAAGTCTAATTTTTCATGAAAGATAGCTGGCTGAGTACTTAAATGGGATTTTTCTAGAGACTTCAAGCCCTCATTCCAATAAAAATTAGATTGATGTAAAATATCAACCGTTGGTGAAATTTTATCAAAAAAAAGATCATCAGGTATAGCAGATCCTGAAAAAGCATCCGTATGAAAACCAATAGGGGACATACCATCTTCACGAAACCCCTGAAATAAACTCGCCCACTCTCCAGGGTAGGCTACAAAAAAATTACTTGCTAATCCAGTTTTTTCTTCTATAAAATCTGGCGAACTATTATAGATTTCAGTTAATCCTTCTAATTGATTAGAATATTCTAAATCTATAATTGAAAAAATGTCTTTTGAATTATTTGTTATATGCTTTTTAAAAAACAAGTTTGGTAAATTTAAAAATGAATTAGTTTCAGTAGTTCTGCCAATATCAGAAAATAATAAAGTCCAATTAATATTTTGGAATAAGTAACGTGTATAATATTGAGAAGAAAAGCGCTTTGTGTTTTGTCTACAAAAGAAATAATTAAGGATTGATGGATATACGAGACTTTTTAATGGTGTTTCTAATGTAGCCAAAAGCACATAGATGAATTCAACAGTATTAGTTAAAGATGCTTTATGCGTAATTTTTTGCGTTATATCATCTATATGGTACCGAAAAGATTTTAATAAAAACAAGTCTTTACCGGCACTAGATCCTTGAACTGCAGATCCACTAAAAAAATCAACGGGAAAATGTTGGTTAAATAAAAACTGATAGAAATAATCACGAAGTAATAAAGGTTTTTCAACCGTTTCGTAAGTAACATCAAAATTTAAAAAATTATTATATTCAAAAACTAAGCTATAGCTCGACTCAGTAAATGCTAAATACTTTAGATTCTCGTTAAAGTCACCAGCTTCATATAAATATTGACTATTTTTTTCAAAAATATCAGGAAAAATATTTAAATTTGAAAAACTATTATTCGTTTGAAATAAAAAACTTTGAAGTGAACCATTAAAAAAAGGTTTAGACAAAAATAATGAATTAAACCAATTTCTGTCCAATTCTTGTGTTGCATCTACTTTTAACGATGTAACTTGCAATCCACTAAGCAAGTCAACTAACCAACTAAATTCTTGAGAAAATCCAATTTCTAGCGGATTTTTACGATCAAAGAACGCTTTCGGTCTATTATTATAATGATTCGATAAAAAACGTTCCACTATTACTGCCCTTTCTTTTAATAAATCATTAATTAACTCACTTTTTAATGTAAGCTGAGGGAAGTCCCCTTGTAAAAATTCTTTTAATTGAATATGGTGATATAAGATACTAAATAAATCTCTAGATAAAGGCAGACCCCGTTTTTGATAACGTTTTTGCAACGCCTCAAAGGTTAAAAACCAAAAATCTCCCGGAATTCGGGATTTATGTTGGGTAGGGACAAACTCATAATTTTTATTAAAATTAAATGTAGAAATATTATAAATGGAACTTTTATTTAGAATAAGAAAAAAAATATTTAAAAAGTCTTTAAAAGAAAAAGCAGGTTCAATCTTTTTTAATTGTTTTAAAAAAGAAATTTCAGGGATCTGTTGAATATTAATATCATCACCAAAATCATCTAAAGTGTTAAAAATATTATTATATTCAGATAAATAAGGATTATAGCCTTTAAAAAATGATAAGTCTGATTGATGTTTAGGGTACTCAAGATCTTCCTCTAAGCTTTCCCGCGAGCTTAAATCGACTTGAGAATCTAAATCTTCTACGGAATCTGTTAAAGAATATAAATACGAATACTCACCATAATTACTAAATAATGGGTTATTCCGAGAATACAATTCTGTTAACGAATTTTGATAAATAAAGTAAGAATGTTGTAATACGGCTTCTTTATTAACATAATCATTTGTCTCAAAAAAAGTATTGTCCATAAAAGCATCTAAGGTACCAAAAGAATGATAAAGTAATCGCTTTTTATTTGCCTCATATGAAGCGTACCGGGGAGCTGTATCCCCTTTTAGAACAAGATTGCATAATAATGTTTCAAAAATATCACTCGATCTAGTACCGTAAAGAGGTTCTATGTTTTCACCGCCAAAAGAAAACCCAGGGTCTTGCATATCTTCAGCAATATTTAGCTCAAAAAAAGAAAGAACAGCATCCGCATGTTCTTGTTCTATTAAACCAGGCAGAAAATCAAAATCACCATCTTCTTCCGCCTCTTGATCATCAAGATCAAGTTCATATTGATAAGTAAGTTCAGCAGAATCCTCAATAATAAAATTATAAAACTGCTTTGAAAATAAGATAGAATTGTCATTATCTAATTCTCTAAAAAAAATTTCAGGCGTATCTAAATTAAAAAATTCGTAATGAACCTCGTCAGATTCTTGAAAAAATTCATCATTTAAATCCCCGTAATTTTCTAAAAACATATCATATAAAGCTTGTTCCCCATTCTCTAAAATCGAATAACTAATAAAATCGAGTAAAAAAATATCACTAAAATAAAATGAATATTTTTTCAATTTCTGATCAATCATCGAAAATAGAGGATGACTTTTATCATAAAAGATATAAGTAAACTCCTCATTATCTGGAGAACCTTTAACTTGAAATAACGGTAAAGTACTAAAAGTCACCAAGGTTTTGAAAAGCGATGTCTCTGACTTACCCATGAGCCCTGTTTTTTTAGTAAAATCATAAAAATAATTAAAATATAACACATCAAAGCTTGAAAAATAATTAGCGGCCACTTGAAACCAATCAGCCTTTTCAAACATTTTTTTTAAGGCGACATCGTTAAATCCATACTTACTTTCAAGCTTAAATAAACGATTAAGTTCCGACTTTTTAGAAAATAATAAATTAAAAAGAAGAAATTTTTGTAAACTTTTTGAGTTCTTAATGTATGGCCCTGAATTTGACAAAGAATTTTTTAAACTATTAAGAAAATACTGAGTTAAATGAACATCTTTTTGTTGAAAAGCGTAAATTTCTTTTAGCATGTATATATTTGAATTAACCACTTGTTCTTTTAATGTATTCGTGGTTAATAAATTCGAACAATTTTTATTGAAAAAAAAGCTATTAAATAAGGATAAATCAATATTAAAAAAAGATAAAATATAAGAATTTTTACTTAAATATTTTTCGAAATAGGATGATTTATTAGAATACTCTTTTTCAAATAAACTAAAAGCAACCTTATTAAACACTTTACGGTCAGCTCCATATGCTTTATATAATTCAAAAAAGAAATAAATCGAAAAAAAAGGAAATTTTAAAAATCTACGGTCCTTAATAATAATTTTTATTATTAAATAAAGAAAAAAAGATAAAAAACAAAAAACCAAACTATAAACTAAAGTAAAAAAAATTATATAAAACCAATTTAACAAAATAATATTGTTAAATAAAATACAAAAACTTTCAAAAGGGTTTTTTGTCCAACTATTAAAAAAAACATTTGCTACTTGATGCTCCTCCGACGTTTCAGGAAGTTCTGCATTTAAATATTGTTTTGTACTAAAATGATTATAAGTTGAAATAAAATCAGCATCAATTAAACTTAAAGGATCTCTCAAGTTTAAATTTTTCTGAACAAGATTACTAGAAGGAATGTAGTAATCCCCATATAAAGTATGCCCATTATTCAAAGGAACTGCTTGATAATAATTAGTACATACTTTATCACAAAAAATGGCAGCTTTAGGATAGACAGCTGATGTTTGACGTTGGTCATTTATATAATCTGCAGTTGATTGCTCAAACCCTGCAAATTTAGCACCAAAAAAAGAATACCCCAATGTACTAAAAATAGTAGGTTCAACTAAATTACCCAAACCCATTACAGGTAGGTGAAAATTTGCTATTAAATGATTATAATAATGGTAAAAAGACATTATATTATGGATCTGACCAAAAGCAAATCGTGAATAATTCGGTGCAATACTGTTATCTATTGAAGGCCGAATACCAGTTAATTGCAGCGGACTTATTTTAGAATTTAGCCCAATATTTACTGGGGATGATAATAAAAAACGCTCTAAACTATAGGCACCTCCACCCAAGATTTCCGAAAGTGGTATGAATGTTGTTCTCGGTTTTAAAAATAATGTAGGATAATGCTCCTGACTATTTCGATCAACAAGACCAAAAACTCTAGATGAATAAAATAAACTAGGATTCCACCAGAAATCCGATTTAAATAAATATTTATCGTTTAGTTTTTGGGTAGTACTTAAGAAAGAAGAGGTTGGGTTAGAATAATGAATAATTTTTTTTAGATAAACTATAGCACGTTCTTTATAAGAAGAGTAAGCACTGGGGAAAAACGTCCGCAGTACAAGCTCGTTTAAATAAGAAAGATCTAAAGTTGGATGATCTTCACTTAATGCAAATTTTGCAATCTTTGGAGAACAATCGATATTAATTTTAGGATACTTTGTAGCCGATGTAAAATCATAAATTAAATCTAACTGTTTAAATTTTGTAGGGCGAATATACGCGGATTTACTACTATTTAATTGTGGAAAACCATGATAACCATTAGAAAAATATAAATTCGGGACCATTTTTTCATTATCAAAAAATAAAGATCCTTCCGACATTGTATATACCGAAGGATCTTTAAAAGGTTTCATTTTGTATGATAAAGAAGTTAATGGATAATCTAAAATAGAAGAAGGGTGATAATAATCAAAAATACGGGGGTAACTAATTCCACTAAAAGGTAATGGAGGTGAAAAATCGTAGGATCTATCAAACAAGGTTTCTTCAATAGATAAAGGCTCTACTGAGCTTAAACCTTTAACTTGGAAACGGTACTTATAGTAGGGTACTTGAATAAAATCAATAACAGATATACGCAAAAAATGCCAAATATAATAATCAAACGTTAAAATAACCCGGCTAATCCACGAATCTTTTTCAGAAATTGTAAAAAAATAATCTGTTATTACTTTATTAATAGGTGGGTAAACATCAAATCCTTGCCGAATTAAGGTATCTACATAGATACCTCCTAAATTTGTTTCCCCACAAAGAACCATAATATACCAAAACTGTTCAACTAAAAGATTAATAGGAAAAAGAATACTAAAATCAAACATAAGAGGTCGATGAAATCCAAAATAAATGGAGTTCCACGGCCCAAATAAAAGGTGTGAGATAATAAAAGAATAAACTTGAGCAAAAAAACCAAAATCGGTAAAAAGAATACTACCAAAACTATGATAATAATATCCAAACAATTCAGAAAAACGTGGAATAAACTGAATATTTATTGGCCGACCAGTATCTAGGTAAAGTATAGATTGTTGGTGTACCACAAAATCAAAGAAAAAATCAAAATTAAATAAATGATGGTTTAACCCATTTAAAGTAGAACAAATCAGTTTAACTTCAGAACAACTATGATCGCCCGAAGCTATTACAACTTTTTTAATAGTAAATGGCTTAATAAAAAAAGAAAAACAAATTAAATTCAAAAAAATAAAACAAATCAATCTAAATACCGCAATAGCATAACTAAAGTAAATTGGTGAAATGAGTTTAAAAAAAAATCTCTCACTTAAAGAAGACCATGAAAGATTTTTTCTAAAAGAATTTTTTAGAGTAAACTGAGAAATGAAAGTTTGAGTTAAATTTATTTGATCAAAAAAAAAATATAACGAATTTCGAAAAACTTTATACTTAAAAAAAGAACCAACTTTATTGTCAAAATACGAAAAAACAAGTTGCGATATAACTGCTTTGTCAATTATAAGGTGGAGAATAAAAATAGTTTTAAAAAACTTTAAACAGAAATAATACAATGTTTTATAAAAGAGGGAAAAAGTATTCGTACTAAATTTATAAATATAGCTAAAATGGTGGGATAAAATAGCTAAGACATAAAATCCAAAAGTGATAGATGTAAAAACAAATAAAACAATATTTAAACCCCGAAAAAGCAAAGTTAAAGTAAGGTTTAAAAGGTGTACGTAATAATAATAAAGAAAAAACTCACGTAAATGGTAGTATGTTGTAACCCGTGAGAAATTAGCTAAAAATTGATTACTAACTGTTAATAAGAAATTTAAATGTTTAAAAAAAAAAAATTTGATTAAAAAATAACAATTTTTTAAATAAATAAACAAACCTGCATGAAAAAAAGTATGAAAACAAGAAATCCTAAAAACGTTTTTAAAAAAAGAAGTAATTACCTCAAAATCGGGTGTAAAAAGTGTAAAAAAGACCTTACGTATAATACCCCAACATAAATATACGAAAAATGTAAAATGACGGTAATAGTAATTGGCTACTTCATTATTATAGAATTCCAAAAAGCCTGCGCGGGTTTCGTTAAGGGATGAAAATCCTGGTAATGTAATTTCAAATATCTTTAAAAATTTAAAAAAAAGTTGCTCACCTAAATTTAAAAGTGATAAGATAAAAGATTTGACATTAAATAAAAAAGAGCCCAATTTCTGTAATATAAAAGATGTAAAGCCAAACCACATAAAACCAGCTACTAAAGTAAAAAAAAAAAAAGGTTCATGAGATGCTAAAGAAAATAAGCCGAAATCAAAAGTTGAGCGATTACGCTTATAATTATAAAAACAAAAATCGAAATAAAAAGTAGACTGCAAATCAAAAAAATGAACGAAATTTGTTAATAAAATTTCATGAAATAAACCCCTAGAATAATACGAATAATCGACTAAATAATCTGCTGTATAATAAAATCCTATGTTATTGCCGTTAAAAGGACCACCCAGCATAACATTGTTTAAATTTTGAAAAAAAAACATTGTATACAACTGATAAAAAAACCACTCAGATTCAATATAATCTATAAAAGTAAAATTTAAACCACCCCCATATAAAATAAAGCTAATAACACTTGTAACTAAACCAAAAAATTGTTGAAAAACCGAGACATTTGGCAATAAATAACCTCCATCCATAAAAAAAACTGAGTAATAATAACTAAAATCAAAGAATAAAAAGGGTACTATATAATTGAATGAAGAAAAATGATAAAATACAGCCAAACTTGATAAAATACTTTCAGATTTTGAAAAAAGTAAGGGTAACTCATTTAATGACGAAAAAAAAATACCCGTAGTTGGCAAAAATTCGCTATTTAAAAAATAAAATTGGTTTGCTAAAAAACTAATTAAAGTAAAAAATAAACCTTTTAATAAAAAGGAGTAAAAGTTATTACTAATAAAGAAGAATAAAAAGATAAAAAAAAAAAAAAAAACTCCTAAAAAATTTAAATAAGAGCGCTTAGGTATAACACACAATAACCGCGGGTATCCCACTTGAAAATACTTTTGACATAAAGAATAAATAAATATAATAAAATGTTGGCATAAAGTGGAAAATAGGCTAAGAAACAAAAATGTACTTTTAAAAAAAATTAAAATGGAAATAAGAATATACTTACTTAAATAAAAACAACGCAAGAAAAATTTCGTAATTAGAATGCTAAACATGATTTGATAATTTCGAGAATTTGTAAAGGTAAGGTGTACCTTCCTTTTAAATTTATTTTTAATTTTAAAAAACAACATCTTATTAAATTAAGTAAAGGTAAAGCTTAAATCCAAAGCTCCCTAAATAACTAAAGCCCGTCATGGATGAAGAACAAACAGGCTGACTGTATTGCTGTAAAGATACAGTTTTACCATACAAGTATTTCCGTGTTTTTTTTTTTATTTTTTTACCGCCGTAACGCGGCCGGAATTTGCCGGAAATTTGCAAATGAATTCCCGGAATAAATGCACCATATTTTTGAAAAGCATGGTCCATTACACTCCAAAATGCGGAATGATTTTTTGTCAGTTCAAAATATTTTATAAGTGTTTTTAGTATTAAATAACTATTTTTCAAACCTAAAACAACAACTAATTCAAAAAAAAATCGATCACGCCACACTGGAGACAATTTAAAAAAAGATCCTGGATAATCAAACTCAATATTATTAGATTCAGATTGAAAATTATAGGCCAACCCATTTATTGGTAAACTACTATTGTATCGAGTTCTACGAGCCATTCCCGACTTCATAAATTGACTTTTTAAGAAAGGTTTTGAAAATGTTAATAAGTTAAAGCTTTTGTGAAAGAGTAAATTAAAAAAAAAATGGTATAATGAATCTTTAATAAAAAACCGATATAAAAAAGTTAAACACTGTTTTTGTGAAAAAGGAATAAAATTAAAAAAAAAAACACGCAAGAAGAAAAAAAAGAAAAAAAAGAAATTCAATTTTCGATTAAACCGTAACAACTTTAATAAATAGAAGCAGTTTGGCCAAGACAATTGAGATATAGTCGTTAATTTTTTTTTAAAAGATTTCTTTTTCAATGATTTAGAGATCAATTTCTGCCCACGTAAAGACTTATGAAAAATAAATTTTTTGAATCCAGGTGCTTTAAAATATAGTACTAAAGGTAATGTTTTTAAATATCCCAGCTTCAAAAATTTTATAATATTAATATGTTTTTTTAATAAACCTAAAGAAAAAAAAAAAAAAAAAGAATTTGCATCAAAAAAGAGTAAACGCATTTTAATTAAAAAAAATAAAAATTTTTTATACCCTTGCGAATATGTATTTAAAGAGTACCTACTAAATTTATTATAATAAAAAAAACGTCCAATAGTTTTTTTCTGGGTTTTAAATTTATGATGACCACCTTTTGGATTTCCATAACGATGGTTCCTTACAAATGGTTTTTTATGATGATCACCTTTTGGATTTCCATAACGATGGTTCCTTACAAATGGTTTTTTATGATGATC
>ERZ1740068.522-NODE-522-length-17938-cov-6.853548_pt1 | contig 17938 bp, 14 predicted proteins | sample MGYA00581735_ERZ1740068 | MGnify/ENA primary metagenome ERZ1740068 (study PRJEB43018, sample SAMN04849740) | marine metagenome | isolation source: floating plastic debris | place: Pacific Ocean | collected 2008-08-30 | study: EMG produced TPA metagenomics assembly...
GTCTCGAGCTTCGTGCGCGCCGCTGCATCGGTTTCATTGGCAATCGCGTTTTCCAGACGGATGATCTCGGGGTCCATGTTCTGAATATCCGTGCGCAACGTTTCCAGTTCACCCACAGTCAGCTCGCGGTCATCCAGCGTCTCGTTTAGGTTGCTCTCGACCTTGGTCTTTTGCTCCTCCAGCATGTTCAATTGGCCTTCTAGAAGCGTCACGATCACATCGGATTTGGCAATCAGATCCTGCAGCTTATCGTCAATATTGGCAGTGCGGATCCTGTCCTGCCGCATACTGTCGGATTTGGCACGGCTGAACACGCCGACAAAGCTCTCCCACCCGGTCTTTGAGCGCATCTCGTCAAAATCCTTGGAAAAGGCCGCCGTCACATCGTCGAGCCCCATGATCAACTCGGCAATATTGGCGTTCATGACGTCCGTGTGCGCCTGTACATCCTCCAGCGTGGCGTTTTCGATGTCGAGACTGGCATCTTCCCCACCCTTGATCTTGGACCGTGCGGTCTCGATACGGCTGGTCAGCTCGGCAATGCGCGTCTGCGCTTCTTGAACCTGCGCTTGGCTTTCGCGCACCTGTGCGTCCAAATCCGCCATCGAAATCTCCCGTTATTCAATGTGTCAAAACTCACTATACCGCGTGGCCCGGGAATGATAAGCGCAATTGCCTCTATTGTGCGGCGCATTTGCCGCCTATAGTTGGGACAAGAGCAGACAGGCAAAGGTTCGGCAGCCCGCTATGCCCGCCAAAAAAAGCAAACCGTTCAACATCGTTGTGGTGGGCCATTCGGGCCGGCTGCAATATGAAGCGATCCTTTTTGCGGCCTCTTTGCGGGCCAATTCGCCCGATTTTGACGGCCGCTTTTTCGTGGCCGAACCTGCGCCCGGCCCGCTCTGGCCCTCGTCTCCATCCATCCGGTCAGATGCACGCGAGGTGTTGGAGCGTCTGAAAGCGGAGATCATTCCGTTCACGAGCCGCCAGTTCGGCCATGCCTACCCCTATGGCAACAAGATTGAGGCGCTTTTTGCGCTGCCCAAGGGTGAGCCATTTCTGTTCCTCGACACCGATACGCTGGTCTTGGATGAGATCACCCAAGTGCCGTTCAACTTTAAAAAACCCACCGCCTCCATGCGCCGCGAAGGCACCTGGCCAGAGCTGCAGCTCTACGGTCCGGGATACAATGCCACCTGGGGCTCGCTTTACGACAAGTTCGGCCTCGATTTCGAAAGCTCGCTCGACATCTCATGGCCTGATGAGTTCTGGCGTCGGTATCTCTATTTCAATGCAGGCTTTTTCTTCTACACATGCCCCCATGCCTTCGGTCAGCGGTTTCTCGACTACGCGGTTGCCATTCGCGACGATCCTCCGCGTGAGCTGATTTGTCAGTCGCTCGATCCATGGCTCGATCAGATCGCCCTGCCCCTGGTAATCCATTCCCTGGGCGGCGGGCGCCATACGATCCCGGATGGTCTACTGGATGGATCCGTGACGTGTCATTACCGCGTGCTTCCATTGCTTTATGCGCGCGAGGATGACCGCGTGGTTCAGGTGCTCGAGGACGCGGCAAGCCCCAACTGGATCAAAAAAGTCCTCAAAAAGTACGACCCGATCAAGTTCATGATCTACCACAACCGCGGTGAAAAAACCCGCGCGCTCTTTGATAGAGACGACCTGCCGCGCAAGGAACAAAACATTCGCAATACAATCCGTCGAAATGGGTTTTGGATGCGGTAATTGCCTGTGGGCCTCGATATCCAACCACGCGTGATGGATCAAACGCGTCGACGATGATAAAGCTTACAGACGACCTCTCCCAATCGTCGGTTGTTCTTCTCCGGGCTTTGTCCTAACCCTCTTTGCATTGCACAAGTGGGCATCGCACTAGGGAGAGATCAGCCATGACCGACCGCATCCACGAATTCGGCTTTGACACATTGCAAATTCACGCGGGCGCGCGCCCTGATCCGACGACAGGCTCGCGTCAGACACCCATCTATCAATCCACTGCATTCGTGTTTCGCGATGCCGAACACGCCGCAGCCCTCTTTAACCTGCAAGAGGTGGGCTACATCTATTCGCGCCTCACCAACCCGACCGTGGCGGTCCTGCAAGAACGCGTGGCCACGCTGGAAGGCGGCACCGGGTCGGTGTGCTGTTCCTCCGGCCATGCGGCGCAGATCATGGCGCTCTTCCCGATCATGGAACCGGGCCGCAACGTGGTTGTCTCAACGCGGCTTTACGGCGGGTCCGTCACCCAGTTCAGCAAGACCATCACGCGGTTCGGATGGTCGGCCAAATTCGTCGATTTCGATGATCACAATGCGGTCAAGGCGGCCATTGACGACGACACCCGCGCTGTCTTCTGCGAGTCGATCGCCAACCCAGGTGGCTACATCACCGATCTCGACGCCATCGCCAAGATCGCGGACAAAGCGGGCCTGCCGATGATTGTCGACAACACAACGGCCACGCCCTACCTCTGCCGCCCGATCGAGCATGGCGCGACATTGGTTGTGCACTCGCTCACCAAATTCCTCACCGGCAACGGGACCGTCACAGGCGGCATCGTGGTCGACAGCGGTACGTTTGACTGGTCTGCGTCTGACAAGTTCCCCTCGCTCAGCGAACCGGAAGATGCGTATCACGGCCTCAAATTCCACGAAACATTCGGCCCCCTCGCGTTCACCTTCCATGGAATCGCCATTGGGCTGCGTGATCTGGGTATGACGCTGAACCCGCAAGCCGCACATTACACGCTGATGGGCATCGAAACCCTGTCTCTGCGCATGCAAAAACACGTGGAAAATGCTGAAATCGTGGCCAATTGGCTGGAAGGCCATGACGCCGTCGAGGCGGTCACCTATGCAGGCCTCAAAAGCTCACCCTACTTCAAACGCGTCAAGAAGATCTGCCCCAGAGGCGCGGGCAGCCTCTTCACCGTGGCGCTCAAGGGCGGATATGAGGCCTGCGTCAAACTCGTCGACAATCTGGAGCTCTTCAGCCATGTGGCTAACCTCGGCGATACAAGGTCTTTGGTGATCCACTCAGCCTCAACCACCCACCGTCAGCTTACAGCAGAACAGCAAACCGCAGCAGGGGCCGCCCCGAATGTGGTGCGAATCTCCATCGGGATCGAAGACCCAGATGACATCATCGCAGACCTCGATCAGGCGCTGAAAAAGGCCAACGCCTAGTCAAAAAATCGAGATCCAGAGGCTGCAGACGCCTCTGACACGCGTCGCGCCGGGGGCTTTTACTTTGCCTCGGCGCAAACCTCATGTAGAGTTCGCGAGCTTGTGGAAGGAAGCACGATTTCTAAGTACTAGTCTGCCAAAACGATAAGCCCGGCCCATGAAACCCAATTTCGCCCTAACGCTATCCTTTGACGGGATCGGTCTCTTGAACCGATCTCCATCGGGTTGGCTTTCGGTGTGGGATGTTGGGTTGAACGATCCCGACTTGGCGGGCGCGCTTCAGATTATGCTTGGCAAAGCCAAAGATCTGGATCCTTCGGGCGTGACCACCAAGGTGGTGATCCCAAATCAGCAGATCCGGTATCTGACCTTTGAAAGCGATAGCCAGGACATCGATATTCTGGAGGCCCAGGTTCGCACCACGCTGAATGGGGCAACGCCCTATGACGTCGCTGAACTGGCATATGACTGGTCCATGACCGGCGGTGAGGTCTGCGTGGCAGCGGTGGCCATTGAGACCCTGACAGAGGCAGAGAGCTTTGCCGTGGATCATGGGTTTGGGCCTTTGTCTTTCGTGGCCATCCCCCAAGACGGTGCCTTCCAAGGAGAGCCGTTCTTTGGCGAGACAGTCCATGCCGGAGAGGTCTTAGCGCCCGGCCAGAGCGTGGAGCGTGACGAAGAGGCGATCGTCGTCTCTGGCAAAGCGCTTTTGACTGCGCTTGACGCCGATCCTGAGCCAGACGCATCAGCGACAGGATCCGACATCGCGCCTGCACCAGAGGAAACGACCATCACATCAATGGTTGGTTTCCAATCCGCCCGCACCGGGCGCAGTGTTGAAAGCGAGCCGAGCGACCAGGAACCAGCGCCTGACATACCCGCCGCAGTCGAAAGCGCGCCGGAAGAGCATCCCGCACCTATGGTGGCATTTTCATCCGCGCGCAGGTCGCCCTCACCCGACGCCACCTCTTCATCTGCCATGCCAGAGGGCCGGTTTCAGCCCGGTCACGCTGAAACGCCGAAGGAAGAGCCGCCCGTCAATGAGCTGGTCGATGCGCTTGAGGCCCCCGAACCCGAGACACTCGAACCTGAGTATATTGAAAGAGACCCTCTGGCTCCGGATTTGTCGACCGCGGCAGACAGTGCTGAGCCAGCGGATGACGCCCCGTTGGACGTGCCAGAATCAGAGACACCGATCCCTGCGGAACGTATTCCTCCGGCACCGGATATGCCCGAAGAGTTGGCAGCCGTTGCTGCAGCGCAGGCAGACACGTTTGATCAACCTGTAACGCCCATTCGCCCGTCTGAAAAACCCGCGCCCCCGGCAGCAAAGCACCCTGGACGCCTGCCATTTCTGTCGCGCCGCACGTCAGATACCGAACCGCGCATATCGGCCAAACCGGCCGCCGCGAAGAAATGGAACATTCCCGTCAGAGCAGGTCTGAGCAAAGCGCGCACCGTTGCAGCCGGTCTAAGACGCCAGAAAGAGCCGAAACCCGCGGCTCAGCGATCCGGCGCGCCATCTAGAGCAGATGAGCGCGATCGCTTGACGGTGTTTGGCGCGCGCAACCCCGAAAACACCACCACAGACACCAACCCGCGCTTTATGGCACTGGCCGTGACAGCAGGTCTGCTCTTGCTGCTCGTGGGTATCGCGGCCTGGGCCGCGCTGACACTGGAAGGCGGGCTTTCCAGCCTGTTTCGCTCCTCAGAAGACGTGCAATTCGCCGAAGACCCGGCCGCCATTGAGGAGCCTGCCGTTCTTTCGACCCAAGAGGACGCGCAGATCGCCGCCCTGCCCCAGGATCCACCGCGCGACACCGAAGACCTCGCAGATGAACCCCTGTTCACGCTGAACCCGGATCAGGCGATTTCTGAGGAACTCTCCCCCGACGAGGTGCGCACGCGATACGCGGCCACGGGCATTTGGCAAATGTCGCCGCATCAGTCCAGCGCGCCGATCGAGCTTTTGTTTCAAGATGTCTACCAGACGTCCCTCGACCCGGACCTGAATTTCTCCGATGCCGTCGCGCTTCCAAACGTCGCGAGTCTGTTGCCGGGGACGCGCCCTGCCACGCCCGCCGATCCGCTGCGGCCTGGCGAAGACGGGTTGGAACGCGATGAACGCGGGTTGGTCGTGGCCACACCAGAAGGCACGGTAATGCTGGACGGTTTAACCATCTTTTCCGGCCCGCCGCCTCTTGTCCCACCTGCGACGCCAGACCGGCCAGAGCCACAGCCCGAGCCAGACGTGGCGGAAGCGGACACGCTTCCTGAGACAGCGGTTGAGCCTGAAACAATCGAAACAGCAGAACCAACCGAGGAATTCGCCGGGTTGCGCCCCAGGCCTCGCCCCAGCACCCTCATTGACGCGTTTGAGCGCAGCAACAATGGTGGTCGCACCCTCGATGAGTTGCAAAACATCAGACCCCGCCTGCGCCCGCAAAGTGCTCAGGAAGAGGCCGAGGAAGAAGCCCTGGCCGAAGCAGGCATCTCATCTGAAGACCAAGCAGGCGCGGAGACCGTTCTTGACAATGCCACTGATGAGGCCGTTGCGATCTCCATCAAACCGCGCCAACGCCCAGAAAACTTTGCCAATCTCGTCGAAGAAACGCGGGAAACTGCGGCGTCTGAACCCGTCAGCATTGAACAACGCGTAGCTGTGGCGATCCCCACCACGGCGTCCGTTGCACGGGCCGCCACCGAACGCAATCAGATCGCCCTGCGCCGCGTGAACCTCATCGGAGTCTACGGATCTGACGCAAGTCGCAGAGCGTTGGTCCGGCTGCCAAACGGTCGCTATCGCAAAGTTCAGGTCGGAGACAAACTGGACGGCGGCCAGGTGGCCGCGATCGGCTCGGATGAGCTGCGCTATATCAAACGGGGCCAGTCTGTCGTTCTCAAAATGCCCAGTGGTTAGAGACAAGCCCCCAAGGCTTTGATTTTTCCAACACTTTGACCATTGCGGCCTTGAAGCCTGCGCCCCGTGCAGTACGTTTTAGTGGAACGTGTCGCGACGATAACATGCACATCTCCTAGGGCGTCCACTATGGAAAGCTTCCTATTCCAAGCCACGATCTTCCTCGCTGCGGCGGTGGTTGCGGTGCCTTTGGCGGCACGCTTGGGCTTGGGATCCGTGCTGGGCTACATCGCGGCGGGCATCCTGATCGGGCCTATCCTAGGGTTTCTGGGCGGCAGCGAAACCGTGGAATTGCAGCATTATGCCGAGTTTGGCGTCGTGATGATGCTGTTTCTCATTGGCCTTGAGGTGGAACCCAGGGCCCTTTGGCAAATGCGGGACAAGCTGATCGGTCTCGGTGGCATGCAAATCGGGGTCACAACCTTTGCCGTCATGATGGCCGCGATCCTGCTGGGCACCGCGTGGAGCGTGGCCCTTGCCATCGGCATGATTTTTGCCCTTTCGTCCACCGCGATCGTCTTGCAAACCCTGTCCGAGAAAGGGCTGATGCAAACCGGCGGAGGACGCTCTGCGTTTTCTGTTCTGCTGGCTCAAGACATTGCCGTCATCCCGATGCTGGCTTTCTTGCCTCTGCTGGCCTTGCCCAAAACGCCCAACATGATCCTCGGTGAAACCCTGGAGCGGCTGAGCGGCGACGAAGCTGATGCCAGTCACGCCGCAAGCGGGCACGAAGCGGCCGCGTCCTTTATTGCAAGCCTGCCCGGTTGGGGTGTCACGCTGGTCACAATCGGCTCTGTTGCCGCGATTGTTTTTGCAGGCATCTACCTCACACGGCCCGCGTTCAAGTTTATACATTCCGCGCGTCTGCCGGAAATGTCGACGGCGCTTGCACTTCTCATCGTGGTGGGCATTGCGCTGATGATGAAGCTGGTCGGTCTTTCCCCCGCGCTTGGCGCGTTCATGGCCGGTGTGGTGCTCGCCTCCTCAGAATTTCGCCACCAACTGGAAAGCGACATCGCGCCATTCAAGGGATTGCTGTTGGGCTTGTTCTTCATAACCGTGGGCGCGGCTATCAATTTTACGGTTTTGTTTGACCAGTTCTTCACAGTCTTGGGCCTGGCTCTTGCCATAATTCTGATAAAGGGCGCTATTCTCTACATCCTCGGACGGATCTTTGGTCTCAGAGACCGCAATCTGTGGCTCTTTACCCTGTCGCTGGCTCAGGCCGGTGAGTTTGGCTTTGTGCTCATCGCGTTTTCGAGCCAACAGAACGTCATCCCACCCGCCATGACGGAGCTTCTTTTGCTGGTCGTGGCCATCACAATGCTCATCACGCCGCTGCTCTTCATCCTCTATGATTGGTTGTCGCAGCGGATGGAAGATCATGTGGAAACCCACGCTCCTGATGAGATCGACACGCAGGGCCCTGTTATCATTGCAGGAATTGGGCGCTTTGGTCAGATCGTCAACCGCCTTGTCCGCTCCAGCGGGTTTGAGACCGTGGTGTTGGACCATGATCTGGCCGCGATCCAAAGGATGCGCCGATTTGGGATTAAGAGCTTTCTCGGCGACCCGTCTCGACCCGAACTCCTGCACGCGGCGGGTATCAAAACCGCGAAAGTTCTCGTTGTGGCGCTCGACAATCCCGAAGACACAACACAGCTTGTGGCCTTTGCGCGGCGTGAGCGACCCGATATCCACATCATTGCCCGCGCGCGCGATCGCACCCACGTGTTTCGGCTTTTCAAAGCAGGTGCCAACGACATCGTCCGCGAACTCTTTGACAGCTCCATCAGGGCCGGGCGTTATGTCCTTGAGAATCTTGGGCTTTCCGAATTCGAGGCCGCCGAACTTCAAAAGACCTTTTACCAACACGATCGCCATTCGGTGCAAGAACTGGCCGCACTTTGGGATCCCAACGTCGCGACGACAGAGAATTCCGCCTATATCGCCCGCGCCATGGAGCTGGAAAAAGACCTCGAAACGATGCTGCTGTCTCAGCTTGAAGTCGCTGTCGCAGAGGACATGCCCGAAGAGCGCGAGCAGGCCTAGCCGTCAGATACACCGGCTTCTGCAAAGGTTGCCATGCCCGAGTGACAGGCAATCGCGGCCTTCAAAACGCCCAAGGCCACGCCAGCGCCCGATCCTTCGCCAAGCCGCATATCCAAATCTAAAATTGGATCTTTCCCCAGAATTTCCAAAAGCTTACCGTGCGAACCTTCCGCACTAAGATGCCCTGCCACCGCATGATCAAGGGCGCCCGCATTCATCGCGCGCAGACACGCGGCAGCGGCACAGCATATAAATCCATCCAGGATCATTGGGATCTTTGCGATCCGGGCGTGCAAGATTGCCCCCGCCATGGCCGCAATTTCCCGTCCTCCAAGACACCGCAACAGATCAAGCCCATCAAGGGTGCTGCCGTTGTTGATCTCTACCGCGCGCGCAACGACTTGGGCCTTTGCTGTCAAACCCGTATCATCAACCCCGGTCCCACGACCTGTCCAGTCCTCTGAGGCACCACCGAACAGCGCTTGCGCGATCGCCGCGGCTGGGGTGGTGTTGCCAATCCCCATCTCGCCCACGATCAGAAGATCTGATTTGAGATCAACGGCCTGCCAGCCGACACTAAACGCATCCAATAGCTCAGCCTCAGACATGGCAGGCCCCAAGCTGATATCCGCAACCGGCTGATCCAAGGACAAAGCGTGCACGCAAAGCTCCGCGCCAAACGTCTCGGCCAACTGATTGATGGCCGCGCCGCCTGCCTCAAAATTGGCCACCATCTGCGCCGTCACATCTGGCGGAAACGCAGATACACCTTGCGCTGTAACCCCATGATTTCCAGCGAAAATGACGATCTGAGGGCGCGTGAGAGAGGGCGCCGGGTCACCCCGCCAAGCCGCATACCAAAGCGCCAGTTCCTCAAGGCGGCCCAAGGCACCTGGCGGCTTGGTCAATTGCCCATTGCGCGCCTCCGCTGCGCGCAATGCCGCATCATCCGGCGCGGGCAAGTCTACGCAAATCCGGCGGATCTCGTCCATTTTCTCAAAAATCATTGGGCTCTTCATACTGTGCAATTGACCCTTTGGGCTTAACGCAGGCATCATAGGTGAGCATAGTCAAAAAGGCGTCTCCATGACCAAAAACGACGACCCGCTGATCGCTATAAGTGACCTCTTTGAGGCGCTTCACCTTCTCACCCGCTTGCCAGTTCCGATGCAAAGTGAGATGCGCGGCGCCGCGGCTGCCTGGGCATACCCTTTGGCAGGGCTTGTGGTTGGCGCCGTGGCTGCCGTTGTCGGCCTCACTGGGTTTGCCCTGGGCTTGCCCACGGCGCTGTGTGCCCTGCTGAGCCTGGCGAGCCTCGTGATCAGCACAGGCGCATTGCACGAAGATGGGTTGGCGGACAGTATTGACGGATTTTGGGGCGGTTGGACGACAGAACGCCGCCTGGAGATCATGAAAGACAGCCGCATCGGCGCCTACGGTGTGATTGCGCTCGTTCTGGCTCTGGCCGCACGCTGGGCTGCGATTTGGATGCTTTTCGAAGTGAACGCCACGGCCGCCGCCGCCGGCATTTTGGTGGCCAGCGCGGCCTCGCGTGCAATGATGCCTCAGATCATGGCAAACCTGCCCCGCGCGCGCGAGGGTGGGCTCTCCGCTCAGGTCGGTGATGTGCCCCTTGTCACGGCCCTCGTGGCCTTTGGCGTGGCGTTCGTCACGGCGTTTGTCTTCGCCGGATGGGGAGGACTTTTGGCGTTGATATGGGGCGTGGTCGTGACTTTGGTCATCGCTCGGATCGCTTGGGTAAAAATAGGCGGTCAAACGGGAGATGTTTTGGGGGCAACACAGCAACTTGTTGAGATCGCCGTTCTTCTCAGCCTTCTGGCGTAACAAAAGGGCCGCGCATCCGTACGGCCCTTTGCATAGGTTCTCCCGCGATCAAGCAGCGCGTGAAATCAAGACGTCGTCGACTTTCTTCGCCGCAAGCACCTCGTCACCGCCGCTAACAGCGGCCACTTCACGGGTCAAACGCTCAAGCGCTGCCTCGTAAAGCTGACGCTCAGAATAGCTTTGCTCGCGCTGGTCATCCGTACGGTGCAGATCACGGACCACTTCCGCGATTGCGATAAGGTCACCAGAATTGATCTTTTGTTCGTACTCCTGCGCCCGGCGAGACCACATCGCCCGCTTCACACGCGCTTTGCCCTTCAGCGTGGTCATGGCCTTCGACACGACATCCGGGGTCGACAGCCCGCGCATGCCCACATCGGTTGCTTTGTGCGTCGGCACGCGCAGTGTCATCTTGTCTTTTTCGAACGAGATCACAAAGAGTTCGAGCTCAATCCCCGCGATTTCCTGCTTTTCAATGGATATGATTTGACCCACGCCATGGGCCGGATAAACAACGTAGTCGTCGGGGCGAAACTCGGACTTTTTCGACTTGCTCATACAGTTCTTCCTTCATGCAGTGAACGATCTGCTATTGGTATTGCGCAAAAAACACCGCCTCACAGAATGCTTGATCCGATGAGCCAGTGGTTCGCGTCGCAAAGACCATGGCAGACGCCGGATGACGCTACCACGGTAAACAGGTGACGGTAAATTTTGTCCACAAAGTATACCATAAAAATGGACCAGGTGGAAATCTAACGGCTGCGAGGGCATTTAAATATTTTAATTACAATATCTTAAATGTAATTCTTACGTCGCTAAAGCAGCCGATTTGAGGCGTGTTTCGAATCACATCTTTGGTGCTTACCCCCCTTCACCCGCCTCCTCGGAAAAGTACTTTTCCAGTTTCCCGGTTTCGCCATCGCGCTCTGGCGCCTCTGGCAGCGGATCCAGCTTGGAGATTATATTGGGCCAAAGCTCGGCGTATTTTCGGTTCAGCTCAACCCAGGATTCAAGATCAGGCTCGGTGTCCGGTCGGATGGCATCAGCTGGGCACTCGGGTTCGCAAACGCCGCAATCGATGCACTCATCGGGGTGGATCACCAACATGTTTTCACCCTCGTAAAAGCAATCCACGGGGCACACCTCCACGCAATCGGTGTATTTGCACGCGATGCAATTGTCCAAAACCACATAGGTCATAGGGAGGGGCGCTTTCTTGTTGTCCCTATTGGAGTTAGTCCACCATTTAGAATCATTCAAGACTGTCTGGATCCAGATTCCTTGACTGATTGCGGTCCAATTGTCGCCGGTCCCGTTTGGTCGGTCTACCCTTGCCATCAAACTTCGGAGACGGCACCTGATCCGACTTGGGATTTACCTCCGGAGGTGCCAGATCTTCATAGAGTGCCTGCGCTTCTGGGGCTGGCCCGCGACGTGTGCCACAGGCAACAATTTTGATCACCCGAACGGCCCGCGCCTGAGAAAATGTCAGCACGTCGCCCGGACCCACGGCGTAGGCCGGTTTCGCAATTTTAAGAGAGTTCACCCTGACACTGCCACCCGACACGGTTTTCGCGCTGAGCGATCGGGTTTTGAAAAACCGCGCCTGCCAAAGCCATTTATCAAGCCGGATTTTGTCGCTCACGCCGGGTGCTGCATCAAGATTTATCCTTGAGCCCCATCAAAGCGGCGGCGAACGGGTTATCCGGGTCGATCTTGTCCGATTTATTGGGCTTGGCCGAATAGGTCTTTGGGCCCTTGGACTGCGGCTTTCCTCCGGGTTTCTTCCCGGACTTCTTGCGGGGCTGGCGTTTTTCCTGTGGACGGGCGTTTGGCTTTCGACCACCCCAAGTGAATGTGTAAAAGACCTCAATCTCAGGGCCGCCTTCCAGTGCGTCGGTCGGTGCATCGGTCGTTTCAACCACCGGTGCCGGCTCTACAACCGGCTCAGACACCGCCTCTGCGACGGGCTCAGCAACGGTTTCTGCCTCCACCTCTGCCTCTGTCTCATTCTGCACCTGCAGCTCTGCCGCTTGATCCGTGGTTTCCGTGCTCTCTTTAGCACCCTCATGCGCCGCGGCCTCGGGCTGCACGCGGACTTTCTCCCGCTCGCCACGGTCCGCTTTGTAGCCCAGCCCTTGCATCAAATCTGCAAACTGCTCAAGCGTCATGCCCGTGATCGACAGCATGTCGGGCTTGGCTTCAAATCCACCCCTGCTGTCTTCTACGCGCAACATGTCCGCGAGCCGTTCCAGCATGTCGATGCGGATCGCCCGCTCGCCTGCCGCGCGATACCCGGCCATGGCAAAGTATCCATCCGGGCTGTCACCCGGCGCACCGGCCGGCACGGTCACAAGACCAGGTGGCGGCGCTTCAGGAAACTCTTGCAAGCCTTTGGCCAGAGACCACAAAACCAGCCGCAATCGCGTTGGCGCGGGCTTCAGCAGCAGCGGCATGAAAATCGTGAACTGGCCAAACCGCACGCCGTGTTTGCGCAGAACCGCCCGCGCATCCTGATCCAGCGCTTTGACGTCGTCGGCCACGGCGCCGCGCGGAATAACGCCCAGGTTTTCCACCATCTGAAACCCAAAGCCGCGCGACAATCCACTGAGTGTCTCGTCTTTCGAGATATTGAATAAGGGCTCGAAAAGCGTGGCCACCTTGCGATCTATGAAATGCTGCAGGCGGCGTTGCACCTTCTGGGCCACGTCGCTGCCCGCTACATCATCGACAAAGGCCACGGCCACCGGTTTGAGAGGATCCGCACCGGCTCTCAGCTTGCCAATAGCGTATTCCCCCCACATCAGACCGCCCTGTTCGGTGAAATCGATCTCCGTGTCCGGGGCATTGTAAAACCGGTCAGCCCGGAGGTTGAAGTACGGAGCCAGCGCCTGCAGGCTGGCCTGCGCCAGAGCCTTGGCTTCCTGACCCGCACCAGCCTTATCCTGAATGAAGCGGAACCCGTCCAAACGGCCGACAAACTCGCCCTCGACCGTCACTTCACCGCTGTCGTTCACTTCGGCCACCATGGCCTCCTTTTGCTTCAACCGGCGTAAGAGCACCGAGGTGCGCCTGTCCACAAACCGTTTCGTCAGCGCATCATGCAACGCATCTGACAGGCGGTCTTCTACAGCGCGCGTCGCCTCTCGCCAATGCCTTTCGTCGCGGATCCAGCCTTTGCGTTGCGCGACATAGGTCCAAGTGCGGATATATGCCAATCGTTTGGACAAAGTGTCGATGTCACCGTCAGGCCGGTCGATCCGGCGGACCTGACGGGCAAACCAGTCTTCCGACACTTCGCCGTGCTGGTGCAAATCGCTATAGAGCGTCTCGAGTAGTCCCGCATGTTCTGCATGACTTATACCACGAAAATCGGGAACGCGGCAGACCTCCCACAAGAGTTTGATCGACGTCCCGTCTGATGCGCGCGCGCGCACCTCCGGCTGCGCAGCAAGCGTTTTGAGTGCGATAAGATCATCTGCCTCTCGCGCCCGGGCCAGACGATCAGCAACCTTGTGTTTGCGATCAATGGGTTTTTCCTCAAGCGAGGCGATCAGCCCGTCCAGATTGCCCAAGTTCAGCGCCGCATTGCGCCATTCCAGTTTTTGGATCGGAGCAAAACGATGATCGACAATGGCCTGGGCCACCTCCTCGTGCAAAGGCGGCGCCTCTCCGGTCACACCAAAGGTGCCGTTCGACATGCCCCGCCCCGCGCGCCCTGCGATCTGCGCCAGCTCGTTGGGCATCAGCCCGCGCATCCGGCGGCCATCGAATTTGGTCAGCCCGGAAAACGCCACGTGATCAATGTCCAGGTTGAGACCCATGCCGATGGCATCTGTCGCCACCAGATAATCCACTTCTCCGTTCTGATAGAGCTCGACCTGCGCATTGCGTGTCCGCGGCGACAGCGCGCCCATCACCACTGCCGCGCCCCCTTTCTGTCGGCGAATAAGCTCGGCGATCGCATAGCAGTTCTCCACCGAAAAGCCGACGATGGCACTCCTCGGCGGCAGTTTCGGGATCTTGCGCGAACCCGTATAGGCCAGCTGCGACATCCGCTGACGGCCGACAAATTCAATCCCTGGCACCAGATCGGCGATGACACCGCGCATGGCGGATGCACCCAGAAACTGCGTTTCCTTATGCCCGCGCATCCGCAAGAGCCGGTCTGTGAATACATGCCCTCTTTCCGGATCGGCACAGAGTTGGATTTCATCCACGGCGACAAAATCCGCGCCCATGCCTTCCGGCATCGCCTCAACCGTGCAGACCCAGTATTGCGCGCGCTCGGGCACAATGCGTTCTTCCCCGGTCACAAGTGCCACCACAGATGGGCCCCTGAGGGCAACGATCTTGTCATAGACCTCCCGCGCCAAAAGGCGCAGCGGCAAGCCAATCACACCGGTGCGATAGCCCAGCATCCGTTCAATGGCGTAGTGGGTTTTGCCCGTGTTCGTCGGACCCAGAACCCCAAGGGTTCTTGACGGCTCAGCCATTCGCGCCTCGCTCAGAGATTAGAGTGCGGTACCGCCCACGTCGGGGCCGATCACATCAAGCGCCTCGGTGACATCCGGGTGGTGCGGGTGAATGGCCAGAACGTCTTCAAAGGCCTCCTTGGCCAGTTCAGGCTTGTTGATCTGAATGAGAATGCCGCCGAGCGTTGCGATGGCCTCATAGTGGCGGGGCCGGGCCTCAAGCACGCGTTCCAGATCGGCCACGGCAGGGCCGTACATCTCCATGGCGACAAAAACCAAGGCGCGGCGGTGCCAGCCTTCGGCAAAGTCAGGGGCATGATCCGTAAGAGCCGTGAAGTGGTTGAGCGCGGCCTCCAGATCGCCCGCTTCCATCGCATCTGATCCCCGCTTCAACAGCAGGTTCATCGCGGGCGAGTTTGAATTCGACCACTCCCTCTCAATTTCGCGGGCCAGGCGGATCGCCTCTTCGCGCTCCGCATCGCGCAGTTGCATGTAAAGATCGTCGAGCTTAGCCTCATTCACAGCCCCAACCGGGCCTGCAAAGACAGCAATTGCCAAAAACGACGCGACGGTACATTTGAGAAAAGACGGCTTGATGGGCATAACACGTTAGAATGTAACTGTCCTGACCGGGAATCAAAGCCCGAGTTGAGAATTAAAAGAGGATTTTCCTATGAGTGACATGATCACCAGCGCTGTTGCTGCCCTGACCGAAAAACTCAGCGGTGGCTTTGACGGCTCCGCGAAGTTCGTCATCGAAGACGAAGGCGCCATCACAGTGGACGCCGATGGCGTGCGGGCCGCCGACGATGACGCCGACGTCACGCTGACCGCCGATAGCGAAACCTTCCAGGCCATCATCGACGGCGACATGGATCCCACATCCGCCTTCATGCAGGGCAAACTGACCGTTGATGGCGACATGGGCGCCGCCATGAAGCTCGGCAGCGCGCTGGCCTAAGACCACTACGTGAGCGACCCCGCCCCGTATTTTGCAGAGATCACGCCCGGGACAGATGCGCCCCGGGCGTCTTGGATAAAGGCAAGTGACGGCGTCCGCCTGCGCGTAGGCGTTTGGGCTGCCCATACGCCTCAGGAAAATGGGGAGGCCAAAGGGACAGTGTTCCTGCTCCCCGGCCGCACCGAATACGTCGAAAAATACAGCCTTGTCGCGACCGAGTTTGCCAAACACGGACTCAGCTCTCTGGCCATCGATTGGCGCGGCCAAGGCATCGCAGATCGCCTGGTCAAAGACCCGATGTCCGGCCACGTCGGGCATTTTAGCGACTATCAGCTCGATTTCGACGCCCTGCTCGAACACGGGGGCGGCATGCCCAAGCCATGGTTCGTTCTCGGCCACTCCATGGGCGGCGCCATCGGCCTGCGCGCTATAACGGAGCGCTCCGATTTCAAAGCGGCAGTCTTCAGCGGCCCGATGTGGGGCATTCAAACCTCTGCTCTGATGAAACCAGTGATGTGGAGCCTCTGCTGGCTGGCGCGTGCGTTTGGCGTCGATCAGCTCTACCCCCCGACAACCACCGGCGCCAAATCCTACATCATGACAGAGCCCTTTGAGACCAACGGCCTCACCCGCGCGGCAGACATGTACCAGCTGATGCGCGATCAACTCAGCGCCCATCCCGAACTGCAATTGGGCGCGCCCAGCTTTCGCTGGCTCTATGAGGCGCTCCTTGAGATACGCGAGCTGGTCAGCAGCCCCGTGCCAAACCTCCCCTGCCTCACAATCATGGGCAGCGAAGAGGGCATCATCCGCCAAGACCGGGTCAAGGCGCGCATGGCCAACTGGCCAAACGGCACGCTCCATATAGAGCCAGGCGGCAAGCACGAATTGCTGATGGAGGATGAGGCCACCCGCCTTCGCATCTCCCATATGCTGGCAGAGCACTACCTCAACGCGTGATCCCTCTGGCGCTGAGCGCTCACTGCTCTACCCTTCCGCCATGGTTCTGGAATTCAAACCCCAAGGCATCTACTGCCCCGCCGGTGATTTCTTTATCGATCCCTGGCGCCCTGTGGATCGCGCGCTGATCACCCATGGCCATTCCGATCACGCGCGCCCGGGCCATACCCGCTATCTCAGCACAGATGTCGCGGCCCCCGTGATGCACCACCGCCTTGGCCAGATTACTCTCGACACCGTGGCCTACGGCGAGACCCGACGGATAGGAGGGGCGAGCGTCTCCTTCCACCCCGCAGGCCACGTGCCCGGCAGCGCTCAAATTCGCGTCGAGGTGGATGGCGAGGTCTGGGTCGTCTCGGGCGACTACAAAACCGACGCAGACGCGCTCTCCACCCCGTTTGAGCCCATCCGCTGTCACGCCTTCATCTCTGAATGCACCTTCGGCCTGCCCGTCTTCAATTGGCTGCCAGAGGCCGAGATCGCCCGCCAAATCAACGACTGGTGGGCCGGCAACGCCCGGGCCGGCAAATTCTCTCTCCTCGGTGCCTATTCCCTTGGCAAGGCCCAGCGCGTGCTCACCCTACTCAACCCAGACATCGCCCCCATCCTCACCCACGGCGCCATTGAGAACACCAATGCCGTCATGCGTGCCCAGGGCATCCCGCTCCCCGACACCATCCACGTCACCCCCAGCCTCAAGGCGGCCGACCATCCGGGCGCCCTCGTCATGGCACCGCCCAGCGCACTCGGCTCCACCTGGGCGCGCCGCTTCCGCCTCGCCTCCACCAGTTTTGCAAGCGGTTGGATGCGCCTGCGCGGTGTCCGTCGCCGCCGCGCCGTCGACCGCGGCTTTGTCATCTCCGATCATGCGGATTGGACCGGCCTGAACACGGCCATCGCCGAAACCGGGGCAGAGAAAATCTTCGTCACCCACGGCTATACGGAGATCTTCTCCCGCTGGCTCACCGAGCAAGGCTATGACGCCCACATCGTGCCCACGGAATTCACCGGCGAAACGCTCGACGATCCATCCGACAACTCTGGTGAAGCTGCATGAAAGACTTCGCCGCTCTCTATGGGTTGATCGACCAGACGACCAAGACCAACACAAAGGTCGCGGCCCTGGCCGACTATTTCCGCACCGCACCCGATGCAGACCGCCTCTGGACCATCGCGCTCTTCTCCGGCCGCCGCCCCCGCCGCGCCATCACCACGACAAAACTGCGCGAATGGGCCGCCGAACGCGCGGGCATCCCGCTTTGGCTTTTTGAAGAGGCCTATCCCATCGTGGGCGACCTCGCCGAGACCATCGCCCTTGTCTTGCCAGACGCCACCAAGAGCCATGATCAGGGCCTAGCCGAGTGGATCACCCATTTGCGCAGCCTCGACGCCCAGGAAGAAGAGGGACGCAAAACCGCGATCCTCGACGCCTGGAACCGCATGAACGCGCTCGAGCGCCTCGTTTTCAACAAGCTCCTCACCGGCGGATTTCGTGTGGGCATCAGCCGCAAGCTCATGA
>ERZ1740068.523-NODE-523-length-17909-cov-6.280329_pt1 | contig 17909 bp, 15 predicted proteins | sample MGYA00581735_ERZ1740068 | MGnify/ENA primary metagenome ERZ1740068 (study PRJEB43018, sample SAMN04849740) | marine metagenome | isolation source: floating plastic debris | place: Pacific Ocean | collected 2008-08-30 | study: EMG produced TPA metagenomics assembly...
CCGACCAGGCCCGCATCAACCGCAAAGAGTTCATTGACGAATATCGCGGCCGCGAACTGGACCCAAATTGGCTTGATGACATGGCGCAGAAGTCGGGCCGTGGCTGGCAGATGTTCATGGAACGCTCGCCCGAAAAAGTGGGCGAATTGCGCGCTGACATGGCCCAGGTGGGCCAGTACGTCGGTCTCGATATTCCGGAATTTCGCCGCATCGTGAGCCAGGTTCAAAAGGGTGAGAAAGAAGCCCGCACGGCCAAGAAGGAAATGGTCGAGGCGAACCTGCGCCTTGTGATTTCGATCGCCAAGAAATACACCAACCGCGGCCTGCAATTCCTTGATCTGATTCAGGAAGGCAACATCGGTCTGATGAAGGCCGTGGACAAGTTTGAGTATCGCCGCGGCTACAAGTTCTCGACCTACGCGACATGGTGGATCCGCCAGGCGATCACACGCTCGATCGCGGATCAGGCGCGCACCATCCGTATTCCAGTGCACATGATCGAGACGATCAACAAGCTGGTGCGCACAGGCCGCCAGATGCTGCATGAAATCGGTCGCGAGCCCACGCCGGAAGAACTTGCTGAAAAGCTGCAAATGCCGCTGGAGAAGGTTCGCAAGGTGATGAAGATCGCCAAGGAGCCGATCTCTCTGGAGACGCCAATTGGCGACGAAGAAGACAGCCAGTTGGGCGATTTCATCGAAGACAAGAACGTGATCTTGCCGCTGGACTCAGCCATTCAGGACAACCTGAAGGAAACAACGACGCGGGTTCTGTCCTCGCTCACGCCGCGTGAGGAACGCGTGCTGCGGATGCGGTTTGGCATCGGTATGAACACCGATCACACGTTGGAAGAAGTGGGCCAGCAGTTCTCGGTGACACGCGAACGGATCCGCCAGATTGAGGCCAAGGCGCTGCGGAAGCTCAAGCATCCCAGCCGGAGCCGGAAGCTGCGGTCCTTCCTCGATCAGTGAAGACCGTCTGACCTGTTGGTCGGCGCCCGAACGTATTGAAAAGGCTGCCCAAGAAAGCGGAGGTTTTCTTGGGCAGTTTCTTTTCTGAGGAGGGCCTTTTGGCAGCGCACTGTCCTATATGATTGTGCATGAAGATCTCTTTGGGCACACTGGATGCGCCGACGCGGGACGCTTTGCAGGGGCGTGACCTGATCGTGTTTGATGGGGTCTGTGTGCTCTGCTCTGGGTTTTTCAAATTCATGCTGCGCCATGACAGGACGGAGCGGTTTTCCTTTACCATGGCGCAGGCGGATTTGGGGCAGGCTTGTTATGCGGTGTTGGGCATGCTGCTTGATGATTTTCAATCCAATCTGGTGATCAAGGATGGCTGGGTTTACACCGATCTGGATGCGTTTGCGGCGGCGATGGCGGGGCTGGGCTGGCCCTGGAAAGCGCTGAGCGCGATGGGGTGGTTGCCGGGGGTGGTGAAGGTGCCGCTCTACCGGGTGGTGGCGCGCAATCGCTATCGGCTTTTTGGGCGCTATGAGACTTGCATGGTGCCCGATGCGCAGGTCAAAGCGCGGTTTCTGCCAGGGGGCGCCGTCTGAGCCGTTTTGTACGAGTTGGGGTAAGATCTGACGCGGAAACACCCAACTTGTGATAACACGACTGCCCACGGTTTTGGTGATGTTACGCAACGCGCGGTGGTTTCATTGTTGTTTCACTGTGCTGAAGACTGCAGACGCGTGATCAGAGGTCTCCATTGGGTGACGCTCCCGCGCAGCGTTCTAATGGCGCAAGGGGTGGTGTAGGCTTGAGCGGCAATACCGTGGGAGAATCGCCATGAAATTTATTGTCAGATTGCTGGGCCTTCTGGTCGTGTTGATCGCCGTTCTGGCCGGGGTGGGCATGCTGCTGCCGCGCGAGGTGACGGTGGAGAGGTGGACGCAGATCAACGCGCCCGCCGAGGAGATCTATCCGTTGGTGGCCAACCTGAAGGCCAATGAGGCCTGGTCACCCTGGGCCGGTTTGGATCCCCAAGCGAGCTATACCTATAACGACATTGCCGAGGGGGTGGGCGCGACGATGGCCTGGGCCTCTGAGAGCCCGGATGTGGGCAATGGCAGCATGGAGATAACGCAAGCCACCGAGAATGAAGCGCTGACTGTCGCGCTTGATTTTGGCGACATGGGCGGCGGCACGGCGTTTTGGGACTTTGAAGAGGCCGCAGGCACCACCACGGCCACCTGGTGTCTGATGGGGTTTTGGGCTGGGGTGCCCTGCGGGCGCTGTCTGGGCTTTTATAGGGATTCCTGGGGGGTGGCGGATTATGTCCGGGGGCTCTCCAATCTCAAAGCGCTCGTCGAAGGCAGCTGATGCAGGTCTTCGAAATCGCGACGCGGGGGCAGGGGCTTTATGAATTTACCTCAGATGTGAAGGCATGGGTCGCGCGCCATGGGTCGGGCCTTTTGACGCTCTTTGTGCGACACACTTCTGCGTCGTTGCTCATTCAGGAAAATGCCGATCCCGAGGTGCAGACTGATTTGCGCAACTACTTTGCCCGCCTGGTGCCGCCGAGCACGGATGCGTCCATGGCCTATCTGACCCATACCTATGAGGGGCCAGATGACATGCCGGCCCATATCAAGGCGGCGATGATGCCGGTCAGTCTGCAGATCCCGGTGGAGGCCGGTCGCATGGCGCTGGGCACGTGGCAGGGGATCTATCTTTTTGAACATCGCGATGCGCCCAAGACCCGACAGGTGGCGGCGCAGTTTCTGGCCGCATGACGCCCGCCGAAACAGCCGCGCAAACAGCCGAGCGGTGGATTGCGGACCATGCCGGCGAGATCTCTGACTGGACGGCGACGATCTTTGAGTTTGGCGAACCTGCCTGGCGTGAATATCGTTCGGCCGCTTGGTATGTGGCGCGGCTCAGAGCCGAAGGTTTCGAGGTCGAAGAGGGCTCTGGCGGGATGCCCACGGCGTTTTGCGCGCGGTGGGGGAATGGAGATGGCCCGGTGGTGGGGCTCTATGCCGAATATGATGCGGTGCCTGGCAATTGTCAGGCGGCGCTGCCGGTAAAGCAGCCGAGAGCGGGGCTGAGCGAGCTGGCGGCAGGCCATACGGATCCCCATTCGGGGCTGGGGATCGCGGGTCTCGCGGGGCTTTTGGCCACCAAGGCGGCGATGGAGGCCCATGGCATTGCGGGCGGGCTGCAATTCACCGGCGAGCCTGCCGAGAAAGTGCGCGGGTCAAAGCCCATTCACGCGGCCAAGGGGTATTATGACGGGTTGGCGGCGATGCTGTCCTTTCATCCGTTCTACATGCTGCCGCTCTGCAACACGGTGCGCTGGGATACCCAATGCGGGGCGGCGTATTCGATGATCTACCGGTTTCGGTGCGATGCGCCGGAGGTTTGGGGCGCACAAGCCAGCGAAGACAACAGCGCGCCGATCCCGCAGAGCCATTCCGATGTGCGCGCGCCGGGGGCCAATGATGCACTGATGATGATGTATCAGAGCGCGCGGGCCCTGCGGGACAGCATGCTGCCCCATCGCGGCGGCTGGTCAATCTCCGAGGCGATCCTGGGCGCGGGGCAGGCGACGGCGGACAATCTGCCAGCCCTGCAGGCGGATATTCAATACATGGTGCGGGTGCCGGATCTGGGGATGGCGGAGCGGGTGAGCGCGCAATTGGATGGGTTGGCCGAGCATGCCGCAGCGATGACGGGATGCCGGGTGGAGAAGCACTGGGTGTCGAAATCGCGCCCAGGGCTAACCAATCACGCGATGGCCGAGATGGTCTGGGAAGAAATGCAGGTGGTGGGGCCGCCGCAGTGGGAGGCGGAGGGTTTGGCGCTGGCGCGGCGGGTGCAGGCGGCCTGTGGAGTGACGCCGGAGGAGAGGCCCTTGATTCAGGCCTGCACCCAGATGATGGACCCGCAGGAGGCGGAGGCGCTGTTGCGTGAAAGCCTGCCGCCGGAGCAACGCAATTCCACCTCGGATGACTATACAGATATGAGTTGGCACGCGCCGCTGGCGCGGTTTTATGTGGCGCGGCCTGCTCTCAAAGGCGGGCCTTACCCGTCTTGGGCGATGAATGCGTTGGGGGGGATGCCGCAGACGATTGACCCGATGGTGCAGGTGGCCGCGCGGGTGCTGGCGCGCGGGGCGCTCAGGGTGCTGAGCGATGCGCCCTTGCGGGCGCGGGCCTGGTCGGAGTTTGAGGCGCGCACCGGCGGCGGGGTGGGCGGCGCTGACTGGATTGCGCCGCTGGCGGATTATCCAGCACCTTTGGAGTTTGCCTGGCCGGAGTATGTGGAAACGGTGCGCGGGCGGCATTGGCATCTTTGAGGTGCTTTTGACCGGGCGCTCGTCCCGCCCTGCGGTTGGGCCTCGCGCTTTGCTGTGATAGCGCTCGCCGCTCCCTTTCGGGCGCGTCTCGCTTGCAGCTTTGAGGTGTCGGTGTAAAACGAGGCGAGCCCGCGCTTGATCAGGACATGCAGTTGACCCACCCGACCGTTCATCCCGCCTTTGAGGAATTGCTGCGCAAGATCGGGTTTGGGTTTCCGCGGGTCAATTACCTCACCCATATCGATAATCATCGCAAGATCGCCTATGTCGAGACGCCGAAAGTGGCGTGCACGTCGATCAAAAAATTCATGATGGATCAGTATGTTGGCGGCACGTTCACCCTGCGCAGGCCGGGCATGGTGCATGATCGCAGACGCTCTCCATTGAAGCAGTTCAAGAATTTGGCGCCCCACAAGGCTGTTTCGATTTTGCTCGGGTCTGAATACCGGCGGTTTTCCTTTGTCAGAAACCCCTATTCGCGGCTTTTGTCAGGCTATCTCGACAAGCTGGTGACCAATGAATACGAGCGCGCCCGTCATCTGCCGATGCTGGGGTTTGACGCTGGCGGGCATCCCACATTGCTTGAGTTTCTGGAACGTCTGAAAGGGATCGAGGACGCCGAGCGGGACATACATTTTTCCTCGCAGGCCGCGCTTTTGATGGTCGAGCATGTGGATTACGACTTTATTGGGCGGTTTGAGAGCTTTGAGGCGGATTTTCTGCAGCTGCAGGCGTCGTATTTTGGTCTGCGCCATCCCACGCCGTCCTATGACAGCTTTGGCAAGCACCATGCCTCCAACGCCAATGACAAGCTGGCGCAGTATTTTGGGGCGCAGGAAGTGGCCTTGGTGCAGGAGATTTACCGCAGGGATTTCGAGCTTTTCGGCTACAGCGAGGATCTCGCGCGGGCCAGTTCGCAGGAGCCCAGCGTCGATGTGACATCGCTGAGGGCCAATGCGTTTCGCGCCGATCAGCTGACGCTTCATACCGGTCGGGTGGTGGCGGCGCTGGAGGGTGCGGCGGAGGGCGCAGAGGCGGCGGCGATCTCTCATTACCGAGCTGTGTGCGAGGATCTGGCGCCGGAGACGCGGCTTGTTTTCTGTGATCTGGTCGGTCAGGCGCTGCCTGGGGTTGCGTGGTTTGCCGAAGAGGGCGCGCGTTTGGAGCAGGCGCAGGGCAATCTGGATCTGGCGCGTCAGAGATGGGCCGAGATCTCGGATCGGTTTCCCGACACTTTGGTGTGGCGTGTGGAGCAGCCCTTTGCGCTTGTTCGGGCGGGCTATAGGGACAAGGCTCTGATCGCGCTCAAGAAATTGAAAAAGCCCATGTTCGCGGATGCCTGGATCAAAGGAGCGTTTATGGAGCAGAGCTTCCTTATGGTGCGCGAGCTGCCCGCCGAGCATTTGGACTTTGCCTTGGATTTTTTCGACCTTCTGAGCCGGAAAATGTCGCTGAGTGTGTTCCTCAAGGAGGTGCGACAGGTGGCTGAGACAGCGCGCGAGGTGGTGGAGCCCGCAGCGCAGATCTTGGCGGGGCATTTGTCGCGTTCCGAGAAAGCGGAAGCGCTGCCATTTTTGACGCTGCTCTTTGGCGAGGGGCACAGCCACCGCATTGCGGCGTCCAACGCCGCCTATCTGCAGACCGTGAAGGGATCTTTTGCGGTGGATGCGCTGGGCACGCGGGTGTTTTTTCTCGACACACAAGACATTGAGCCGATGCGCGAAACAGCGTCTCTGTATTTGGAGGCGACCCCGCCCGAGACGCCCGCGGCAGAGTTTGTGTCTTGGGTGTGGGGGAACACGCCCAAGTCCTTTACCCCGGAGACCACGACGGCCACGCGCAAACGGGCGATGCAGAGCGCAAGACGCAAGATTGCCCTGTGCCTCTCGGGGCCGATGCGGGGCGGGGCGCTTGCGGCCGGGTATTGGCAGGCCTCGGAGCTTTTGACCGATCATGACGTGTCGGTTTTCGTGCACTCTTGGGACAGGTTGGGGCAGAACCCGCTTTCGCTCAAATACGCGGATCGCTTTTTTGACAGGGATCTGCTGGTAACGCTGCGCGGCATGCTGGCGGAGCCGGGTGGGACGCATGCGGTGCGGGCGCGCTATCCGGCGATGGCTGCGCAGCTCGATGCCTCTGATGCCTGCGATGCGGAGGAGATCCGGCGTCTTTTTGGCACTGAGTTCGTTGTGCTGGAGAGCGCGCAGAATCCTGCCTTTGAGGGCTTTGGCCCGCAACGCAAACTCTTCTACAAGATCGCCGCCTGTCATCAGTTGGCATGCGTGCAAGACACCGATTTTGACGTCTTCATCCACACCCGTCCCAATCTCTATCTCAGACGCTCAAAGCGGCGGGAGCTGGCGCGCGTTCTGGAGGCCGCACTGGCAGAGAGGCGCATCTTTTGTGATGCGGGGCTGACCTTGTGCCCGGCGGGCCCCTATATCGGCAACCAGTTTGCCCTTGGCGGGCGGGAGGCGATGGATGTCTATGCCGGGGCGTATGATGCGATCTATGGCCCGGAGGGGGACATGCCGCAGTTCCAAAAGACAAACCGGCCGCATGTGCCGATGGCCATCAACCTGCGGCGCAACGACGTGCAGGTTGATGCGATGCTGCAGCCTTTGACCAAGGTGACGGCAGCGGCCGAGACGCCGGAGCATCAGGAGATCATGGACGCGCTGTCGCGCGATGTGCCTCCTGAGCGGCGCGATGACGATCCACTTTATCAGGCGGCATTGAAAGCGGGGTAGGGCGGCACCTTAGGGGCTCGGGCGACAGACTACTGTCCCAAAAGCGCTTGGAGCTTGTCGCTGTTGCGATCCAGAATGCTGTCGCGCAGGGAAACCAGAACCAGTCGACGCTCCAGTGTGTCTGGGGCCTCTAGCGTGTGGACGTCCGCGACGCGGTATCGCTCTACGTCGGGCAGGGGCAACAGGGTGAAGCCAAGCCCTGCCACCACGCATTCCATGATGGCCTCGAGATTGTCCATGACAATTGTCCGGGCATCGTTGGGGCGGTCATAGTCAAGCATCGCGCGTTCGATGAGCTTGCCGATCCCGGTGTCGGGCATGAAATGCAGGAAAGGGTGCTTTGATATCAGGCCGGCTAACCCATCTTTAAGCAGGGATTTATGCGCGGTGAAGACAAACGGTTCTTGCCGCAGGAGGTTGGAGGAAAGCTTGCTTGGAAGACCGTCGGCATCGGTGATTACGGCCGCATCCAACTGGCCGGACATCACCTTGTCCTGCAATGTGGCGGAGAGGCCTGTCTCAAACTCAAAGGAGGCGAGCGGTGCGTCTTGACTGGCGGCCAGCAGAAACCCGGGCAGCAAACGTACGGCGGCCGTGGTGATGAAGCCCAGCCTGAAACTGCCGGATAGGTCTTTGCCGGGGCGACAGATCTCTAGCAGTCTTTTCTCTTGCTGCAAAAGCGGGATGGCCTCTTTGACGACGGCAGTGCCGAAGGGGGTCAGGCGGGGCGGGCGCACGGATCGATCAAAGAGCGTCACGCCCAAGGTTTCTTCTAGCGTTTTCATCTGAACGGAGAGCGCTGACAAGGTCATGCCAAGTTCCTTGGCGGCCTCACTGAAGGAGTTGGTTTGTGAGATCCTCACCAAGCTCTGAAGCGATCGTGTGCGCATAACTCAAAAAACTCTGAACTTACCATCTACTTTTATTCGATGGCCATAAATTAACGGACTTGGTAACGTAACACACTCACGTTTTTGTGAGTAGGTAAACGTTAGGTCCAATACGCATGACCCACGCTCTTGTCGCCTCTGCACGGGATTTGGCCCCCGAATTTGAACGCCGCGCGGCTCATTGGGATCAGGCCCGCAGCTATTGCTGGCGCTATGTCCAAGATCTGTCGGAGGCCGGGATCGTGGGCATGAAGCGGCGGGAGCATCTGGGCGGGCAGGGTGCCAGTTTCCTCGACGTGGTCGAGGTGGTCGAAGAGATCGCCAAGGTGTGCACGCTCACGGCCCGCGTCGTCGTTGAGGCAAACATGGGCGGGATCAGCGCGGTGATGGCCTATGGCAGTGAGGAGCAAAAAGCGTTTTGCGCGCCTCATGTTCTGGCCGGTGACAAGCCCGCGATCTGCATCACCGAGCCTGAGGCGGGCAGTGCCGCGACCGAAATGCAGACCACGGCGCGCAAATGCGGTGACACATATGTGCTGAACGGCAGCAAGCATTGGATCACGGGCGGCGGCGTGTCCAAGCTGCACCTGATCTTTGCCCGCGTGATTGACGAGGCCGGAGAGGAGCAAGGCATCGGCGGCTTCATTGTGTTTGCCGATCCCGTGGCCGGGGAGATGCCCGCAGGGTTTGAAATTGTAGGGCGTGAACGCACGCTTGGCCTGTGCGGCATGCCCGAGGCGGAGCTGCGGTTTGACACTCTCGAAGTGCATGAACGCTGGCTTTTGGCGCCGCCATCAGGTCTTAAGCGCGGGTTCAAGGATCTGATGACCGCCTATAATTCCCAAAGGGTGGGCGCGGGGACCATTGCGATGGGCGTGGCTGCGGGCGCGCTGGATCGCGCCAAATCCTATCTGCTGGAGCGCAGACAGTTCGGCCGCCCCTTGGCAGAGTTTCAAGGCTTGCAGTGGATGGTGGCGGATATGGAGACGCAGATATGTGCTGCGCGCCTTTTGCTGCGGGATGCGGCCCTGTCCTGTGGTGAGAATGGCGATCCGTTCCCGGATATGGCCAAGGCCGCGCGGGCCAAGCTTTTCGCGTCTGAAATGGCGATCAAGGTGGTCAATGACGCGCTCCAGATGTTTGGCGCGCGGGGCTATAGCGACAAAGAACCGTTGGAACGGATGTATCGCGATGTGCGCATGTTCACGATCGGTGGCGGCACGGCGCAGGTTCTGCGCAACCAGATTGCCAGTTCTGCGTTGGGGATGAAATGCCCTCAAACGCGCACGGGGTATGTCGATCAGGACTGGCCGATCCAGACCTTGGCTGCTGAGTAACGCCAAGGTTTCATCCAACGAAAGGCGCGGACCGGATCACGAGCCCGCATGGCTCTGCTAAGTAAGGTTGAGTTTGCCGTAAAAGAAAAGCCCTGGCGCGGGGACCCGCTGCCAGAGCTTTGTCGGAACGTGAAAAGCTGCCTGTTCCTACTCGTTAAACACTGCCTTAAGACCACCATTAAACCGATATTATTGACATTGGTTTGACGGAGATTGGTTTTTGTCTGGGCGCTTGGGGCTTGTGTGATGCCGTCTTGATGCTGCCTGCTGGCGCTGCGGGAAGTCTGTAGGCATAACGTGAGCTTTGGAGTTTCGGTCTTTGCTCAAGCCACACGGTGGATGCAGGGTGTGCCTGATTTATGAATTTTAAAACAATGGCTTAATCCTGTGTTGCGCAGTGCGGAAGGCGATATCACATCAGAGCATCCTGCAAGACGTCACAGAAGAGCCTGGGCTTTTCCATATGCGCGGCATGGGCACAGCCGGGAAGCACGGCAAGGCTGGCATCTGGGATCTCGGTCCACAAAAGCCGTATCTGGTCCAAATTGTAGGTTCGGTCGCCCTCGCCCCAGATGACGCGTGTTTTTTGCTCGATGAGGCGCAACCTGTCTTGACCGGACCAGGCTTGCATGGCGTCGAGACCCGCCAGGATCGCATCGAGTGACGCCAATTCTGCAAGTGAAGCGCAAGCGGGATAGGCCGGGGCCTTTTCATAGTGAAGAAACCAAGTGGCCGAGATTCTGCGAGCCGTGGCCCGCGGGCCGGCAGCTATGGCGCGCGCCTTGCTTTGCGCCATCGTTTCAAAGCGTCCGGGGACAACGCCAATGGCGCCCGTGGCGTAGAGAACGAGCCGGTCAACCGCTTGAGCGTCACGGCGCGCCACCTCTTGGGCGATCATTCCGCCCATGGAATGGCCCAGCAGATCGTAGTGCCGGATGCCTTTGTCTTTCAGCGCGGCAATCACCCAATCGGCAAAACCTTCGATGCGGTTGATACAGGGCATCGCGTGGTTCTTACCAAAGCCCGGCAGATCCAGCGTGACCAGGTCAAACCTATCTTCGAGATGCGGGCGAATGCTGTCCCATTGCGCGCTGCCGCCCATGAATCCATGGACGAAGACCAGCGGTTTCACTTCCGCTGGCCTTGCACGATGCGATCAAGGATCATGGCGCAGAAGAGGATCGAGAAGCCCGCCAGGATGCCCTGGCCCACATTGGCGTATTGCAAGGCCTCCAGCACGTCTTCGCCCAGACCTTTCGCCCCGATGAGCGAGGCCACCACGACCATGGCGAGCGAGAGCATGATCGTCTGATTGATGCCCGCGCGAATGGAGGGGCTGGCCAGCGGGAGATCCACCTTGGTCAGCAGATACCATTTGTTGGCGCCGAAACTGATCGCCGCCTCGCGCACGCTTTCGGGCACGCCGCGCAGACCCAGCACGGTGAGGCGCACCACAGGCGTGCCACCGAAGATCATGGTGGTGACCACGGCGGCCGGTTTGCCGGTGCCGAAAAAGGCGATCACGGGGATCATGAAGACAAAGGCCGGCATGGTCTGCATGAAGTCCATGATCGGTTGGATGAAGGAGTAAAACCGTGGTCTGCGCGCCGCGAACATGCCCAGAGGGATGCCGATGATGATCGAGAGGCACGCCGCCGTGCCCAAAAGCGCCAGCGTGGTCATGGCTTTTTCCCAAAAGCCCAGAAAGCCCATATAGGCCAGAAACGCGCCGGAATAGATCGCCATGCGCACACCCGCCGTCAGCCAGGTGAGAAGGATAATCAGCGCGGCGATCACGATCCACGGCGTGGACACAAAGATCAGCTCCAGCGCGTCCAGAACCAGGCGAATGCCATAGGTGATACCGTCAAATAGCGCCTCACCGTTGAGCACGGCCCAGTTGAAAAACGCCTCAACCCCGTCGATGCTGACCAGGCGAATGTCGGGATCGGTCGGAAAATCGCTGAGCAGGGCAAACCGGCCCGGGAAGCTGTAATGCACCATGGCCACGGCCACGATCAGCGCCATGAAAATCGCGCTGAAGGCCATCTGAGATACCGGCATGCCGGAGCGGATCGAATTGTCTGAAAGCCAATCGGAAAAGCGCGCCTCGAGCGCCCAGTTGGCCGTGACGGATTGCGCCAGCTTGACCACGATCAAGAGCATAAGGCCCGAAAGCGCAATGCTTGGGCCTTCTGCGGCCAGCGCCTCGGCCTCAGCGCGGATGCCACCGATATTGGCCTCAAGCCCGTCGACCGCGCGTTGAAACGCATCCACCCTGTCGGAGCCGCTCTCAATAGCCGCCTCAAGCTGTTGTTTGCGCAAGGCCAGGGTGTTTTCGATGGAGGCGATGCGGGCCAGGGCGTCAGCGGCGAGATCGCCAAAAAGGCCGCGCGCGATCTGGACAAAGGCGATGGCCTCAAGGATCAGGAAACTCAGCGCCCAAGACCAGAGCCCGCGCGCCCCGAACCAGATCGGCCCGAAGAGGCCCGCCATCATGTTGAATGTGGGCGTGAACCGGGCGGAGGCCCCCACCTTGTCGAAATTGGCGATGTAGTAATCGGGGCTGGTGCGCACAAAGGTGCGGATATTGTCCTTGCGCTCGGCCGCATAGGCCAGGGCCGCGTCGCTTTCGGTGTCTTCCAGGGGGTTGAAATTTTCGTCTTTCATGACACTTCCGTTCCCTCAATGACAGTGCGCAGCAGGTCTGCGCGGGTGATCACGCCCACGTCTTGGCCATCCTCGGCAACCAGGATCGGCTTGTCGTCGTCAATGGCCAGGTTGATGAGATTGCTCAGGGTTTCCTCACCGGTCACGCGGGGCGCATCGGCAGCGATGCTGCCCTTGGTCGAGACGAACGCGTCTACCGGTTGCATCACGGCGTGGGCATGCACGACCTTGAGACGAGAAATTCCGGCGACGAAATCGGCCACATAGTCATCGGCCGGGTGCATCACGATATCCTCGGCGGTGCCCATCTGGACCATCTTGCCATCGCGCATAATGGCGATGCGATCCCCGATGCGCACGGCCTCATCGAGATCGTGGGTGATGAAGACGGTGGTTTTCTTCAGGATCTTCGAGAGGCGGATAAACTCATCCTGAAGCTGCCTGCGAATGAGCGGATCCAGCGCCGAAAAGGGCTCATCCATCAAAAGCACGTCGGGGTTGGCGGCAAGCGCCCGGGCCAGGCCCACGCGTTGCTGCATGCCGCCTGACAGCTCATGGGCGAATTTGGAGCCCCAGGCGCCCAGCTCCACGATGTCGAGGATGGCGGCCGCCTGGCGCATGCGCTCATTCTTGGCCACCTGACGGATTTCCAAAGGCATAGCGACGTTATCAAGGACCGAGCGGTGCGGCATGAGCGCGAAATTCTGAAACACCATGCCGATCTTTTGGTTGCGAAAGCGCTGCAGCTCGCGCGTGCCAAGGGCCATGACATCGGTGCCCTCAATCTCGATCTTGCCGTCCGTGGGCTCCAGCAGACGGTTGAAATGGCGCACCAGGGTGGATTTGCCACTGCCCGAGAGCCCCATAACGCAGAAGATTTCGCCCCGCTGCACATCGAGGCTGACATCGGCCACGCCGACGACGGCGTTGAATTCGGCCAGAACCTCTGCCTTGGTCAGGCCGCGGTCTCGTATGGCCTGCAGCGCGGCACCAGGATTTGCGCCGAAGATTTTCCACACATTGGAGATTTCTATGACGGTGTCAGCGGTCAAAGCGGTCTCATCCTGAAACTGGGGTGCGGCACCTGATTGGGCGGTGCCGCAAATTGGTTTTGGTGTGCGCGGCCAGGCTCAGAGGCCGAGCATCGCGTCCACGCGGTCAGAGTTGGCGTCGACCCATTCTTTGGCCACGTCGGCCGGGTCTTTGCCGTTTGCACTGATTTCAAAGGCAAGCGCGCTCACATCATCGGCGGTCAGCGCGAAATTGGCAAAGAACTCCGCGATGGCTGGCGACCGGTCGACCAGGCTATTGGACCATGCGATTTGCACTTCTTTCAGCGCGTCTTTGCTGGCCACCATGGATTTGTCGTACCAATCCGCATCGTCGGATGGCTGCACCATGACGTATTTTTCCGGATCATATGTAGGCTCTGTCAGCATCTGCACGTCAAACATGAACCACACGGCGTGCGGCTTGTAGCAGTAGAACGCGTAGCCTTCGCCCTTGGTGATGCTGTCCTTGATGCGTGCGGTTTTCACCGCTTCTTCGGCGCGGATTGGTTCAATGAAGTCGAGCAGACCATAATCGCGTGTCTTGACTTCGTTCACATTGGCCGAGGCCCAGCCGGGCGCACCGATCCACATCTCACCCAGTCCGTTGCCGTCGCTGTCCATCAGTGCGGCCACGTCCGGGCGGCCCAGATCAGCGATATCGGTGATGCTGTTGGCTTCGCCAAAATCTTGCGTCACGCAGAAGCCCTGGTTGCCTTCATAGGGGTTGGACGACAGCGTGACGGTGCCCGCTTCATCCACGTATTTCTTGGTGAAGCTTTCCTGGTTTGGCAACCACACGTCCGGATGCACGTCAATGTCGCCCTTTCCTTGGTCCATGGCCTGGAAAATGGTGGCATTGTTGCCGGGCACGTATTCCACTTTGCCACCAATGCGCGAGCTGACAACTTCGCCCAGAACATGGGCGATGGCCTGTGCGCCGGTCCAGGACGGCACACCTATTTTGACCTCTTCGGCATAGGCAGGCGCGGCCAGCGCACCAACCAATGCAATCGAGGCGAGTTTGGTTTTCAATGACATCGTGAGGGTCTCCTTGTTGGGTTTTTTGTGTTTAATGTTGATAACCGGGCAGCTCGAACGTGTCCGGATATCCGAATAGGGCTGCACTTCCGCCGGTATGAAGGAACACGACGTTCTCCATGCCGTCAAAGTATCCTTGGCGCACCTGGTCAATGAGGCCATCGAGGCCCTTTCCGGAATAGACCGGATCAAAGAGCAAGCCTTCGGTCTGTGCCAGAAGCTTGATCGCGGCCACCATGCCGGGCGTGGGCAAGCCGTAGCCGGGGCCCACATAGTCACAATTCGCCCGCACCGCGTCGCGCGCGATGGTCACGCCGGCGCCCATATGCGCAGCGGTGCGTTCGGCCAGATCGAACACCATGCGTTCTTGTTTGTTCTGCGGCGCGCGCACGCCAATGCCGAGCAGATGGATATCGCTTTGCAGGGCGGCCAATCCTGCAACCAGCCCAGCTTGGGTGCCAGAGCTTCCGGTTGCATGCACCAGCGCGTCGATCTTGAGGCCCGCGCTGTCGGCTTGTTCGGTCAGCTCGCGCGCGCAATTGACATAGCCCAAAGCGCCGATCGGGTTGGATCCACCGCCCGGGATGATGTAGGGCGTCTTATCCGCGCGCAGCAGCTCTTCGGCCAGCGACTCCATCTCTGCATTCATGTCGGCACCGCCCGGGCGTTTTGAGACACTTGCCCCATGCAGCCGATCCAGAAGGACATTGCCGTTGAGAATGTAGTTCTCGTCGTTGGAGCCGGTGCGATCTTCCAGAAGGATGTGGCAGGCCATGCCAAGCTTGGCGGCGGCGGCCGTTGTTTGACGGGCATGGTTTGACTGGGTTGCGCCTTGTGTGATGATGGTATCGGCGCCCTGGTTGACGGCATCGGCCATCAGATACTCAAGCTTGCGCGTCTTGTTGCCGCCCGATGAAAGCCCGGTGCAATCGTCGCGCTTGACCCAAATACGAGGCCCGCCAAGATGTTCGCTCAGTCGGTCCATAGGCTCCAGCGGTGTTGGAAGATGTGCGAGCGCGATGCGAGGAAACTTCGCCAATGTGATGGACAGCTCTTTGCAAAGGCTCAACGTCAGGTCGTTGCCAGTGCGCGCATTGCGGTCGATGAGGTCTTCAGTTTCGGGCACACGCTCCCTCCTTCGTGATTCACCCCAACCATTTCGCGTGGCATCAGCTTAAAACAGTGCTATTTTTTTAGCCTAGCCATACTAAAAGTATGGGCGAGGGGGATGCTCGATGGATTTACGCTGGCTTGACGATGTTCTTGTGCTGCTGGAAGAGCGCAACCTCACCCGTGCCGCAGAGCGCAGAAACGTAACGCAGCCTGCGTTTTCCCGCCGCATTCGCGCCTTTGAAGACTGGTTGGGATCCCCCATCATATCGCGCGAAAGCAACCGGATCACAGCCAGCCCGGCGCTCACGTCAAACGAGGAAGAAATCCGCGCACTTGCCGTACGTTTGAAAGAACTGCGCATAAAAGTGGCAAGTTATGAACCGTCTCGGTCGACCGTCACGATTGCAGCACAACATGCGCCTGTTCAATCAGTCTTTCCCGATCTCGCCTTACGCGCCAAGACGGCGTTTCCGGGGCTGAATTTCCGGCTTCGCGTGGGCAACCTTGACGATTGTGTCTCGCGGTTTCTGCGCAGCGATGCCGAGATGCTGTTGTGCTATGAGGCTCAAACTGCACGACAAATGGAATTTGGCGCGAACGTGGAAAGAGCGCTTTGGAGCACGGATTTTTTGATCCCGATCGTCGGCGGCTCCCTGCGATATGCGGTGCGCTCAAATGCCACGATCCCCGACGACACGCCCGCCATCGCCTATCCCCCCGACAGTTACTTTGGCGAGGCTTTGAGACGCGCAAACTGCCCGTTTGCGTCAAGCGAGCTCAACTCCAGCACTATCTGCATGACAGCGTTTTCGAGCGGCATCCTAGAGCTGGTGAGCAAAGGATTGGGGGTCGGATGGGTGCCATTCAGTATGGCGCACCGGGAGCTTGAAACCGGAACGTTGGTGTCCTTGGCGGCCAGTTTGGGCAAGGTTCCCCTCAATGTCGCGCTTTATGCCGACAAGGGCTCTGAGGCTGGGGTTGCTATGCTGCGACTTTGGGAAGCCTGACAGCAGGTTACGGGTGCTTTTGTCGACGTGCGGCGGGTGGGACGTCGATGAGATGTGGTTTGCGCCAAAGATACCACAGCGCAGGTCTGTTTTGGAAAACTGCCCATCGCCGTTTGGTCAAGGAGATGCTTTTGCCGAACGCTCTGGAAAAAGGGTAGGGTGCTCGCTATCGCGGTAAACGCGGGATTTAAGACGAGGGGCGTGGCGTGAGCAGAGTACCTTTGATCGGGTCGCAAGTACCTGGTGTGCACCGTTACATTATTGGCTCCGCGGAAGTGACGGCAGTCCTTGACGGATATACAGACGTCGACACGCGCACGATCAGGAATGCGGACCCACAAAAGATATCAGAAACTCTACGCGCGCATTTCTTACCCGAGAACGGAACCTTGCGAGGGTCGATCAACGCATTTATCGTCAACACCGGTTCGGAACTCACACTGATAGATGCGGGGGGGCAGAACCACTTCGGACCAAACGTGGGTCAGTTACTGTCAAACATTTCCCATGCAGGGTATCATGCAGAACAGTTCGATCGCATTTTGCTCACGCATATGCATCCCGATCACATCGCTGGAATAGTAGATCGTTCGGGCGCCAAGGCTTTCCCTAACGCAACGCTTCACGTTCAGGAACAAGAATGGGCCTTTTGGCAAAGCCCCGAACATCAAGCGACGGCGGGAAAAGCGATGTCGCAATACGTCGATATCGCCCGTGCTGCGGCGGCCGCTTATAGCGATGCCACGGAGTTGTTTTCGTTCGGCTCTTCAGTCGCACACTGTCTGACGGCAATCGATATAGCAGGGCATACTCCAGGGCATACGGGGTTTATGCTCGAAGCGGGCGGAGCGCAGCTTCTTGTTATGGGAGACGTTGTGAACGCAGCGGTGTTGCAGTTTGCGCATCCAGAGTGGACCGTGGATTTTGATATAGATCCAGACGCCGCCGTTCGGTCTCGCAAAAGAAACTTAGATTGGGCTGCGTCCGAAAGACTGATGGTTGCAGGGATGCATTTTCCGTTTCCTGGGGTGGGCTTTGTGGAGAAAGTGAAAAATGGTTACAGGTTTGTCCCGTCTGCGTGGCAGCACTCGTTTGACGAGCACAAACCGTCTTAGGCGTCGGCACAACGCAAAGGCTGATGTAATCCCTAACAACTTGGGTGGTTACACGTCGCTTGTCGCTCATGGCGATAGAATTGGTTGGCCAGAACTATCTACGGGTACGGTGGTTTTCACGAGTGCTGAACTGTGAGCCTAGCTTTCCCAACATTGTGCGCACCCTGCCGTCAAAAACCATCGGTCTAAGACGCACAATCACCAGCGCAGCCCTTATGAGCTATTCCGCAATGGACGTTTGGCACAACCGCCCAATCTGATTGGGAAAGCAATAAGTCAGATGAAACAACCCGAACAGTTTTCGAGTATCCTCTTCTGAAGATTGCGTTCGAACAGTTTGCATCTGCTGCGAACGTTCATGTTTTGCTCGTCATGCTTTGAGATGCTGTGACTAAGCAAAAGAAGCGGACTTTTAAGCCGAGAAATCGAAATGTGGCTTTGTACGCAACTCAGTCATGGCCGCACTATTCGCGAGTGTCTGCTTCTTGTGTCAAAGCTGCCCATGAGACCGCGCCCCATTTATAGGTCGTGTGCTTATTCTCTTGCTCAGCAGTCATCGCTTCTTAGGTTGCTATCAGTATCTCGGGCCTCGAAATAAAATGAAACTTTTGGTCCGCCTTGCGTGCTACCAT
>ERZ1740068.524-NODE-524-length-17850-cov-9.439393_pt1 | contig 17850 bp, 17 predicted proteins | sample MGYA00581735_ERZ1740068 | MGnify/ENA primary metagenome ERZ1740068 (study PRJEB43018, sample SAMN04849740) | marine metagenome | isolation source: floating plastic debris | place: Pacific Ocean | collected 2008-08-30 | study: EMG produced TPA metagenomics assembly...
GCTGGGTGGTGTGAGAGGGCGAGGGAGTTAATCCCTCAACCTACTCGATTAAAATCGAAACATCAGGTCCATTCACCTGACCTATTCATTGCGTACATCAGTAAGCATAACAGAACTGTCCCGCCCTTGGGGTGCCGGCACTCCAGATGCAATTTCCGGTACTCAGATTACATTGGCAACCTGGAGGACACTGGGCGCCTCCCGGTCCCGGACAATTTGTTGGCACAATGATCCAGCCTCCTGAGAGGTCTTTTTGACGTTTTTTACTGATGACTTCAGCACCTTTCAATTCCAATAAGTGTTTCATAATCAATTAATTTAATCGTTGAAATAATTTAAGACATGATCACGATGAATGGCTTCATCACAGGACGCAATGTCTTCATGCACCACTGCCGCGTGTTTTCACAGGCGCTACGATATCCATAAAAAACAATCGTGATCACCTCTATTAAAGGTACTGAAAATAAGAGATAAGCGGTAGCGAAATACCTTAATGTCGTAATTCCGTAATTTTTTTCAACTGGATGTAGCTTGTAGCCTTCACTAGGTGTAGCTTGCAGTTACATCCCTGATATCACCTCCTATCTTGTAGCTACATCCCTGATATTTTTCATGTTCTCTATCTGGCTAACCCCATATAGGCATGGAGCTCTCGCTAAGAAAGCTATAAAATACAAAGCGCGTAGATCGGAATCAAAGCTCAGCAGAGTCTACGACCAGTGATAGCTACAAAGAACGTGAATCTGAATCAACGCCTGCTACAAGTCGAGCGGGACCTCTCAACTTAGAAAAGCACAAGCGCGATGCTTGAGCTAGTTACCTACTTTTGTTTGCAACAACTGAAGAAAGACTCCTATAAGCTGTCGGTTGTGTCTCCACAACCGACCTATCTAACAATTTCAGAAACGCAATATTTCCTCTATCTTCACCTGTACCTTCTCCGCACTAGGCAGCATGGTCTGTTCCAGAATACTGTTCAGCGGAATCGCAGGCGTGTTTTCTGAGCCTAAGGTCATCACAGGTGCATCCAGTGATTTGAAACACTTTTCTGAGATCAATCCTGCCAGTGATCTTGCGAAGGTGCTGTTGGCGGGTTCTTCGGTGAGTACGAGGCACCTGCTGTTTCTTCTCACGGATTCGAAGATCGTGGCTTCGTCGATTGGGTTCAGCGTACGCAGGTCCACAATCTCTATTTGTCCCGGGAAGGATTTGGCAGCATTCAATGCCCAGTGTACACCCATTCCGTAGGTAATTACCGTCATCGACTCACCACTGTTGGTCAATTCTTCATCTGCTTCCAGCGCATAACGTGCTTTGCCAAAGGGAACGATGTAGTCTTCATCCGGCTCTTTGACTTTGGCAGCCAATGTGCCCGGTACTTTAGACCAGTAAAGTCCTTTGTGCTCAAAAATTACAACTGGATTTGGGTCGTAGTAAGCGCTTTTTAAGAGACCTTTCAGGTCGGCACCATTACTTGGGTAAGCAATCTTCACACCTCTGATGTTGGCCACTACCGACTCCACGCTGGAGCTGTGGTAAGGGCCACCGCTGCCATACGCACCAATAGGTACACGTAATACCATGCTTACAGGCCACTTGCCATTAGAGAGGTAGTATGATCGGCTTACTTCGGTAAACAACTGGTTCAGTCCTGGCCAGATGTAATCGGCAAATTGTACTTCTACAAAAGGCTTCAAACCTACTGCCGACATCCCTACGGTTGAGCCAACAATGTAGGCTTCCTGAATAGGGGTATTGAAAACCCTGTCGTCTCCAAACTTCTTCGCGAGGTTCGCAGCTTCGCGGAATACACCACCCAGTCGGCTTCCCACGTCCTGTCCGTAGAGCAAGCACTCTGGGTGCTTCTTCATTAATTCCTCGATGGCATGCAGCGCGCAGTCTACCATCACAGTATCCACAGCTCCTTTAGGCACTCTTTCGCCCAGCTCTTCGGTCACCGGTGTAGGTGCATAGTCATGAGAAAACAAGTCGGCAGGGGAGGGGTCCTCTGCAGCGAATGCTCTTTCATAATCTGCCCTCACTTCCAGACCGCAGTCTTTCTCGATCTTAGACAATTCCTTTTCGCCAAAGCCCTGTTCCAGTAGCAGATTACGAAACTTAGGGTAGGGGTCCATCAGTCGGTCTTCTTCCAGGTCATCGCGGTACCACTCCATTCTTACTCCGGAAGTGTGGTGGTTGAGGAGGGGAACAGTGGCATGGACCAGGAATGGCCTTCTCTCTGTTCTTATTTTCTTAATGACCTCTTTGATGGTCGTATAGCACTCCACGAAGTCCGTCCCGTCAATGCTGATGGCTTCAATGCCATGAAACCCTTTGGCATACTCCGCTGCATTTTGCGCCCTGGTCTCGTCGGAACTTGCTGAGATGTCCCATTCGTTGTCCTGGATCAAATACAGAATTGGAAATTGCTTGAGTGCCGCCATCTGGAAAGCCTCGGCCACCTCGCCTTCGGTCACGGAAGCATCACCTAAAGAACAAACAACAATAGGTGCGTTTTTACCATGATCTTCCGCAATGCCCGTCAATTCCTTGTACTGCAATCCCATCGCCACGCCTGTAGAAGGAATGGCCTGCATCCCCGTTGCCGATGACTGGTGTGGAATCTTGGGTTTGTCAGGATCGTTGAGACTGGGGTGGGAATAATAGGTACGTCCACCGGAGAAAGGATCGTCCTTTTTGGCGTGTAGCTGCAACATCAGGTCATAAGGCGTCATGCCTATTCCCAGCAGAATGGAGTCATCCCTGTAGTAGGGAAATACGTAATCCTGTGGCAACAATTGCATGGCAGCAGCCAGTTGAATCGCTTCATGCCCTCTGCTCGTAGCGTGTACATATTTAGAGGCCTGCTTGAAGTTCTCTTCATAAACCTCCGCCATCGTCTTGGCAGTACACATCAATTCAAAAGCTTCCTTCAGTACCTTTTTAGTGACGTTTATTTTCTCAGCAATCATTCTTGGGTCGTTTGTTCGTTCGCTTGTTTTTAATACTATTCTGTCATTTATGGGGGCTTCGCCCCCGGATTAAATCCGGGGCTAGACCGGGCTATGCGCTATACTCCGGAATAAATCCGGGGTGCCGCTTCTATCCCTAGCCCGTCCTTGGGACATCGTTCTGTCCTATATGACTTCGTCTGGGTGTAGCTTGTAGCTACATCCCTCATATGCTGTCTGTTTCCTACAGACTTTTCAAAACCGCATTCCTGACGAAGTGCCCTGGGTGTAGCTTGCAGCTACATCCCTACTATTCTGTCTGTTTCTTACAGGCGATTTACAACCTGAAAGTTGAAATTTTGACTTACCAGATCGGGCTATTTCTTTCCTTTTATCGCTTCCCACGTATCGTATAAAGATTCCTGCTTTGGACTATAGACAGGAGGCTTCGTCAACGGGGTAGTTTCTTTCAATGTCGCATGTAACTCCGACGGCAGTTTCTGATAGAGTGCTGTGCCTTTGGTTTTCCAGGCAATCATGTCATCGCTTACTTCTTTGATGACCCTGGCCGGATTGCCTACTATCAGACTACGCGCTTTGAAATGTTCTTTGGCTTTGACAAAACTGAGGGCACCAATGATGCATTCCTGCTCAATGATGGCGTCATCCATGATTACGCTGTTCATGCCCACCAGCACATTTCGGCCGATTTGCGCACCGTGAATCACTGCGCCATGCCCTATGTGGGCGCCTTCTTGCAGTGTCACCGTAATCCCCGGGAACATGTGTACTGTACAGTTTTCCTGCACATTACAGCCATCTTCGATCACGATGCCACCCCAGTCACCTCTGATCGCCGCTCCCGGACCTATGTACACGTCTTTGCCAATGGTGACGTTGCCCGTCACTGCAGCTTGCGGATGTACAAATGCGCTCGGATGGACTACCGGAGTAAAACCTTTGAACTCGTAGATCATGCTTTGTCTTTGTATTTGGCCAGTTCTTTTTTCGTATAGTCCGACAATACCAGTCTGCCACTCATGCCTGCACGGTCAGAAAGCAGCTGATCCCAGTCTTCCGTTCCTTTCCACGTAGCCTGCTTGATCAGCGCCCGTGCTTCCGGATTGGTATTGACTAGTTTTTCTGCCAGTTCTTTGATGCGTGCATCCATGGCATCAGCATCGTCAAATACTTCGTAGAACAGTCCCTTGTCTTTGGCCCATGCTGCCGGATAAAATTCAGAAGCATCAATAGCCAGTTGTGAGAATGCAGAAGTGCCTACTTTTCGCTCCACCGCGGGTCCTACCACAAACGGGCCTATGCCTACGTTCAACTCACTCAGTTTAATAGCCGCGAACCTGGTCGCAAAGCAATAGTCTACGGCCGATGCCACGCCTACTCCTCCGCCAACAGCTTTACCTTGTACGCGCCCCAGGATCAACTTAGGGCACTTGCGACAAGCATTGATCACATTGGCAAAGCCCATAAAGAAAGCCTTTCCTGTATCAAAATCTTCAATGGTGATCAGCTCGGTGAAGCTGGCACCCGCACAAAAAGTACGATCGCCCCCACTTTTCAGGATGATGACCTCTACCTCGTCGTCCGTTCCGGCTGCAGTAATGGTGTCTGCCAGTTGTTTTAAAATCGCTCCCGGTAGCGAGTTGTGAGCCGGGTGAAAGAAAGTGATGGTGGCGACACCGTTCGCTTCCTTTTCAATCGTTACATAGGGTTCTTGTGACATGGTCCTTATAGTAATCCAAATTGTTCAAAGTGGTGGTGGAAATGCTTTCTGTTCAGTAAATCCCAATGCTCTTTGTCCAGTGGGCCGAAGACCGCATTGGCATGTTTTGCTTCAGGGTTTGCTTTATAATAGGCTTCAAATTCATCAAATGTATTGATCAACGCCTCTTTAGCTTCTTTTAGACTGCCGTGTTCCAGGTCTCTGAGTACATCAGCTTCATACATGGGGTTGTTGAAGTTGCGAGGCATGGCAATGTAATTCCAGAGTGAGTCCTGGTATTTTTCCAGTCGGTTCTCAGGCGTGGTTACTTCCACTTCAATTTGTCCCAGCGCTACTTTGAGTCCCCATTCCATGTGTTCCACCATGTGCTGAGGAGTCATGATGCCCCACTCGCCTTTGTGGTTTTCCGTCAGCTTGTCAAGGCCGGCAATCATGTGCTTTCTACTGAATTCAGCAAAAGGAGATTTCTTTTGCACCAGCGTCAGTACGGTAGCAGTAGCGCAAAGCTCCTGATCCTGATCAAAGACTTCTACAAACCACTTGACCACACCGGAAGGGTGTTCCTGACCGCGGCTGTCTCTGTCTACTTTTTGCTTACAGGTCAGTCTTACCTGTACCGTATCGTTGTGATACAATGGCTTGAGGAATCGGCACTCATCCAGTCCATAATTAGCACCGACAGGTCCTTTGTTAGGATACACAAACAATCCTGCGGCCGCAGCCAGGATGAAATAGCCGTGTACTGCCCGTTTCTTGAAGATGGAGCCACCCAGAGAGGTAATGTCCGTATGTGCATAGAAGTGATCCCAGGTCAGATTAGAGAAGTTGATGATATCAGAATCGGTCAACGTTCTTTTGTGTGTCAGCAATGACATGCCTGGTTCAATGTCTTCGAAGTGATAGCTGAATGGATGCTTGTCTGCTTCTATGTAGTCCGCACCTTGCTGGTAGATGCCAGTTATTGCCGAGATCGTCGTAGGACTTCCCTGGATAGCGCATCGCTGCATGTAATGTTTCACACCGCGCATGCCACCCATTTCTTCGCCACCACCGGCACGTCCGGGGCCACCGTGTACCAGCGTAGGTAGCGGAGAACCGTGGCCTGTGCTTTGCTTCGCAGATTCTTTGTTGATCACCAGAATACGTCCGTGGTGACTTGCTGCGCCGACTACGAAATCAGTAGCGATTTCATCACTGCCGGTCGCGATAGAGCAGCAGAGCGAACCTTTACCCATCTTGGCCAGCTCGATGGCATCAGCAGTGCCATTGTAAGGCATGATGGTACTGACAGGGCCAAAGGCCTCTACCTCGTGTACTGCAGTATTTTTATACGGGTCTTTTTCCAATAGCAGGATAGGGCTTAAGAAAGCACCTTTTTCCGCATCGGCGTTCAATACATCTACTTTATTAGGGTCACCGTAAACGATGTCAGCAGTTTTGGAGAGTTCTTTGACGCGATCTCTCACTTCTTCCACCTGATCTTTGCTCACCAGTGCCCCCATTCTCACTTCGCGCATGGTAGGATCGCCGATGACCGTCTTTGCCAGGGCTTTACCCAAGGAGATCTGTACGTCTTCTACCAGGTTCTCAGGAACGATGATTCTTCTGATGGCCGTACACTTCTGACCACACTTCACTGTCATCTCTCTTTTAACTTCTCTGATGAAAAGGTCAAATTCCGGTGTGCCGGGTACTGCGTCTTCTCCCAGTACCGAACAGTTGAGCGAGTCAGCTTCCATGTTGAAGGGTACTGCCTCGTCAATGATCCTTGGGTTGGACTTCAGCATGCGTCCCGTGTCTGCTGAACCAGTGAAAGTAACAACATCCTGAGACTCAACATGGTCCAAAATAGTCCTTGCTGATCCGCAGATCAACTGTAGTGCACCTTCAGGTAGGATTCCTGAGGCGATGATTTCTTTGACAACGGCTTCTGTAAGGAATGAAGTTGCTGTGGCTGGCTTAACGACTGCAGGAACTCCCGCCATCCAGTTGACAGCACATTTTTCCAGCATTCCCCAAACCGGGAAGTTGAATGCGTTGATGTGCAGGGCAACTCCTTCTTTAGGCACCATGATGTGATGTCCCATGAAGCTACCGCCTCGTGACAAGTCAATAGGATCGCCATCTACGTGATAAGGTTTATTAGGAAATAGCTTTCTTAGTGACGCATTCGCAAATAAATTACCAAATCCACCTTCAATATCAATCCAGCTATCAGCTTTCGTCGCACCAGTCTGGTAACTGACCTCGTAGAACTGCTCTTTACGCTTGGTGAGGTATAAAGCCAGTTTCTTGAGCATGTTGCCACGCTCCTGGAAAGTCATTTTGCGAAGGTGATGACCTTGCTGTCTTCCATATTGGAGGATCTCGCCAAAATCAAGGCCTTTGGTCGTTGCAGCGGTGATCACCTCACCGGTGACCGCACTGTGAATAGGCGCGCCATCCCCGTCTCCGGTGACCCAGCTGCCCATTACATAATTTCCTAATTTTTCCATCTTGGGTTATGTTTTAGTTTCGGCATATCACTAGAATGCCTTGGTAATATCTAATATGTTGCACTATCGAGCGAGACTGCGCGTCCCGGACTACGCGGCGCGGCTTAATCCTTCCAATGAAAAGAAGCTTATAGCTTCTTTCGATTTATCAACCAAATGTCTCATTCAGACGACAGCCAGCTACAAGCTGCCTTCTATTTGTAGGCTCAAGTCTGGGCGACCCCGTCTACGCGACCCTGCTACAACCTTAAGCCAGTCGAGACGCTACGATCAGTTCGCTTCTACCTAAGCCCGTTCGATAATCGTTGCATATCCCTGGCCTACACCAATGCACATTGTAACCAATGCATAGCGCTTACCAGTCAATGATAATTCCAGTGCCGCAGAATGCATGATCCTCGCACCTGTTACGCCCAGTGGGTGGCCAATTGCGATGGCACCACCATTGGGGTTCAGTCTTTCGTCGTTATCTGCCAGTCCCCATTCTCTTACACAGGCCAATGCCTGCGAAGCGAAAGCTTCGTTGAGTTCTATAATGTCCATGTCTGCCATGGTGAGCCCGGCTTTTGCCAATGCTTTATTGGAGGCACCCACAGGACCGATGCCCATGATGCGGGGTTCCACACCTACTACAGCAGAACTCACTATTCTTGCCAATGGCTGCAGCCCATGATCTTTTACAGCTGTTTCGGATGCGATCAAGGTCGCAGCAGCACCGTCATTTAAACCCGATGCATTACCTGCTGTAACCGTTCCGCCGTCTTCCTGCTTTCTGAAAGCAGTTCTGAGTTTGCCCAGTCCCTCCAGGGAGGTTTGCGGCTTGATGAACTCATCGCTATCAAATACGATCGGATCTTTTTTGCGCTGAGGGATCTCCACAGTAGTAATTTCTTTGGCTAGTCGTCCGTTTGTCTGAGCAGTAGCAGCTTTTTGTTGCGACCATAAGGCAAACTGGTCCTGATCTTCCCTGCTGATCTGATATTTGTCTACCAGGTTCTCGGCGGTTTGTCCCATGCCATCAGTTCCATACATTGTATGCATCTTCTTGTTGACGAACCTCCAGCCAAAACTGGAATCGTGCATTTGCACATCCTGACCGAATGGGGTAGAAGCTTTGGACATCACCCATGGTCCACGGGTCATGTTTTCCACGCCACCTGCAACAAACAGGTCTCCGTCACCGGCTTTGATGGCCCGGTTGGCATGAATAATGGCCGACATACCGCTGGAGCACAACCTGTTGACTGTTTCGCCCGGCACTGTGAAAGGCAGGCCAGCCAATAGTAAACACATTCGGGCAACATTTCTGTTGTCCTCACCGGCCTGGTTGGCGCATCCCATGATGACATCGTCAACGGCTTCTGCAGGTACATTGCTGTTTCTGCTCATCAATTCCCTGATAGGAATAGCGCCGAGATCGTCTGTGCGCACAGTCGATAAGGTGCCTTTGAACTTCCCGATGGGAGTCCTGATGCCATCCACTATGAATGCGTCTTTTGTATTACTCATATTGTATCAGATTCTAAATGTTGTTTATCGGTCCTAAAAACGGTACCCCTGAAAAGTGCCATTACTTCAGTGGTGGTTTGGTTGGTGACGGTGACATCGTAAGTGCCGGTCCTGTTGCCCAGGGTAAGCTCTTTTGCTTCAGCGACCAGTATATCACCTTCTTTTCCTGATTTGGAATAGGTCATGGAGGCGTTGAGTGAGACACTGAGTCTGCCATGTGAATTGGATGCGAAGGCAAAAGCGCTATCGGCAAAGGCAAATGAGACCCCACCATGCAGTATGCCAAAACCATTGAGCATCTCCTCTCTGGCAGTCATTCTTAGCTTACAGTACCCTTCGGAGATTTCAATCAGTTCTACCCCCATCCATTTACTGAAATGGTCCCGGTCTGTCATCTTCTGATAGACCGCCTGGGCAATGTTTGACTGATCTCTCTCTTCCGTCATCAATAAAAAAGTTCGTTATTTTTCTTCATACTCCTCAGCAAAGGACTGCATCGGTAGCGTTCCTCCCTGTAAGTGTCAAAAAGTTCGTCCAATGTATCCACACAGTGTGCTATTCCTATTTCATCAGCCCAGTGTAACAGGCCTTTTGGATAGTTCACGCCTTTGGTCATTGCCGTGTCGATGTCATCCCTGGAGGCAATGTTCCAGAACAGCGCATCAGCCGCTTCATTGATCAGCATGCAGATAACCCTGTTGAATAATGTTTTGCCGAGCTGTTCGTCTTTGTGAGGTTCAGGTTTTGTTGCTCCTTCGGAGTAATCGTAGTACCCTTTTCCTGTCTTCCTCCCCAGTAATCCGGCTTCCGAAAGTCGCTTTTGCGTAAAAGAAGGCTTGTAACGGGCATCATAGAAGAATTCCTTGAAGACTGTTTCCGTCACCGTGTAGTTAATGTCATTGCCAATGAAATCCATCAACTCAAAGGGGCCCATTCTGAAACCACCAATTTCTTTCATGATCCAGTCCAGCGTGGCAGTATTTGCGAGGCCTTCGTCGTAAATGCGTAGTGATTCGCCATAGAACGGGCGCGCGACTCTGTTAACGATGAAGCCAGGTGTGTCTTTGACCAATACGGTCAGCTTACCCCAGCTGTCAATGATCGCTTTGGATGCTGTAGTGACGTCTGCACTTGTCTGAATGGCCGGAATGATCTCCACTAGTTTCATCAATGGGGCAGGATTGAAGAAATGGATGCCGATAAAGCGCTCTGCTTTTTGCAAGGTGGCTGCCAGCGAAGCGATAGACAAGGAAGAGGTGTTGGAGGCGATGATACAGTCTACTGAGACAATCGATTCCAATTTTTGGAAGACTGATTTCTTGATCTCCAGATTCTCAATAATGGCCTCTATGACCAAATCACAACCAGCTAAACCTTCCAGCTCAGTGGCATGTGAGATGTTATTGATGACCGCATCACTCTTCGCCTGGTCGATTTTTCCTTTCTCAACCAGTCTGTTCAATATTTTTTCCAGTTGCTGCTGACTGCTTTCCAGTGCAGTTGCATTGGTGTCATACACCACCACCTGACAATCAGCGGTTGCTGCTACCTGGGCAATGCCACGCCCCATGGTTCCCGACCCAATAATGCCTATTTTCTTCATGAGCCTTTGAATGTTGGTTTACGCTTTTCTAAAAATGCCGCAACTCCTTCGCGATAGTCATCTGTCTCGCTGGCTTCTATTTGCAGATCGTTCTCTACATCCAGTTGCTGCTCCAGGTTATTTTGTAAGGAGGCATTCAAAGCTCTTTTGGTCAGGCCGAGTCCTTTCGTGGGTGCTAACGCGAGTTTGCCCGCTACTTTGCTGACAAAACCTTCAAACTGTTCTGTTGCAATGCACTTGTAAATCATGCCCATTTGCTCAGCTTCCGCTGCGGGTACTTTATCACCTAACATTGCCAAAGCACTCGCCTTCTGGAATCCTACCAGCCTGGGTAAGAAAAAGGTGCCTGCACTGTCTGGGATCAGCCCAATTGCGGAGAAAGCCTGAATAAAACTCGCCTTTTCCGTAGCAATAACGATGTCGCATGCCAGGGCAATATTCGCTCCAGCGCCTGCAGCCACGCCATTCACCTTAGCGATCACCGGCTTTTCTATCGCGCGAATCAGTCGGATGATCGGCGCATAGTGTTCTTCCAGAATTTTGACAAAACCAGGGTTTTTATCCGGGCTTGTTACTTCGGTAAGGTCCTGACCTGCGCAAAAAGCTTTGCCTTCACCTGTAATGACGATGACCCGCACTTCGGGGTCATCTTTACAAGTTTCCAGGGTACTGATAAATAAAAGTGCCAACTCACGGGTGACACTATTGTAGGCGTTTGGCCTGTTGAGCTTAATTGTGGCTATTCCTTGTTCCTTGCTAAAAATAATGGGCTCCATAGCGGATTTATAAGCATTTAAAATAATCAAAAGGTTCGAGGCAATCCTGGCATTTAAACAATGCTTTGCATGCCGTAGATCCAAACTGACTCACCATGACGGTGTTGGTGGATCCGCAATTGGTGCATCTGACGATACGTTCATTTTCCAGCAGTGCTTTTTTGTCTGCAGTCTCATCCAAAGGCGCTGCAATGCCATAATCCTCCAGCTTCTTACGTCCCTCCTGAGTAATCCAGTCAGTGGTCCATGCGGGCGATAATACGCTGATAATTTTGCAATCTATGTCGTGTTCAGCCAGCCTTTTTTTGATGTCACTGGAGATTTCATCCATCGCAGGGCAACCGGAATACGTTGGTGTAATGGTGACCAGTACGTGGGAATCGGCCAGTTCTACTTTGCGCACGATGCCCATGTCCATGATCGATAACACCGGGATTTCCGGGTCGCTGACTGACCACAATAACTCTCTGACTCTGTCTTCTGTAATTGTTACCATAGCCAAATCGGTTTACCAGTTCATGTTGGGATAGGCACGTTGCATGTATTGCAGATCGGCCAGGATATATCCCATGTGTTCCGAATGAATACCGTCTTTTCCGCCAGACTGAGACCATCCAATTTCAGGCATGTCCAATGTGGCTTCTTTTAGTACGGTACTTACGTTTTGCCAGTAAGCATCCGTCAGTGATCCGCTCTCTATTCCTATGCCACGATCGGCAATGGAGCGCTCTACCTCGCAGGTCTTGGTCAATTCCCCTGCATAGGGGATCAGGTAATTGACGGCTTCCTGTATCTTTTGGCGACTTTCCTCTGTGCCGTCGCCCAGTCTTTTCATCCATTCCGACGAAAAACGGAGGTGATAACTCACTTCCTTGATCGACTTGTTGGCAATTGCCGCAATGTTTTCATCGCTGCTTTCCGACAATTTGGTCAGTAGCAGGTGATGAAAGTTGTCAAACAAAAATTGTCTGGTGATGACGTATGCAAAGTCTGTATTGGGTTGTTCTACGAGCAATACATTTCTGTACTCTCCCGGAAAACGAAGAAAAGCGATGCTGTCCTCCGTTACGGATTCGTCCCGTAGCGATGCTGCATATTGAAAATAGCTCCTTGTCTGACCAAACAGATCCAGGGAAATGTTGGTCAATGCAATGTCAGTTTCCAGACTGGGGCCATGACCACACAATTCAGACAACCTGTGTCCCAGGATCATGGCGTTGTCGCCCAACAACAGCAAGTATTGATATAATTGTTCTTTGTCTTGTTGACTCATCCTACATGTGTTTTATTTCATCAGGGAGATTATAAAAAGTAGGGTGTCGGTAAACTTTATCCTGAGCTGGCTCGAAAACTTCACCATTTTTCTCAGGGTTTGAAGCGATGATGTGCTTAGACTCCACCACCCATATGCTTACACCTTCACTTCTTCTGGTGTAGACATCGCGGGCGTTTTCCATGGCCATTTCCTCATCAGCGGCGTGTAAGCTGCCTACGTGACGGTGATCCAGTCCGTTTTTGCTTCGGATAAATACTTCCCAAATGGGCCAACTTTTATCAGACATTATACTGCTTTTTTAAGTTTTCTTGCTTCTTTCTTATCTGCGTGGGCCACTGCGGCTTCACGTACCCATGCACCTTCATCCCAGGCTTTGTTTCTGGCGGCAAGGCGTTCTTTGTTGCAAGGGCCGTTGCCTTTAACCACATTCCAGAACTCATCCCAGTTGATATCGCCGAAGTCATAGTGACCACGCTCTTCATTCCATTTCAAATCCTTATCAGGAATGGTCAGGCCCAGGAACTCCGCTTGTGGTACCGTCTGGTCAACAAACTGCTGGCGAAGCTCATCGTTACTTTTGCGCTTGATTTTCCACTTCATCGACTGCTCGGTGTGGGTAGACTCTTCATCTTTTGGTCCAAACATCATCAAGGATGGCCACCACCATCTGTTGAGGGCATCCTGCGCCATTTGTTTCTGTTGCTCAGTACCTTGTGCCAATGTGAGGACAATCTCATATCCTTGTCTTTGGTGGAAGCTTTCTTCTTTACAGATTCTTACCATCGCTCTGGCATAGGGTCCGTAAGAAGTTCTGGTGAGCATCACCTGATTGATGATCGCTGCACCGTCTACTAACCATCCAACTGTACCGATATCAGCCCAGGAAAGGGTAGGGTAGTTGAAAATACTGGAATATTTGGCTTTCCCGCTGTTGAGTTGCTCGAACAACTCATCACGGGTGATTCCCAATGTTTCTGCTGCACTGTAGAGGTAAAGACCGTGGCCTGCCTCATCCTGTACTTTTGCCAATAATGCTACTTTTCTTCTCAGGCTGGGGGCTCTGGAAATCCAGTTTCCCTCAGGCAGCATTCCTACGATCTCAGAGTGTGCATGTTGAGAAATCTGACGGATGTGAGTCTTTCTATACTTCTCGGGCATCCAGTCTTTTGCCTCAATATTCTCTCCCGCGTCTATCCTTGCCTGGAATTGTTCTTCTAGTTGATTAATACTCAGTTCCATATTATTACTTTATTAAAAGTCAAAGTCCACTACCACCCGCTCGCTCACGGGCATGGCCTGACATGTTAAAATAAATCCTTCTTCTACTTCTTCTGGTTCTAGTGCATAGTTGACCAGCATATCTACCTCACCTTCAAGTACTTTAGCCTTGCAAGTGCAGCATACGCCACCTTTGCAGGCAAACGGTAGATCGGCCGCATTGGCGATGGCGGCATCCAGGAGGTTGTCTCCTCCAAATGGTAATTTGAAATCAAAGGTCTTACCACCTTCTCTGATGGTGACATCACAAACCTTTCCGGTTTTCTGGTAAGCAGCCTTGCGTTTTTCAGCTTCTTTGTTGTCTCCGGTTGAAAACAACTCAAAATGTACGTTGTCCTTTCCAAAGCCTTTTGCAGTAACATAGTCCTTTACCAAAAAGATCATTTGCTCAGGGCCACACAAGAAAATGTCGTTGATGTCTTCTAAATTTAACAATTTATCGAATATCACGTCAAGTTTTTCTGTTGTTATCCTCCCATTAAACAAGGGAATTTCCCTGGATTGTTTGGTGAGGAAGTGATAAATCTTGACTCTTTCGAGGAATTGATTTTTCAGCCCTTCCAGTTCGTCTTTCAAAATGACTGTATTGGCATTTTGATTGATATATAATAAGGTGAAGGTGCTGTTGGGCTCTTTGAGTAAGTGTGTTTTGAGAATAGAATAGATGGGTGTGATGCCACTTCCCGCCGCGATACCCAGGTAGTTTTTTTGAGTCTCCGGCTCAATGTTTTTGAAGAATTTGCCATTGGGCGGCATTACTTCTACCGTGTCTCCTACCTCCAATACCTGAGTGGCATAGGTGGAAAACTTGCCGTCTTCAATCCTTTTGATACCTACTTTAAGCTCCTCGTCCAGTGGACTGGAACAGATCGAGTAGGACCTCCGAACCTCTTCTCCATTGATCTCTGCTTTCAGTGTAAGATACTGACCCTGAATAAATTCGAAGGTTTCTGAAAGTGTTTCAGGTACGTCGAATGAGATGATAGAACATGATTGGGTAGTGCGGTGAATGTCCTTGATCTTCAGCGAGTGAAATCTATTCTCCATTAATGCTGCTAATAATTGTTCGGATAAAACTAACAATTGTTAGTATGAGAAGCAAAAAAAAACTACTTTTTCTTCAGGCCGTCCAGCAGGCAGTGGATGAACTCTTTTTCCAATTCAACGGGATTCATGTTCTTGTTTTTGGTGTACCAGGAATACAACCACCGGAGTGTAGAGAGGATGGAGAACAAAGCGATTTCGGTATTGACAGGTGCAAAATATCCCTGATCAATACAATCTTTGATGATTTGCTCAAATTTACGCTCGTATGTATCTCGCAAATCCACAAACTCTTGATAGGTGTTGCCTTCCAGGTGTACCCATTCATTGGTGATCAAGGAGATGGAGTCTGTATGCTCTACGGCAAACTTTACATGCATACTGATGAGCTTTTCCAGTTTGATGATGGGGGTGTAGGAGGAACTGTCAATTTCTTCCATTCCTTTGGTAAAGAGATGAGCCATTTCCAACAACAGCTCACTCAGGATTTGTTGCTTGGATTTTATGTGATTGTACAGACTCGCTGCTTCCATCCCCACATGCTGCGCAATGTCCCTCACGGAGGTAGCTTTGTATCCTTTTTTTCTAAAAAGATGTGCCGCGCACTCTTTGATATGTTCCCGTTTGCTCTTCAAGCGTAAAATTTGAAGCCCCAAACATACGCAAGAATATTCAGATGCTGCTCATGGTAGGGTGCAAATTGTTTCATCAGCAGATGACTAACGGGTCTCCCAGAAAACTTCATAGATTTGCTCGCCAACGACAACAGTGGTTTGTTCAGTGTTTTCAGGTCGTTTGATGACTATTTTCTTGCGTGATGGCAAGATGACTTTTTTGCTACTGACTTTCCACTCTTCATATTTATGATAGACTACCACCGCTTCACTGCCCACTTTTGTACGAAACTTTCTCGGAGGTAAAAGGCGCTCCATCAATGGGGAGCGTGCCTTGATTTTTACCCTGCGTACCGCTGATAGTGTGCTGTTGTTTTTATTTTGTAAGCTGGCGAGAATTTGTCTTGCGTCGGGGACGCCATAGCCTACATAGTTATTGCCATAGGGGTAGAGGTTGCAGGAGGTGATCAGTAGGTGGCGTACTTCTTCATGACTGAGTTGAGGGTTTGCCTGGAGCATGCAAGCCACCAAACCAGTGATGACCGGCGCGGCAAAGGATGTGCCTCCGGATGAGTAGCAAGTGAGTTCAGGTTTGAGGTAGTCCAGGAAATCCGGACCTATGGAGGAATAGCTCATCTTGTCCAATAACTTCACTTTGGAAGCGCCTACAGCGATTACCCCTTTGGCATCTGCCGGTGTGTTGATGACTTTCCAGGGGAGATTGCCTTCGTTGCCTGCAGCGCCTACAATGATCATGTCATATTTTTCAATGGCTTTCTGGCATGCCATTGCAATGGCTGTAGTGCCATTCATTTGTGTGGGTTTATAATCCTCTTTTGGGTCGTCATAGCCATTGGTATAACCCAATGAAGTATTGACCAGCCTGATGCCTTTGCGGGCCATCCATTCCAATGCCTTGATGAAATACTCTTCTTCTATTCTTTTTTCCCCTGCACCATGATCTGTTCTGGCCAGGTAGTAGGTAGCCTCGGTTGCCAATCCATGTTGTATGTCTTTTTCGGCATGGTATCCGCCCACCATTTCCCATACCTCAGTGCCGTGTTGGTCATCCAGATTGCTATTGCCTCCGTAAGGCTTTAGCTTGGGTGTGATAAAATCTTTGTAGGCAGCGATCTGCTTCTTTTTGAAGAAATGAGCCAGCTTAGGGGCTTTGGGTGCATAGAGGAACCCACCGTCGATAATGCCAATTTTGACGCCCTTTGCTGTATAGCCTGCATCTACCATGGCTTCGGCATGAATCTGTTCAAGTGCAAAGTTGAGTTCGGCTTTGGGTTGATCGACCTGATTGTATTGAAGGTATTTACCTTTTTGAAACTGCAGCTGAGGGAAGTGCTTCCTCAAACAATCGACTTGTAGGGTAGTCAGTGGGGCCGATGACGCATTGAGTAATGTGGAATAGTAACTTTCATGAGTTTCCCATGCAACCAGGCTGTCAGTTACTTGTGATCGGAGGTCTGTTGCTGAGTAGTAAATCCAATATTTGGCAGTCTGTCCGGCACAAGTGATATGCACCCAGACAAAAAAGAAAAATAACAAGCGCTTCACGCACTAAAGCTAATGAAATTTGATTGTAATTGATGCTTAATTATTCAATAAGCCATGACTCCGCATCCGTCATCTTGTCAAACTTCTGTAGTGGTAGCAGGCTAAAATCAAACTGTATATTGCCTTTGGTTTTGTTGCCATATAACAAAGCGGCGACGGAGCATTCGTTGATGATTGCCACCTTATAGACTTTTTCAGTAAGTTTTTGGTAGCGCCTGGCCAGAAATTCATCCTTTATCCAGTCTTTGGCCAACTGATCAAAATGAATGAGGTTTTGGCGGTCCAATAAAACCCTGTTGACAAGACCGCCCTCTAGCAAGTCTGCTACGTAAGTCAGTAGATTGGTTGCAGTGTCTACACCTACTCTACCTTCCCAGACGATCTTCACTACCTGATTTTCATGATCTAAGTAGATTTCGCAGTCATTCATTTCAAACTGGTATGAAAACAGGAACTTTGATTCGATTTGATTTGATGAGGTCACCATGTGTGTAAGTTTAGTTGTTGGCTCTGATCACATGATGAAATTACGACACATAACGTTCTGTGCTGTTTCATTTCGGTGGATGCGGAAGAATGGCAGGTGAAACGGGAAGTATACAAGGTCGTTTTTCCGTTAGGATGTGGGGACACATCCTTGAGGCTGTTGCCTACTGCTCTTTGCCTACTGCCTACTGGTTTTTGATTTGTGATGCGTGATTATTCATGAGTGATGGCGTAATATCGGAATACCGTAATTGTTAGCTTGAGGCAATTGCCTATTGCCTACTGTGCCGAATTATTTAGGGATGCTGGAATTCCAATCTACCTTCGCGGAAGCTTCGGCAGACGAGAAGGTTTGGGTCTGGGCGACCCCGTCTGATTCCCCGAGGCTTGCCTCGGATTTAGGGTCGGGGACGCCAAGTCCAGGGCTTACCCTGGGGTTCATACCATTGATTCCGGGCTCTGCGTATGATGTCAATTTGAACTTTACTCATCGCAAAAACCAAAGAAA
>ERZ1740068.525-NODE-525-length-17822-cov-7.205944_pt1 | contig 17822 bp, 4 predicted proteins | sample MGYA00581735_ERZ1740068 | MGnify/ENA primary metagenome ERZ1740068 (study PRJEB43018, sample SAMN04849740) | marine metagenome | isolation source: floating plastic debris | place: Pacific Ocean | collected 2008-08-30 | study: EMG produced TPA metagenomics assembly...
CAGGCCTGTTGCTTGCGGCAGCTCCTGCCCTGGCTTTCGCCCAAACCGGCCCCGGGGGCGTGGGCGATGCTTCTACCAATGTGCTGTGGTTGCGCTCCGATGCCGGCGTGTATTCCGATGCTGGTACTACCCCAGCCACCAACAATTCGGTCGTGCAAGAATGGCACGACCAGAGCGGTAACGGTATCGTGTTTTCCCAAACTACGGCCACCAACCAGCCCACCTTTCTCACCAGTTATGTCAACGGCCAACCGGCCCTTCAATTCGATGGTGCTGACGATTGGATCGGCAACACGATCAACAACGGCAGCCTCAACGACAACTTCACCATTTTCATCGTGAGCCGCTTTGGGCACCTCAACCAACCCAACGGAGATTATGATTACCTGATTTGTGTGGGCGGTGGCTATGTTGGTGCTAACCGCAACCTTTCCATTTCCCGTACGGCCGGAAATTATCCTTCGGGTAGCGACCGCTACTTCACCTTCGATGGTGCCAAAGTGAAGATCGATCAAAATATTCCCGGCCAAACCTGGACGGTATTTTCTGAGCGCTACTGGACCATTGCTCCCCGGCACCGCAACTGGTTCAACGGTGCTTTGAAATCAGTACCTGGGCCACAAGTACCCTTACAAACCAATGGCTTGTTTGATATTGGGCGCTACACCTCGGGCAATACTCACCACTTCAAAGGTGAGGTGGCCGAAGTGATCGTATACAACTACGAATTAAACGATGCCGAGCGGATCATCGTGCAGAACTACCTCGCTTCGAAATATGGTGTAGGAGTAGATGACGACAAATACGCTTACGACAATACCCACCATTTAGGCGTTATTGGTATTGGGCATTTGGGCACCAACAAGGTGCACCCGGAAACCGAGGGTTCGGGTATTGTAGGCATCTACTCGCCGTCCACATTCCACGGGCTCGACTTTTTACTCATCGGGCACAACGGTTTGGCTCCCGCTTTCATCTCTACCGATGTGCCATCTGCAATGGGCACCAGCGCGGTACGTTGGGACCGCAGTTGGCGCTCCGACCTTACCAACACGCCCGGAACGGTCACTTTAGAATTCAACTTGAATGGACTTTCGGCCCCCAATCCAGGAGACTATGAATTGCTCCTTGATGCCGATGGCAACTTTAGTAGTGGTGCCACCCAGCACATTACCGGGAGGAGCTACAACGCCATTACCCGCATACTCACCTTCACCGACGTACCCCTGGCAGATGGGCACTACTTCACTTTAGCGACCCCTTCTTTGCCAAGTGCACAGCACTACGCCAGCACCAAAACCCAGCTGGATGGTGGCTACTACCAACCAGTGAACAACAAGGTGTATTTCCAATTCGAAGAACGCTACACCGATGGCAACAGCTCCCTGGATTTTGTGGTGCTCAACAGCCAGCGCGTCAACACTGGTTTGACGGGCAGCCAATTGAACAGCAGCACAGCCCAATATGGCGACAACCGCTACGAGCTCGACGTGTCGAGCCTGAGTGCCGGCACCTACGTGTTGGAAATCACCACCGAGAAAAACGAAAAACGCTACCTCCGCTTCATCCTTTGACCATGCCTAAAAAAATCATGCTTCCCGCAGCCACCCTGAGCCTGCTCGTGTTGGCCCTCATTGCCTGGATGGGCTTTTCCGCTCCTGGCCACAAACCCTACTACGTGTCAACACCTGAAGTATACCAGGCTTTTGAGTTGACCCAAACGCTCAACGCCGAATACGAAAAGGTGGCCAAAACCAGACAACTGAAAATCGACAGCCTGCAATCGCAACTGCGGCAGCTGGCCGTGCAACTCGACGAAGCTGGCGATGCCGCCAAGGCCGAAGACCTGAAACAATTTGAGGGCTTGCGCAACTACTACCTGCAAACCGAACAACAGATCGAGCAGGACAATCAAGCACTGGCCGCGAAATACGACGAGCAAATCCGTAGCCAACTCAACACCTACATACAGGCCTTTGGTGAGGCCCGCGACCTGGACGTGTTGTTGGGCGCACAAGGCCAAGGCAACCTGCTCTACGCCCGCGAAAGCTACGACCTCACCGGAGAACTCATTGAATATGTGAACCACCAATACCAGGACGAAGATGAAAACTAAAACCTGGATGTGGCTCTTAGGGCTGGTGCTACTGCTTACTGCCTGTGGGCAACCCAACAGCCTGGCTCCACAAGCCTACCGCAACTGGGTAGAAAACCCAGAAAACGGGTTGCGGACCTCAAAAGCCCTCAACGGCTACCGGTTTCAATTGCAATACCGGCCCCACGACTACGTGCTGCTGCACGAAAACAGCGGCCAGGTCGACGACCCGAAAGGCTGGCCCGAGGCACTGAAAGATTTGGAAGGCCTGCAGTATTACACCCTGCGCATCGCTACTGAAGACGGCAGTGTTTCGCCACTACAGGCCAACTTGCAATCGGAAACCGAATACTACGACCGCCTGGCTTATCTGAGCAACAGCATTGCTGCCGACCTCAGCTTGATTCAGGGAACGGATACATTGCCCTGCCGCCTGCACCACCTGGAACGCACTTATCAAATGGCCCCTTACAGCCAATTGGTATTGGCCTTTGAGGATGCACCTGCTGATGGCAGCGACCGCCAACTGCATTTTCGCGACCGGATGTTTGGCACCGGTGTCGTGAACCTGCGCATTTCCGGCCAGGCTTTGGCCGAACAACCCCAATTGAAAATACCCCGGTAAATTATGTTACAACGCATTTATAAAAGTACCGCCACCAAATACCTGGCGGTGTTGCTTGCCTTGAGCTTCTTGCTCGACATTGTGCAACCGCAGGCGGCCATGGCCCTCACCGGCGGCCCAAGCCAGCCGGAAGTGGAAAGCTTTGAACCCATTGGCACCAGTGAAATGGTGGACGTGTTTTCGGGCGATTTCAACTACAACATTCCCCTCATCGACATTGGCGGTTATCCCATCAACCTCGCCTACCACGGCGGCATTGGCATGGACCAGGAAGCCTCGTGGGTGGGCCTGGGCTGGAACATCAACCCAGGAGTGATTACCCGCAACATGCGCGGCATTCCCGATGAATTCAATGGGGAAACTATTACAAAGGAGTTTAACATGAAGCCGACTGAGGATTATGGGGTGACCATCAACCCAGGGCTGGAATTGTTTGGATTTGATCCTAAACAAATTACCCCAACCTACACCCTCGGTGTCAACTACAACAATTACCGGGGAGTGAATATTTCGCAAACCGTAGGGCTTCAAGCACAAATCGCCAAAAACAAGTCGGGCAACACGGCCAACCTTGGCCTATCCGCTACTGCCAATGGCGATGGTTTGAACTTGAATGCCAATGTTTCCTACGATACCAAGGCCACCAAAGACAAGAAAAAAGATGTCTCGGTAGGGTTAGGAACTGGCTACAGCAGCCGTGGTGGATTGAAAGCAGTAACCCTTTCCAGCTCGGTTACCACCGGGAATGGAGTATACTTCAATAAAAAGGGAAAAAATGAATTAAAAAATAAAGGCAACGCTGGCTCTCCCATCAGCCTCACCCCCTCCACCTACGTTCCAATTATTAGCAATCCCACCACCACCTACGCCTTTAGCTTCTCTACCAAGTTTGGGCTTACCCTATTTGGCAATGATGGTGTGGCCACCATTGGCGGCAGCTATTCCCGAACGCAGCAGCGTGAAAGCTTGCAAGAGCTACCCGCCTACGGCTACTTAAACAGCCACAACGGCAGCCACCTCAACCAGGTGATGCTGGATTTTAACCGGGAAAAAGACGGTGCCTTCAGTCCGCATACGCAGAACCTGCCCCTCACCACTTCAACCTACGATGTGTATTCGGTGGCTGGCCAGGGTACCGGCGGCATGTTTCGTCCTTTCCGCAGCGATGCGGGCTACGTGTTTGATTCGGAGGTGAAAAACAACACCCCCATTTCGGGCGATTTCAGTTTAGAAATTTCTGCTTCTCAAGCGACCAAGTTCGGCGGTAATGTGGTGCTCAACAACGCATCGAGCGAAGTGCGCAAATGGACCAAAAACAACGAAGCCGAACAATACCTCAACTACCAGAGCGCAGGCAGCGACCCATTGTACGAGCCCGCCTATTTTAAAATTGCGGGCGAAAAAACCGTAGAAACCGATCCCGCCTTTCGTCAAAAACTCGGCGGGTATGACGCCGTGCAACTGCCTATCGAAGTGAACAACGCAGGCTACCAAAGCAAATCACCGGCTACACTGATGGCCAAAGGGCAAAGCACCCCGGTTTCTACCCTCACCGCACCGGTAACGCGCAACGAGCGGCAAAAGCGCAACCAAAACATTTCGTTCCTCTCCATTGCTGAAGTGAGCCAGGGCTTGGGCCTGGAAGACCATACTTCCCTCCTGCCCTTTACCAACCTTGGCCCGCAGGGCCATCACCCCATGGAGATCACCGCATTGCAACCCGGTGGCGCCCGCTACGTGTATGGCCTGCCGGCCTACAATACCCAGCAAGAGGAAGTGACCTTTAATGTATCGGGCAACTCCGGCAATTGTGGCACTGGCCTGGTGAGCTACTCGGCCCAGGACGCCTCCAAAGACAACGAAAAAGGCATCGACCACTACTACTCGCGCACCACCCTGCCCGACTTTGCCCACTCCTACCTGCTCACCGCAGTGCTCTCGCCCGATTATGTGGACGTGACCGGCGATGGCATGACCCGGGACGACCACGGAGCCTACAGCAAATTTTCGTATCGAAATGTATACGACGATTACAAATGGCGCACCCCGTATGCCGATGCCAACTACAACGAAGGGTTAAAATCCAACGATCAGGACGACAAAGGCAGCTACATTTACGGCACCAAGCAACTGTTTTACCTCGACAAGATCGAGACCAAAACGCACGTGGCCATCTTCCACACCTCCGATCGGGCCGATGCCCACGAAGCCGCTGGAGAGGCCGGTGGCCCGGGAAGCCGCAGCATGTACAAGCTGGACAAGATCGAACTCTTTACCAAGCCCGACTACGATGCCAACGGCAGCAGTGCTACCCCCATCAAAGTGGTGCACTTTGAATACGATTACAGCCTTTGTCCCGGTGCACTCAACAACCCGGGAGCAACGGTATTGAATGCCGATGGCGTAGACCTCAACGCGAGTGCTGGAAAACTCACCTTGAAGAAAGTATGGTTTACCTACGGCAAAAGCTACCGCGGCCGCTTGAGTCCATATCAATTCGATTACAGTAGTTTCAACCCGAGCTACGACATTAAAGGTTACGACCGCTGGGGCAACTTTAAACCCAACGGTGGCAACTGCGATCCGCAAACCACAGGCTTGCTCAACACGGAGTTTCCCTACGTGGACCAGGGGGTAATTCCCAACACCGACCCGAATTACGATGCCGATTTTCCGAACCGCACCTATGCCGACCTCTATGCGCAGGCGTGGTCGCTGAAATCGGTAAAGCTGCCTTCGGGCGGAAGCATTGAAGTGCAATACGAATCCGATGAGTATGCCTACGTGCAAGACAAAGAGGCCATGCAGATGTTTACCATCAGCGGCATTGGGCAAGACCCGGCAGCCGATAGCCCTACCAGTGGCGATGCCCTCTACACCACAGCTAACGCGGGCAATGGCTTTGTAGGCGATGTGAACGATGCCCTCTATTTTGAATTGAAGGCACCGCTTTCGGCCAGTGACTTTCCTACCACGGCCGATGCCAAGGCTTACCTCGCCAAAGAATACCAGCTGAAGGTAGACGACCTGTTGTACTTCAAATTTTTGGTAGACCTCTCCGACAAAAATACCTACGACTATGTGCCCGGCTATGCCACCATTCACGACTTTGGTGTGGTGGGCACCAACGGTTCTACCTTTACCCATGCTTGGGTAAAAGTGGATCAGGTAGACCGGGAAGCCGGGTTTGGTGTGGGCTACAAAGCCGTGCATCCCATTGCGAAATCTGCGTGGCAATTTGCCCGCCTGCAAAACCCCATTTTGGCCTATGGCCTGCCGCAACCGGGCACCAATGGCGTAAAGCAAACCTTCAAGGCCCTGGCGCAATCCAGCCTGGTGAAGCAAGCCCTCGACATGTTGAACGGGCCCAACGGCACCATGCAGCGCAAAAATTTCGGGCGCAAATTCATTCCCGAAAAATCGTGGATCCGTTTGGGTGCTCCCGAAGGCCACAAAAAAGGCGGTGGTGCCCGGGTGGCCCGCATTGCCATCAACGATGGTTGGGACCAAATGGCACCCGGACAGGATGCCTTTGAATACGGTCAGGAATACGACTACAACCTGCCCGATGGCCGCAGCGCTGGCGTGGCCACTTTCGAACCGCAAATTGGCGGGGATGAAAACCCATTGCGCCAGCCGCTTTTTAGCAACAACAAAGAGCGCCTGCTGGCCCCCAACGACGAGCATTACATGGAACTGCCGTTGGGCGAATCGTTTTACCCGGCCCCCTCGGTAGGCTACAGCCGGGTAGCCGTGCGCAACCTTCGCCGAACCGATGCGCTGGGCAACCAAACGGTGACCCGCAATGCCACCGGCCACACGGTGCATGAATTCTATACGGCCAAAGATTTTCCGGTGCGCACATCACGCACCGACATGGACGACGAGCCACAACGCTCCGATCCGTTTAGCCAAACCCTAGGCTTTTTTGTGCAAAACCACATGACGGTGAGCCAGGGCTTTACCGTGGAACTCAACGACATGCACGGCAAGCCCAAAGGCCAATCGGTGTACCCGGAAACGGCCGCACCAATGGCTGAACCCATTTCGAAAATCGAGTATACCTACCGCACCGATGCTGAAAACCGCCTGGACAATACGGTGGACGTATTGAACCAAGATGGAACCACCGTGCAACGCGAGGTGGGGGTAGATTTTGATTTCATTGCCGATTTTCGGCAAGAAAAATCGGAATCGTCCACCTTTACTTTACAGGGCAACCTAGCGGCCTTTATGGTGGCCATTGCACCGGGTATTGTGCCTACCATCATTCCATCGGTGGCCCATAGCAAGAGTCGTTTCCGGTCTTCGGTTATCACCAAGGTGGTGAACCGCTACGGTATTTTGGAAGAAACGCGTGCCTTTGACCGGGGTTCGACGGTGAAAACCGAGAACCTGGCCTGGGACAGCGAAACGGGCGAAGTGCTGGTGACAGAAACCCAAAACGATTTCGACGATCCGGTGTACAGCCTCACCTACCCCGCCCACTGGGGCTACGACCGCATGGGAGCTGCTTACCGCAACATCGGGGCGCAATTCGCTACGGCGGCTACCAACAACAACGGCCGCATCACCAACCCCAACAACGTGTTGGTGAAAGGCGATGAGGTAATGTGTAGCCCTTCGGCCGGTGCGCCCTTCAAAGCCTGGGTGTGGGACGATGACGATGCCGCCGACAACGAAGTGCACCTTATTTACGCTGATGGGTCGGGCATCAACAACGATACTTATAATGTAAAGGTGATTCGCTCCGGAAGGCGCAACCAACAAAGCGCCCCGATGGGTACTTTGACAACACTGGTCAATCCGCTCACCAACTTCCCGGGCAACAGCTTCTCGAAAGTGCTGGAAGCCAATGCCATTCAATACTCAGAAGAGTGGCAAATGGAAGCCGGCTACCAGGAACTGCAAAACAACGGAGCCTGCAATTGCAACAGTACCCCGGAGGCTGCCGCCTTTCAAAACCTGCTCAACGGTTTAGCGGGCAACGGCCAACTGGTGAGCCCGGCCAGCACCGCTTTGAACAGCTACCCAAGCTTCAGCACCTTGAATGCGACCGGTGGTACGGCGAATTATACTACGGCAGCAGAGCAGTTTGTGAAAAAGTACTCCGGCTCTACCTGGGGGCATATTGTGGGCCTGATGAGTGCTGACGATTGTGGCTACTATATGCTGAGTTACGATGCTGGTTTTAACCGGGCCATGTTGCTCAAGCTGGATGCCAACGGCAACCTGGAATGGTCGCACGGATACGACAACATCTGCGCACCAGGCGATGAAAAGCACCTGAGTTTTGCCAAGAACCAACAAAATGAAATTGCTATTGCTGCTACCGATGGCAACGGGGTTCATGTGATAACGGTAGATGTGGCCAACGGAGCAAACGGCAACTTGATTGGAGAAGCCACCCTCAAAAACAACGTTTCTTCTCCGATTCAATACGATTATTTCTCTTCCCAAATCATCTACGTGCCGCAAGATTACGGGCACAATGCAGGGTTTGCCGTGATTGGTGGCGTTGAAAACACCCAAATATTTTGGGTCACCAAGCTCGACAATGGCTTGAGCGAAACCTGGAGTCACGAAATCAACATCAACCGGGCGGAGACCTTCGACTACGACATTGATGTGGTGCCGACCGTGAGCGGTGCTGCGGACAATGGCTTCATCATTTCTCAGGGTAGCAGCAACTTCTTTAACTCCGTAGGGGATGTAAGCCTGTTGCACCTCAGTCCTTCGGGAACGATCAATTGGGACCACACCTATTCCAAGGCCGGTATTTCGGATCTCATCCGGCATACCGAAGTAGAAGCTCTTCCCGGAAGTGCAGGAGGCGGTTACATTACGGCCAGCGAATACAAAACCTTCAACGATCACTTTTTAATGGCCCGCATCAATTCCACGGGCAACCAAGTGCTATGGGCAAAGGAGTTTGCCGTACCCGGCTATGAAAAGATGCGCCAACTGATTGACAATGGCGATGGCACCTACCTGATGGTGATGGGCAACAACAGTGGCCTTGGATTAATGGCGGTAAAAGCCGATCAAAACGGCAACCTGCTATGGGCCAAACGTTTCGAAACCAATGTGGACGGCTACAGCGTGGATGTGGCCCCCAACGCTTGCGCCTCGGGCTATGTGTTGGGAGGTTTTGTGCCTCAAACTTCGGAACTGGCAGTGGTGCGCACCGATTTAAACGGAACCGGAGCCGGTTGTACTGAAAACAGCTTGTACCTCAACCCCTTTGCCATCAACCTGCTACCACAGGGAACGCTGCTGGGGGCTGACCACCGGTACTTTACCAACACCCCGCTCAACCAGCCTGGCGCTGCGGGTACGGTGATGACCAGCTCCATTGCCGACATCTGCTGCGATGGCAACGACCTGATCGGCAACGTGACCTACTCGGCTACACCGGCTTCGGATTGCCAGTTTACGCTCTATGCGCCCGGTTCGAATTTCTGCTTCAGCAACATTACTGGCTTTAGCAACCTGGTGCCTGCCGCTCCTGGCTTGGGCTGTGGACCGATCTACGATTTTACGGTAACGGCTACCCTGGCCACCGGCTCCACGGTAACGATTTCGGGTACCAACAACTGTTGGGTGTTCAACAATTGCGTAGGCTCCGGCACCCAAATCGTGAACCAATGCGGCAAAGTGCCCGGCGATGTGGTGAACCCCTACGTGACCGGCTTGCGCGGCAATTGGCGCCCCAAAGCCAGCTACCTCTACCTCACCGAGCGCTACCGCGATCCTTCGCAATTTGGCAGCACCGAAAACACCAACCTACGCGATGATGGCTACTACACCAGCTTCTCGCCCTACTGGACTTCGACCAACGGGGGCGAATGGGCCGCTTCGGGCCTGAGTGATCCGAAATGGACCTTTACCTCGGAGGTTTCCTGCTTTCACCCCGACGGGGCTGAGGTGGAAAACCGCGATGCGCTGGGCCGCTACTCGGCGGCACAATACGGCTACGCCAACACCTTGCCGGTGGCGGTGGGCAGCAACGTGAGCTACCGCAGCATTGGCTTCGACGGCTTTGAGGATTACGACTACATTCCTGACGGTACCTGCGACCGCCAGCACTTCAACTTCTTCCACGAAAAATCAAACGTGATTGCTTCCGAAGCCCACTCGGGCCGCCACTGCTTGCAAGTGGCTCCTTCTGGTTCGGCCATTATGGAACGCGAACTGGAACTGAACCCCAACTGCAACAGCGGAGCCGATCAGGTGCCCTACGCGATCAAAGGCTGCGATCCGGTAGGCATTTTTAGCCCGGAACTGGACGCCAGCACCGAACGGCAATTTGTGGTGAGCTACTGGACACGTAGCCTCAACAGTACCCTCAACCCGGGCATGACGGATTTTCCCGACCAATCGGTGGACATCCGCATCAATGGCGTGACGCTGAGCAAGCAACGGGTGAAAAAGAGTCCGATCATCGACGGGTGGCAGTGGCACGAATTTGTAGTGCGCCTGCCCGCTGCCGCCAACGTGAGCAGCCCGGCCTTGCTGGAAGTGGTGCTCAAAAGCCAAAGTGGCGTGCACTTGTTTGACGATTTGCGGATGCATCCTTTTGATGCCAACATCAAATCGTACGTGTACGACCCGATTTCGCTGCGCCTGATGGCGGAGCTGGACGCCAACAACTACGCCACCTTCTACGAATACGACGAAGCGGGGCAACTCATCCGCGTGAAGAAAGAAACCGAACGCGGCATCATGACCATTCAGGAAACCCGTAACCACACCGCCAACTAATCCGCCTTATGAAAACCTTGCACCTCTTTTTCCTCTTGCTGATGGGCTTGCTCAGCAACTCATTAGCTGCTCAGGACGCCGAATTGGTGGCGGCCATTGCGCAACTGAATGACTATTTTGAATCGGCAGAAAACCTACAACTGCACACCGAATACCGGCTGTACAAAACGTGGTACGACCAATCGCCGGAAAGTGCACACCAAGGTGAGTACCACCGCTCGGCCGGACAGTTCTATTGCCAGGTGGGCGACAACGAAAGCCTGCAAACCTCGGCTGGCCGGGTAGAAATTGACCACAAAAACCGGATGGTGTATTTTCTCGGCGAACTGAAGGAGGCCCCTGACCCTTTGAAACAGGTGGACCTGAAAGCGGTGCTGCAACTCGTTTCGCGGGTAGAAAAATCGGAAGTGCAGGGCCAGCACCGCAACTTCCGGCTCTACTTTGCCGAAGGCACCGAAATGGCCCGCATCGATTTGCGGGTGAACGTATCGAGTGGAGCCTTGCAACAACTCATCGTGTTTTACGGCCATCCGCAGCGCTTCGGCAATGCTTCCTACGACGACCCGGGCACGAAACCACGGCTGGAAATCGACTACCGGCTCAGCACGGCACCCAAGGTGGATGCCAACCAAAAGGTGAACGAAGTGCTGCGCTTTGATGCGAATGCCCCGGAACTGCAACCGGCTTTTGACAACTATCAACTGATTCGAATGGGCTAAGCCCTACCCCAATACAAAATGACTTTTGCCATGCAACGATTTTTTGTTTTCCTCACCCTGCTGCTGAGCCTGGCCACCGTGGCCCGGGCCGCAGAAGAGGTGACTTCCGGACGCCTTAGCGGCACCCAACTCTACGCGGGGGTGACGCTCCTTGTGCAAGACCCACAATACCCGCTTCCCGGCTCGCCCACCTTTACCGATGCCAACGTTGAAAACTGGCTGGAACTGGGCGTGGCCAATACCCAAGCCCTCTACCAAGGCAGCGCTTACACCCGCGTGGTGGAACTAAACGTGACGTATTGGGATGGCAACCAGGCCGCGGCTTCGCTGACCAAAACCTTGACAGTGGAGTACGATCCTTATACCAATACGGGCCTGCCCATCCAGAAAAACCGCGACTTGTTTCGGTTCTACACCGGCTACAAGGTGGAAATTTCGGTGGTGAGCATCACCGACGAAAATGGCGCGGTGGCCACGGCTCCTACCAACCTGTACCTCGAAAGCCGGGTGGCGGTGGAGCGCTACCACGATTTTGATGTCACCCAGCCGCCAGCGGGATTGAGCAATACCCCCGTTGACCTGGACGGCAACACCACGCACTACGAAGAACTGGAAGTGACCTGGCCCCTGGTGGCCGGTGCCGAAAGCTACCAATTGGAATGGATGTACCTGGACGATTATCCGGCCACGGGCAGCACCGCCCTCACACCGGCACAGATTGCTTTTCACCCCGACAAGTTTCGCCTCAACAGCACCCGCATTGGCACGAGCAATACCTTTTACCGCATTCCGCTCATCTACGACCGGGGCTATGTGATCTACCGCGTGCGGGCGGTGGCTCCCACGGGTGCCAACTACGCCGAGGTCAATTATTCGCCCTGGTCCACCAACCCGCTGTGGAACATCAACGATTTGGGCGACATTACCGGCAACACGGCCAACTACTATTACTACAACAACCAATCGTATGAGGGCGACCTCAACTGGCAATACCAGGGTTCGTTTGCCGAAAACGGCAAGCGCAAAGACGTGGTGAGCTTTTTTGACGGCAGTTTGCACAACCGTCAAACGGTGACCAAACTGAACAGCATTGGCCTGAGCCTGGTAGGAGAAACCTACTACGACCACCAAGGGCGGCCGGCCATCACAGCCCTCCCCGCTCCTACCAACGAAGAAGCCCTGAAGTTCTATCCTGGATTTAACCGCAACTCCGATCCTACACCAGAGCCCTACAGCCGGGCTGATTTTGATGTGGACCGTAGCAACCCCTGCGCGGTTTCGGCCGATGCCATGAGCAGCGACCACGGCACTTCGCGCTACTACTCGCCCAACAATCCCGACCAAAGCACTTACCAGGCTTATGTGCCTGATGCACAAGGCTACCCCTTTTCGCACGTGGAATACACACCCGACAACACCGGCCGCATCCGGCGGCAAAGTGGCGTAGGGCCCGATCACCAATTGGGCAGCGGCCACGATACGCGCTATTTCTACGATGGGCCTTTTCAGGAACAACTCGACCGCTTGTTTGGCAACGAGGTGGGTTTTTCCAGCCACTACCAGCGTACCTATACCATGGATCCCAACGGGCAGGTGAGCGTGGAATATACCGACATGCACGGCCGGGTGATTGCCACGGCCCTCTCGGGCGATGCGCCCACTGCTTTGGATGCCCTGGTGCCGCAAACCGTGGTGCCCATGACGGTGGATGTGCTGCAAAAGCAAAACCCGGGCGATACGGATACCGACAATGACCGCAATTTTCCCATCGCTGGTGTGCCTTCTATGGGCCTGGCTATGTCGCGGGAGTTTGTGGTGCCCTATGCTTCGGACTATCTGTTTGAATACACGGTAGACAACACCCGCTACACCGACGATTGCCTCACCCCGGTGAACAAGTGCTACGACTGTGTGTATGACCTGGACATTGTGTTGACCGACGAGTGCGGCAATGCTCCTGCCGGGTGGAACGGCTACAGCCAAACCATTGGCGACATTCCCGGTACCGGCAACCCGAATGCTGACGTTTGTGAACCGGCCGCGACCCTTGATCTGACCACAGCCCTGCAAGCCGACCCGCTGAACGGGGTAAGCCTGGCGGTGGGCAACTACTCGCTCACCAAAGTGCTGCGCGTGAACGAAGAAGCCCTCGATTACTATACCGAGGCCTACCTGAACGATGCCGACCCCAACTGTGTGCCCAAGCTACAAGACTTTATCAATGCGGCTTTGCTGGATACCGATCCGGCCAACTGCTACTACTCTTGCCAGGATTGTGTGGACGATTTGGGCCCGCAAAACGCCTTTGCCGGCACCGCGGCCGAATGGCAACAACTCTACGACGAGTGCATGGAACCCTGCCAGCTGGTGACCACTTGCGAAGTAGGCTACAACATGATGCTGGAAGACATGGCCCCCAACGGCCAATACGGCATGGTGGAAAAAGACAACAGCAACCAATGGTCGGCCACCAACTTTCCGCTTTCCATCTACAACCTCAGCAACCAATTGCCTACCGGCAACACCCCGGCCCACTGGCAAAACCCCACGGGCGACTACCGCAATGCCGACGGCAGCGTGGCCCTGATTCCCGTGCAAGGCACAGTGGCCGGCAGCACGACACCCCAAACCATATTTAACCAAAGTGTGTTGGTGGCCTTGCCCGGTGGCGGCTACGGTGTGAAACCCGCGGAACTGGCCGACCTGCAAGATTTTGTAGACAACTGGGAACCGCAATGGGCGGAGCAACTCATTGCCTACCACCCCGAATATTGCTATTACCAAAGCTGCATCGACTACAACGACGACAGCAAAGCTTTGACGATTTGCAGTGGCACTACCCTCACCAGCGATGCCTTTGATTTTGCCCTGCAACTGATCACCACCGCCAGCGATGCCAGCAACCTCGTGATTGAAGGTTGTACCCTCGGCACCGACCTGATGGCCAATCCACAGCAAATCATCAACCACGATCCTTATTTTCAGGTGACTGGATTGGCTACTGCCGGACAATTGGCCGACATGAGCAACCAACTGAGCTCCACCAGCGGCAACTACCAGGGCTCGGGGTACTCCATGCCCGCGTTTGCTGCTGTGAGCGCCCGCTGTGGCAACTATTACGGTACGCCGGCCGCTTCTTGCGCCAACTATGGCACCGGAACCGATGCCGCTATTCTGGATCAGGAGTGGAATGCTTTCAAAAACTTTTACCTCAGCTACAAAACCCAGCTGAAAGAAACGCGCGACCGCGACCATGCCATTGCCAACGATTGCTACAACGGCTGCATTGGCGTAGATATTTTTGTGCCCAACGCGGTGCCCAACTTCACTACCGGGGGCAATCCCCCGTACCAGGATGCGTTGAACAATCCTTGCGCCCAGGCCAATGCCGGCTTGTTTGTGAGCAAAACCCAGCGCTACCCTACCGCTACGCAAGCGGCCTCGGTGCCGCCTACTTCCAATATTCAGCAACTGCTGAATGACGACCTAAACCAGGCGATCAACCTCGCGGGCTACAACCAATTTTTGGCCACCGGCGAATGTCCGGCAGCCGTACACCTCAAAGGCCTGTTGAATGCCCTGGCGGGCAAAGGCACCCTCACATCGGTTGGCCTTCCCCTGTTTGTGCAGGGCAGCTCTACCGGCAATTACCCGGAATTTTCGCCCTTGCTGTACGCATCCACCTGGAGCATTGCCTCGGGTACTGCGCCTATGAATTTCGTGCCCTACGAGTGGACCGGCACCCTGAGCAACGCCAACGGCGGCAGCAACAACCAGCTTACGGCCAGCTTGTTGGACCCTGGTTTCACCTACAGTGTGCCGAATGTGTTGACGCTCACCTTCAACCCCGGCAGCAGCCATTCGTTCAACTTCAACGCCAACTACACCCTCAACGGCTTTAGCAACCTGCGCTTTAGCTACGAGCAAGGCGGTACGTATTACTTTACCCTCGATGTGTCCATTACCGACAACGGCACCCTGGTGCAGGAAACCCTGCACGGGCAAAGCCTGCTGCCAGTGGGCAACTGCAGCTTTGACCCGATTTGCGTAGCCAACCAAGAGGCGCGCGACCTGCAATTGCTGATGAATGCCCTGCTGGTGCAAGGCAGCTTTAGCGCCAGCACCCAAAACCTGAACACTGCTCCGTTGCAAGCCATTTGGAGCAACACGCTCGAAAGCTACGTGGGCACCGCCAACGGCAATTGGGAGTGGCGCCACACCAGTGGCAGCACCACGTTTACCATTACCGACAACGGCAGCAGTCCTTCTACCCAAGGTTTGCACTTGTTGTTTGCCTCCAACCCCGGATTTTCCAACGTGGCCCACGTGGTGAGCCTGGAACCTAACCCGGATTATCCCTTGGGCTCCCCGGACAATGTGGTGGTGCGCTTGCGCATGAACAACGGCAGTATACAAACCGTGACGGCCCTGGTGGAACAAACCAACGGTGGCCTGCCGGCCGGTGTGGTGTTGATGGGCAACTGTGACGATCCAGCTCCGATGGAGTGCCAAAGCGATGAAATTCGCATGGCGGAGGACTTTGCGGCCTTTCTCAACGGCATGGTAGACGATACTTTTGTGGGCAAAAACGATTTGGTAGGCAACATTACCGGGATGCCGGTGCCCCTCAACGGCCAGCCTTTTTTCAGCAGCCGCATGCAGGCCCGCCTGGGAGGTGGCTTGTGGGAATGGAACAACGTGAGCACCGGTGCCACTGCCCTCTCGGCGGTGTGGCAACCGGCGGCTGGCAACGGCAGCACCCAAAGTTGCTCCTTCGATCTTGATTTTGTGGCCGCAGTGCCCAGCTTCGGCTTTCAGGACATTACCAGCTTTCGCGGATTTACGGTGCTGACCCACAACCCGCAAAACGGGTTGTATTATGATTTTCAAGTAGTAGCCACCTACACCAACGGCAGCACCGTGCTCGAAGAAGTGCTGGAAGGCCGCACCTCGTGCTTTGCCATCGACAATTGCTCAGCTTGCCTGAGTCAAACCAGCCAGGAAGGCAACAGCTTTGGCGAATTGGCCCTGCAAGGGAATTTTCCCAACGCCGGTAGCAACGGCAACGTGCAACTGAGTCTGGCAAGCGGATGCCCCGGCAACGGGCAGTTTGTGTTGGCCCGGGACGCTTCGCTGGCCTGTGGTGCCAACTACCACGGCCAGGCCCGCGATTTTCAGCAAGCCACCGACCACTTTTTGCTCACCGGTGCCCTGAGCGGCAGCACGGTCGACCAATTGGTGTGGCGTCAAACGGTGAACAACCTGCTGCCCAACACGGATTATGTGTTTCAAACCCGCTACACGGCGGTGCATTTGGGCACCTACACCGGCCAATACGAGGTGTACCTGAAGGTGAACGGCATGGAAGTGGACCGCAAAATTGTGGATGTGGTGCAGCTCAACGTGTGGGAGCGCCTGGCCGGGGCCTGGAATTCGGTGAACGGCACCAACGTAACCTTGGAATTGTATTTGGGCAGTGCGACCCCGGGCGATTTTCCGCCCATGGGTTTTGATGATTTTTCGTTCCGCAAGGGCTTTTTGTGTCCACAGGTGGAGGAGATTACTTTGCCGGAGCTGGACCCACCGGCCGACCCGTGTGAGACCTGGCAAAATGCCATTGCGATGGCCAATGCGTACCAAAATTACCAGGAGGCATTGGATGCATTTAAAAACAAGTTTCGCCGGCAGTACATCAACAAGTGCTTGAGCAGTGTGGTGGAGACCTTCGACATGTCGTTTGACGATTTGGAATACCACTATACCTTGTATTATTACAACCGGGCGGGCAATTTGGTGCGTACCGTGCCACCGGAGGGCGTGGTGCCGGTGACCAATGCGAGTGATTTGACGGCGATTCGAAATGATCGGTACAACCATACGCGCACGTTCTTTACTCAACATTCGTTGCACACGACTTACCATTACAACAGTTTGGGCCAGCTGGTGGAGCAACATACACCGGATGGTGGCAAAACGGAGTTTTGGTACGATGCGCTGGGCCGCTTGGTGGCTTCGCAGAATGCGAAGCAGGCGGCTAACAGTTCGGCGGGGGATTACCGCTATGCGTATACGCGCTACGATGCCTTGGGGCGCACTTATGAGGCGGGTGAGATGAGCTTGCCGAATCCGATTGGATCACTGGCGGCTGGTGCTTTGGATGCCTTCGATTATCCCGACAATGTGGCCCTCTCCCCTCGCCGGGAGGTCACGCGCACCTTTTACGATGAGGCCATGCTGCCCAACAATGGGGTGGCGCAGTTTGGTGGCACGGGCCAGCGCAATTTGCGCAGCCGGGTGGCTTCGGCGGTGTTTTACTCGTCGTTTGATCCAGCGGCCGCAAATCCTCCCCACGATTATGCGACTCATTACAGTTATGACATTCATGGCAATGTGGACCAGCTGGTGCAGGACGATGGCTTGCATCCCTTTGCGGACCAACAGTACAAGTCGGTGGAATACGATTATGATTTGGTGAGTGGCAACGTGAATGAGGTGGCGTATCAAAAAGGGGAAGCCGATGCCTTTTACCACCGCTATGCTTACGATGAAGACAACCGCATTACTCAAGTAGCGACTTCGGACAACCACGAGGTGTGGGACCGGGACGCGACTTACCACT
>ERZ1740068.526-NODE-526-length-17814-cov-8.291176_pt1 | contig 17814 bp, 14 predicted proteins | sample MGYA00581735_ERZ1740068 | MGnify/ENA primary metagenome ERZ1740068 (study PRJEB43018, sample SAMN04849740) | marine metagenome | isolation source: floating plastic debris | place: Pacific Ocean | collected 2008-08-30 | study: EMG produced TPA metagenomics assembly...
TTTTTTTGTTATGTTTTTTCAATCCTGCCTTATCTAAATGTAACCACCGCCCACTCATCTTCAGAGTCTGTTGCCCGCAGCTCTTGAAAGGCATTAAACATTTAGTTGTAGTATGGACGATCAGTTGTTCTATTTACTTAGCAGATTACTCGACAAACATCACATCTACCTGAATAAAGCAGAATTAAAACTCCAAATTGCCAGCCACCCTACCTACCCCAGCTTACACGCCGTTACCGGCGTTCTCGACCATTTCAAAATAGAAAACCTGGTGGTAGAAGTACCGCAAAATGAGGCCACGCTTTCGCAGCTGCCTGCCCACTTTCTAAGCGTAGTTTACCTGGATGAGCAGGAGGCTTTTGTAGTGACCACGCTAAAGCGAAACCGAGTAGTGCTCGAGTTGGGCGATGGAAAGAAAAAAAGCCTGAATACCCAAGAATTTTTAAGCGCATGGCAAGGCATTGTACTCGCCGTAGAAAAAGGCACTCATTCAACTAATGACGGCTCTATAGCACTACTTTGGGCCAGTCGCATCATTGCTACCGCATTGGGATTGGTGGGCCTTGGATACTTTTTTGCTGCCGATCCGGGAAGCTATTCATGGTTTCATTTTACCTCCAGCCTGCTTGGTCTTTTTCTTAGTTTGCTAATTGTTCGCCACGAATTGGGCTTCCCATCCAAAGCGGTCAATGAATTGTGTACCGGTAAAGAATCCACCAGCTGTGAGGCGGTGCTGCACTCCAAGGGGGCAACTCTTTTTGGTCAATTAAAGCTGAGCGACCTCAGCCTCATCTTTTTCCTTGGCTTAACCCTGGCTTCTTACCTCACCACGGTGACCAGCAGTGAATTCAACGCTTTGCGTTACCTATCACTTTTGGCATTGCCCATTACGGTATATTCCCTCTATTACCAAAAGTGGGTCGTGCAAAAGTGGTGCCCGCTATGCTTGGGCATTGTGGCTACGTTGTGGTTGCAAGCTGGAGGTATCCTGCTGGAACTTCCTTCGTTTCCCTTACTGCTTGACGGACCGGGTAGCCTGGCGTTGTTACTTAGTTTGTCCTTTGTGGCGGTTTTCTGGCTGCTCCTACGGCCGCTATTGAACGACCAAAAACAATTGGGCGAAGTGAGTTTGAACTACAACCACTTTAAGCGCAATTTCAAATTGTTTGATGCGGTTTTTAAACAAGGCCACAAAGTACCGCCACTCCTGGAAGATGAAATCGTATTAGGTCCTGCAAATGCGCCCATCAATCTAACCATTGTTACCAATCCTTCTTGCTTTTATTGCAAGGAAGCCCACCAGCATGTGGAACAAATGCGCCACACCTATAAAGAGCAACTAAAGGTGACGGTTCGGTTCAACATTAAACCCCAAGACCGGGAAGAAGCCAATGGAAAAATTGCGCTCCGTTTATTGGAAATGTACCACACGCCCACTGCCCTCTCGCTCGAAACGGCACTACAAGAAGCTTATGCAGAGGGGGTAAATCCTGAAAGGTGGCTATCCAAATGGGGAGAGGCGCAAGCAACGGCCGCTCTGGAAGCTCTGATCGAGAAGCAATACGAATGGTGTGCGGCCAACGATACCAATTTCACACCTGCCTTTTTCATCAACGAACGGCCCTACCCCGAAGAATTCGATCGCAACGATATGATCTTTTTTATGGATGAATTGATCGAACAGGCCACCCACCAAGGGATGCCCCAAATGGCTTATTCGCATTGAGCATAAGCTGCGCTCATTAGCAAGTTAGAACCAACCTTACTTACCGCTTTTTCGCGAAAGAAAGACACATGCCACAGGTGTCTGTAACTGTCTGTGTCTAATTACTAATTAATGTTTACAATGAAAAATTTAAAGAATTTAGGAAAGATCCTAAGTAAGACTCAACAAAGAAGCGTCTTTGGAGGCTCTAATTTCATTACGCCGGGCTCCTGTGTGCCTTATGGTGTTTGCTTGTCTGACGCAAATTGCTGTGAAGGTGAAACCTGTAAGGTTATGAGTTCTGCCAATATTCCCGGAGGAAGAGGAGGAGATAAAGGCGAAAATGCCATCTGTATTCAAAAAGTAAAAGTCAAACCAGTTTAAGGTTGCGCTTTTCACCAGAAGCGGGAAGATTTCCCGCTTCTTTTTTTAACCACTTTGATCTCTTGCCTATTGCGCTAAAAATACCCCAAAAGAACCTCTCGCGAAGGACAGACGTAAGCTGCGGGTGTCTTTAAATCCACCGCATTATTTTATTAATCAACAACTAACATCATTATGAAAAACTTAAAAAGTTTTGGAAAAGTATTGAGCAAAGCCGAGCAAAAAAAAGTAACCGGCGGATTCGGCCTAATTGCACCTTACCTCTGTGTAAACGGACAGCAATGTGAAACCACCAACGACTGTTGCTTTGGCGAGACCTGTACCTTTATCCAGTACGGCCACCCCAAATATTGCTATTGATTTAAGAACCCACACGTGGTTTTTTAAACCAAGAAGTCAACGTTTGATCAAGAAGCGGAAAAGTCTCTTTTCCGCTTCTTCCTAAACTGCTTCCCCTCTACCCCTTGAAAAAGTTTCCTCACTATACCCAGATCGATCAGAAGGACTGCGGCCCTACCTGTTTGAAAATCATCGCCAAGCATTACAACAAGACGGTATCGATCCAAGAACTACGGCAACTTTCGGAGACGACCCGGGAGGGCAGTTCTTTGTTTGGCATCAGCGATGCCGCCGACCAAATCGGCTTAAAAAATGTAGGGGCACAGCTGACATTAAAGGAGCTAAAAACAGCGCCCCTCCCTTGCATTGTACACTGGAACGACAACCACTATTCGGTGCTTTATAAGGTGAATCGCAATCAGTTTTACCTGTCGGATCCTGCACAACGTCTGGTCAAATACAACGAGCAGGAGTTTAGCCACCATTGGTTTGGCAACAATGCGGGTAACCAGGAGGGAATTGCGTTACTGCTTGAACCTACGCCTCATTTTTACGACCGGGAGTTCGCCTCTTCTGAGGAGATGGGCTTCGGTTTTTTACGCAAATACATTTTCAGATACAAGCGTTTTATTTGGCAGCTGGCCATTGGTTTGGTAGCAGCGAGTTTGCTGCAACTCATTTTTCCTTTTCTCACCCAAAGTATTGTTGATGTAGGCATCAACAACCAAGACCTGCACTTTATCTATTTGGTATTGTTTGCGCAGTTGGCTTTGTTCCTTGGTCGAACCACCATTGAGACCATTCGCAGCTGGATTTTACTTCACATGAGCGCGCGCATCAACATATCGTTGGTTTCCGATTTTTTTGTCAAACTCATGGGCTTGCCCATCGCTTTTTTCGACTCCCGCATGACGGGCGATATTTTGCAGCGCATCAACGACCACAAACGGATTGAGCGCATCCTTACGACTTCTTCTCTTAACGTATTGTTTTCCTTCATTAGCTTGCTCTTGTTCAGTGTAGTTTTGCTTTACTATAGCCCCATTATTTTTAGCATCTATTCCGTCGGAAGTGTGCTGTTTTTTGTTTGGGTGGCGGTGTTTTTGAAACGGCGAAAAGTACTGGACAACGAACAGTTTTCGGAGATCAGCAAAGAACAAAGTAAGGTGATTGAGCTGATCAACGGAATGCAGGAAATTAAACTGCACAACGCTGAGAAGAAAAAACGCTGGGGATGGGAATTTGTACAGGCGCGCCTGTTCCGAATTTCCATCAAAAGCCTCAGCCTGGAACAATATCAAAACATCGGTTCGGGCTTCATCAATGAAATCAAAAACCTGTTTATTACGGTAATTTCGGCCAAGCTGGTCATTGAGGGCGACATCACCCTCGGTATCATGCTTTCCATCAGCTACATCGTGGGCCAGTTAGACGCTCCGATCTTCCAATTGCTCAATTTTATTCGCGATGTGCAGGATGCTAAAATTTCTTTGGGCCGCCTTTCGGAAATTCATCAAAAAGAGGACGAAGAACCACGTGGTACTCATTCCATCAAACTACCCGATACGCAACAAGACCTGGTTCTCTCCAAGATTTCTTTCCGCTATACGGGTGCAGAAAATCGAGTATTGAACGCGTTGAACCTCCAGATTCCGGCCAACAAGGTGACGGCGATTGTGGGCTCGAGTGGAAGTGGCAAAACCACACTCATGAAGCTTCTCCTGCGCTTTTATGAACCGGAGGAGGGAACCATCCGATTGGGCACACACCAGCTCAAAAACATTTCGCAAAGCGCCTGGCGGGAAACCTGCGGTGTGGTGATGCAGGAGGGTTTTATTTTCAACGATACGATTGCCAACAACATCGCGGTAAACGCGGATCATTTGGACCGTAAAAAATTGCTACACGCGGTGCATGTGGCCAACATCAAGACGTTTATTGAGTCGCTTCCACTGAGCTACAATACACAAATCGGTGCGGAGGGCATGGGCTTAAGCACTGGCCAAAAGCAACGCCTGCTCATCGCACGGGCAGTGTATAAGAGCCCACAGATGTTGTTTTTTGATGAGGCCACCTCGGCCCTGGATACCAACAATGAAAAGGTGATCATGGAAAAGCTGAACCGCTTTTTCGAAAACCGCACCGTGGTGGTGATTGCACACCGCCTGAGTACGGTGCGCAATGCAGATCAGATTGTGGTGCTCAATGAAGGAAAAATTGTAGAGACGGGCACCCACGAGACGCTGATTCAAAACAAACAAGAGTACTACCGCCTCATCAAAAGTCAATTAGAATTGGGATAACAATATGCCAGAACTGCTGGAAAAAATCGAGCTAAAGAGCGAAGAAGTAACCGAAATCCTCACCGAAGTGCCCAACTGGATGATTCGATGGGGCAATTTGGCTTTGCTGAGTTTGATTGTGTTGCTGTTGACGATCACCTGGTTCATTCAATACCCGGATGTACTTACGGCCCAGGTGGTGATTACCACTGAGATTCCTCCACAAAAAACCTTTGCACCGATGTCGGGTAAGTTGACGGAATTGCTGGTGGAGGACAACGCCCAGGTGGCTCCAGGGCAAGCTCTTGCAGTGATGGAAAATACGGCCGATTACCCATCAGTGGTGCGGCTTCGAGCAATTCTCGATACGGTTTCACTGCAACAACAACAATTTGTATTTCCGGTTGATTTACTGGCCCCCATGCAGTTGGGCCCAATCGAAGCACCCTATTCTCTTTTTGTCAACAGCTGCCTCAAATACCGCCTCAATCGTCATTACCAACCCCTGCAGCACCAGGCCGAGGTCAATGCGCAAGTGGTAGAGGAGTTGCAGTTGCAACTCAAAGCGCTGAAAGCACAGCAGGCCTTGGGGCAACGGGAACTGGCCCTCGCTCAACAAGAACTGGCAAGGCATGAAGTATTGTTTAGCGAAGAAGTGATATCTACCCAGGAATACGAGCGCAAGCAGTTGCAATTTGCCCAGCAGGAAAAGAGCTTGGAAAATACTACTGCGGCCGTTTCCCGGCTGCGACAAACCATTAAGGAGGCGGGCCAAAGGCTCAAATCTTCGAAAGTCAATGAGGTGAAAGAGGAGTTGCTGCTTTGGCAGGAGGTGACCCATCATTTCCATCAATTGGAAAAAGCCATTCGCGATTGGGAACAACAACATGTGCTGCGCTCGGACCTGCACGGCACAGTGAGTTTCTTACAGGTTTTGACGGAGCAACAAGCCCTGAATCAAGGCGATTTGGTGTTTTCCATTTTGCCCGGAACGCAAAATACTTTTGTGGCCCGGCTCCGTTTGCCCAAAGCCAACTCGGGAAAAATTCAACCCGGCCAGCGGGTAAGGATAAAACTTGACCAATACCCTGCCAAAGAGTTTGGCACGGTGGAAGGCACGGTGAAACACATGTCTTTGGTAACCAATACAGAAGGATTTTATTTAGTAGAAGTGGCCTTGCCCCCTGCCCTCATTACCTCTTATCAAAAACCGATTGATTTTCGACAGGAGATGACCGGTACGGCCGAAATTGTCACCGAAGATTTGCGTTTGATCGAGCGCTTTTTCTATCCCTTTCGCACCCTTCTGGATGCTTGAAAACAAGTGGTGCTTTTTCCTCTTTGCAGGCCATTGCTCTACTTTCCCTGAGGTACCGACCGGTTGTAAGGCACATCGTTGATCCAGTTGAAGCCCCGTTTCAGTAAAATAAACTCATCCGGATTGAAATACTTGGTTTGAATCACCAAGGTATCTTCTTCGAATACACCGGAAAGGTGCAGGTTTTCTTCTTCAAAAGTGTAATCGAGGTGATATACTTTGGAGGTGTCTCTGAAGGAGGACAAGGTGAGCACTTGCTCGGTGGTATCTAACTTGGCTACCAGGTAACGCAGGCGGTTGTTCATGCCCTTGATGCCCCACAGCAAGCGGTTGTTAAACCCTGGTAAATCCATGAAAGCCTTGCCCCAGCGCAACGTATCGGTAGTGAGTGGCGGCAAGGTATCGCCATTGGCTACAAACAACTCTACTTCGTGAATGCCATACAAAGCGGGCCGGGGCCGATCTGGATTGTATTGTGATTCGGTTTCGATGCCGGAGATAATGGGCTCCGCCATGATGTAAACGGCAAACAAGACTTGCACCCCGAGGAAGGTATAGCGCTTCCATCGGGTAGTGAACAAGGTGGGAAATTTCACACTGCCCACCGGCTTGTTTTGGAGGAACACCCCCAACAATCGTTGGTAATCCGCCCCGGCGATGTAGAGGGAAATGAGCACCAACTGAAACGAAAAAAGTTTTACCGGCACATCGTAGGTCATGTTGAGCAAAAAGACATTGAGCATCACGCCAAAGGCAACCAAAGCGCCTAAAGTTCTGGTGCGGTGAAAGAGCAACAACAAACCCGCAATGGCCTCGCCCCATCCCGAAAATTGTTCGTAGGCTTCTGAGGCGGACATGAAGGTCCACAACAGGCGCATGGGGGAGCTTTCGCCATAGGTTTCCAGCAGACGGCCGATGCTGGGATACCCGAATTGCTCTCCAAACGCTTTGATAAACCCGTAGCCAAACAGGTTGTAGATCAGGTAATAGGTAAACAGCAGATAGCCCCACCGCCAAAGGCGCTGGTAGCTGCTCCGGTGGCGGTCCAACACCGTCCAAAGGGTGCCTCCGATGAGGGATAATACCACCCATAGAAAACTTTGCACCCAATCATAGGCGCGGTCTCCGCTTCCGGTGATTCGGTAGGCAAGTTCACCTTCCATCCCCAAAATATTGGGAGCCGTAATGTTGATTAACCACGTCCAGCCAGCGGTGATTCCGTCCATTAAGAAATCCAATGGCAACACCGAAAGCGGAAAAGGGAAAATGGAGATAAAGAAGAAAAGAAAAATAAAACGAAAACTGATTTTACGGGCCGTGCTCCAGTTTTCGTGCAACGAGATGGTCGATTCCATAAGGGGGTGATTCAATGGGACGGCAACCTATGGATTTGATCGGCGAAATGCAAATGTGAAATGGCAAATACTGCCTTTAGTTAGTCTTGCTGGGTAAGAAAGAAAACAGGCCCTGCTCAGCGATAAAAAAACTGCGCTAATCTTGGGGCTGAATTTGCGCAGTTTTTCTCTTCCAGAACGATGCCCGTTTGTTAGGGGTATAAGTGGTTGTTAATTGATCGTCAACAAATAATCTGCTCCGGCTAAAGAAATGTCAATGGTGAATGCGCCCATAGGATGTCCGCAGGCACAAGCGTCAGGCATTGTAACCAAATTTGGAAAGAAGAAAGGGCAAGAGCCCGGACCGCCAGGAAACCCAACGGGTACCGAATTAAGACAGCCACTAAATCCCCGCACAGGAGGTACCCCACCAGCAGCCTGACTCACTTCCACGTAATAGAAGTTATTGGGTACAAGGGGTGACAATGCATGAATTAAGGTGAGTCCTTGAAAGCCGGAAACATAAGCCTGCGAAAAATTAGAAGGCGGTCCTGTGCAGGACATCAAATTATCCTCAAACGATTCGACGAAGACATCGCAAGGGGTGTTGTTGACGACAAACAATCGCTGTGCGGTAGTTGCTGAAATACACAGCAACAAACCCATGATCAGGGAGATTAAATTTTTCATTTTTCTACATATTTGATGAATACTGAATGGAAATGGGTAAGCTTTCTCTTTTCAATCAAGCCAATGGGCTACCCATTGAAAGCACCAAAGCTTTGCTCGTAGGAGCAGAATACTACGTAAAAGGCATAAAGGATTTTTTGGGTGATTTTGGGCGAATAAACAGGTTAACTTCTATCAAATTAATTCGATCCTGGCCTTTTCAAAACCCACACTGCGTGATCTGACCACTTCACTGCGTGAAATGCAAAGCCGGTTGAGTAAACTGTTGGAGCATAGGTGGGTCAAAATAAATTGGGCAGCAGACCTCACAGCTTTATAAAATTCGCCCACTATGCTCAATGTGAAGCAATTGTCCCCACAGGAGTGGTCATAAAATCATAAATTATTTAGCTGGCAGCAACGTAAAACCTTCTGGAAGTGCTACCCGATTGACGCCTTTCTGCTATCCGTTCAACCAGACAACCATGCCTATAAAAAGGCCATAACCCAGCACTGCTGCGCTGAGCCACAGCATTGTTTTTCCGAGAAAAGGCCAAACAGATTGGTGGTACCATTTGCGGTAAATGGCCATTAACGCAAGTGCTATCGCGCCTGGAATGAGTGCGAAAATAAACGTGTAAAAATGGAAATAAGCGAATAGAATCGCGATACTTTTTTCATCTAACAGGCCGTAAACGATTGGGGTTAAAAGCAGACTTAAACCGGTAATACCCACACTGAGCATAAAGACCCAACGGATCAACCTCAATAAGCAGGGTAGGTAACGATCAAGATACGCGCGCATCGTCATTTTGCCCTACTTGAAATTCGGAAGGTTGATGCATGGTGTTTCGCTCCATCTTTAGTTACGGTTATGCCCTGAGGATCAACACATGTAATTGCTGTAAGACGGTAAATTTAATGGAAACCGATCGGTAAGTTGGAGGACCGGTTCAACCCGTATTCAAATGCTCTTAATCCCTTTTTGAATCACCTGAAGGGCAGTTTGCTTGTAAGCCTTTGAAATGGGTACCTGCGCTCCTCCCGTCACTTTCAAAACCCCTCCGTCCACTTTTAGTAGCTCTTCTACGTTAGTGGTATTGACCAAAAAAGAGCGGTGTACCCGAATAAACCCCAGTTCCTCCAAAGAGAAATTGACATCTGCCAGCATGCGGGAAACCAATAGCGGCTTTCTGCCACTGGCAAAGTGGAACCATGTGTAAGCCCCATTGGCCTGGATGTGGGTAATTTCAGAGACCTTCAGGTACTTACTGCCCGACCCAATCGGTACCGCAATGCGCTGGTTTTCCTCATCGGCATGCAACACTTTGAGCAATTGCTCATAAGAGGGTTGTTTTTGTTGCTCAATGAGCACTTGGGTACGCTCTAAGGCTTGTAAAAGCTCTTGTTTGAGGATGGGCTTTTCGAGGTAATCTACGGCCCCGGCACGTAGGGCCTGCAAGGTGTATTGATGATACGCTGTAACAAAAATGATATGGGGACGTGCTGCCGTCAGTTGTTCCAGCAGGTCGAAACCATCGCCATCGCCCATCTGCACATCGAGCAAGACAATATCCGGCTGCTTTTCGGTGATCAAAGCCAACCCTGATTCTACGGCATCTGCTTCACCAACCAGCTTGATCCAGGGGCAGTGAGTCGTCACCAGGTTGCGCAACAACGAGCGCATTTTAGTTTCATCGTCTACAATGGCAAGTGAGGTCATATCGGGTCGGTGGGTGGAAAGGTGAATACAACACGGGTACCGGCTGGCTGGTCCTGCTGGAACAGATCGGTTACTTCCATGGTAATCTTAGCTGTGCGTTGGGAATTGATCAACTCCATGCGTTCGAGGATGGATTGCGTACTGAACGAACGGTGCAAGAGGCGGTACTTTTTTTGGACGGTGGCCGCATAAGCCCGCCCTACCCCATTGTCTTCAATAGTACATTCCAGTTGCTGGTCAATGGCTTTAAAACGGATCCACACTTTACCTCCCACTTGTTTTTTGTTCATCAAGCCGTGGCGGATCGCATTTTCTACTACCGGTTGTAAAAACAAGGGTGGCAATTGAAACAGTGTTGGATCTAAGCCTTTTTCCAGTTCTATTTCGAACTGTAATTTCTCTTCAAAGCGCAGCTTTTCCAATTTGAGGTACTTGGTGAGCAGTTCAATTTCCTCGGCCAACAGGATTTGCTCGCAAATGGAATGGTCGAGGATGTTGCGCATCAAGCGCGAAAATAGAGCAATGGTTTCCATGGCTGACTCTTTGTCGTGACGGTTCACCAGGTCCTGAATCGAGCTAAGTGCATTGGCAATGAAATGCGGGTTCATTTGCGAACGTAGGGCGCGTTGTTCGGCCTTTAAGCGCAAAAGCTCATTGAGTGTTCGTTTTTCTTTTCCACTGGCCCACCAGCGATACAGCCCAGAACCTATTAATATGAGACCCAACACACACAAGATGCGAAACCACCAATATTGATAGAAGGCAGGCTGGATGTTTATTTTCAATGCTGTCGTAGAACTCCATGTGCTTCTATTTACGCGTGCTTGGAGCTGGAAAGTATATTCACCCGGTGGCAGGTTGGTGTATTGGACCGAGTTGTATCGAGAGTTGAGCCAGGTGCTATCTAAACCGAGCATTCGAGTGCGAAAATGTTGTCTCAGTCGTTGATAATCCGCAAGTTCATAATGCAGCACGATTGAGTTTTCATTGTGTTTGAGGTTAAGCTCTTTTTGTAATTCTCTTTTTTGGTGATTTACTCGAATGGTGTTGATATGGGTATGTAATCGAAATTCTTTTTGCTCAAAATCTTTAAATGCTATCCTCAAAACCCCACTCAACGAACCTAAATACAAATGTTCGTCAGTTGCTACGAAATTTCGACTATTAATTTCATATTGGATATCTGCCCATCCTACAAAATGTTCGACCACTGGCTTTTCATCTACCTGGTAAACTCGGTGCACTGTGCCATGGGTTGCTCCATCAAGGGCCCAAATTACTCCTTCATGATCTGCAGTCAACATTCGACAAGAAACCTGCTCACCCTTTTGATCCAATACTGGAACAAGGCTATCTTTTCCGACCATAAAAAGACCTTGCCCATTGATTTCCGTCCAGATGTAGTTACCTCCACTTTTGACATAGCTACAGTGTATCCCTCGTAATCTCTCCTGCACCTGAATTGGAACAACAGGCTTGCCATCCTGAATAGTTAAAAGGCCTTTGCTGCCTGCCAACCATACAGTGCCACTGGTATCAACGGCAAAGTTCCAAGCTCGTGCAACTCCCTTTATTCTATAATTGGAAGTGGACAAGCTTTCCTGACTAATATTGATATAATCAACACCGGTTAGGCCAATCAAGGAATCTGATGCAAATGCATGCATCCCAGTAAGGTAGGCCTTATTAGGTCGCCCTTCCTCCCACAACGGAATTGAATGCCAACTGGAATCTTGCCAAAATGATAAATGATCCCAGGAGGCACTCCACAGTCGATCACTTAAAGTATCGAAATAGAGCATGTATGTGGGTTCTAAATCATTCCCTTTATTAGCAGCAGGAAGTTGCCTTACCGTATCGGCCCCAAACAAAAGCACGTTTCCATCCTGCGTTTGGCAATACACCGTTTTATAATCGGTGGTTAAACTTGAGGAGGCCGGACGCTCTATTATTGCATTTTCATTGGAATAACACTTCACCTCAAATCGCGGTATATAGCAGAACTTCAGTTCATTGGATTTGACCCAAAGGCCTCCGTTCCTGTCTTCGGCTACAACGGCAGTAGCACCACTCAAAAGGTGTTGTGCACCTGCTCCAAGCGAATCAACTGTAGTTAAAAACATACCTTCCAAAGTGCCGACCCATAAGTTTTTTCGCGAATCTTCAAACAGCTTAATGACAGGATGATCGAACGTATGGTGACGTATCAAGCTATCGCAAGTAAAGTGCACGACCTCCCTATTTCCCATAGAGAGGGTAAAGCGATCTTTTCCGTGTACCAATAGCGTTGTTTCGAAAATACTATTAGGAAATCGCTTCTTAGTAATTGGACGAAAAACTTCGTCTCGGTAGAAATACAACGAAAACGGACGTTTTTTTTGAAGCGAATCTTTTTGGGAAACTATAAAATGAAACGGCGTTCCATCTTCTAAATAAGTCAATACATGCCCATGGATTCCAGATGAGCGGCCCACAATTTCTTGTAGGTTGCCTGCAGTATCTAATTTGGAATAGCCAATACCTCGAATAGAAAAGTGCCAATTGCCGGCACTGTCTCCCCAAGCAGCATCAAAGGTTCCTTTTAACAAGTGTTCAATTTTCTCGATGTAAGGGTGGGGCTCCAATCCATCATAAGTTACCAGATCGAACCCATGGACCATACCTTTCGCCCAAAGTCTGCCCTTGGCATCTTCATAAATGGCTGGGTACATCTCTTTTTTGGTACCCTCTTTCCGTTCCAGGTAACTTTTCCTTTGCCCGTTGAACCGATGCACTCCTCTACCGCTAGCCATAATGACAACATTGTTCGTATCAACTGCCATATCCCACGCCTCTACCTCAGGTGCTTTCATGAAAAATTCGCTGGCAGGCACGACCATAGGCAAGGGCTGCTGGGCCAATAGCCCCGCTAACTGTAGGACCAAGAGAAACAAAACCAGCATCCACCGGCAGCTTAATCGCTGCAGCGCTGGACTAAATAACCGATATTGATATAGAAGCGTTTCTTTCGTCAAAGTAGTGGAGCTATCGAAAAATAACTAAAAACCGCAAAAGTCTACTCGCTAAGGATCAGACTTTTGCGTCAATACTAAACGCATTTACCAAATTGGCTTCAGCAAACGGATGGTTCCTCTTGAACGAATGCAAAGACGCATCAATTGCTGTTGACTCACAAATGGAGCCACCTATTGTTTCATGATTTTATAGTTCAAGGACAAGGCGTCACTTTGCGACTGCAAGAGGTACATTCCAGGCGCAAAATCGGAAAGGTCCATCTCCAGTTGGTGTTGGTCCGGTTGCAATTGAAAACGGGCGACTATTTGCCCTTCCACGTTGGTGAGTGTCAATTGCACTTCGCTGGTTCGCTCCACACCCGTCAATACCAGGTTCACCCAATTGCTGCTGGGGTTGGGATATACTTCTACCGCCATGGCCTCAGGTTCCCCCGCCTCTAACTGCCCACCGACAGCGGTTCGGCAATTGGCAATGATAATGCCCACTGTCGTTTGTGCGATTCCACAAGTATTGGTTACGATAACGGTGGGAAGAAATATACCAGCCGATGTATACTGATGCTTAAAATTTTCTACCCCACAAGCGGTTCCCGTGTAAGGGGCGGTTCCATCTCCCATATCTATACTGTAGTGGTTAGGAAAGGCAGAAAAACAATTGTTGGTATGCATCTCGTTAGACAACAATTGTTTCACACAAGGGGTGGTAGGTGAAAATCCAGTATTTAGCACCAGGTTGGCCGTAGGAGGAGCGGTAACATCCATCAAAAAACCAGGTGATTGCAAATTCGCCCCACCCACGGTCACATAATCCATAAAAACGCGATAAGCTCCTGGACCAGGTGCACTTATAGCAAAGGGTTCATCATTGTAAAATGGCCCGTACCAAATGTTGGTATAAGGAGAAGGAGAAAACTCATCTTCAAATACCACAAAAAAGCTCTGAATACCGCTAAATTCTTCTGGATTAGCTTGCAAAGTGAGCTCTGAGTCGGGACACGTTTCACCGGCATCGGGCAGGTTGGTGGTGGAGGTAGCCGGGGAGCAAACATCATGAGTTGCCCCCGAGGTAATGCAAATTTGCGGCCCTGCCCAAGCGATGCTCCCAAATAAAAATCCTGCAAAAAGGGTAATAATTGATTTCATTTCATCGGATTTAAGGTGATCAATAAATTCAGCAGTGCTTCTGGAATATCACTACTGCTACCACAAATGAAGGAGGACCACAAACGCTAATCAAGCCACAATTGATGAAACAAGGAGCAAAACCAATGAAACCGCTTGGAAAATGCATGAAACCCTTCCTAACATTTCGTCGATGCGCAAGGAGGAGGGCTAAAACCAAAACAGCGCGAAAGGAAACCCTTTCGCGCTGCACAATGAGGTAATATAAACTGACCGGCTTTTAGCTGCTGGCTTCGGTAAATTGGCTGCGCACAAAAAAGATGTCCAGCTTTTCGCCCGCCGCCGTGGTAGCATCATCGCCAATGTTGAAGGACACACACAACTGAAATACCTGGGTCACCATCCACACCGGATCAGAGTTTTTGGCCTTAAAACTATAAGTCCGTTCAATGTCGGTTTCTTCGTTGAGGGCCAAACCGAAAGTGTTACTATCCTTAGTCGTAAAAGTTTCGGTAAGTGAAGCACTGATGTTGCCCAGAGAAGCTTTGCCCAAACCCACCGGAAATTTAATGCCCAGCTTTTCAGAGGTTTTACTAATCTGTTCGCTCGTGGTGGTATTGCCCACCGTTTTCTTAGTGTTTTTGCCAAAGGCCACCGACCAATCAGGTTTATCGGGGTTGCTCTGTGGCTTTCCGATATACTCGGAACCTTCGTACTCACTTACCCATGCAAAATTTCCGGTTGCGGCATACTGTTTCCCAACGGCACTGCCAAAACGCTGCTTAGCAGCCGCTGTGCCGCCTACGGTGCCGTAGCCTCCGTTGTAGATCACCCAACGGTCTTCTACAAAAGCATTGGTGACAGCGGCTTGCGTGCCCGATCCTGTGGTGGCAAACCTGAGGCAAACGTGCGAGTCTTTCTCATAGTTGAATTCGGCTTTTACGTCTTCTACATTTCCGTCGTCGGTGAAGATACCGGCAATGGCTCCGGCAATAGCAGTAGGATCGTCGGGAGTAGCAAAAGGCACTGGAAACATTATGGTGGTTCCTTCGCCAGCCACTAAATCGTTGGCAACGGCAGGTGGTCGATTGGCCGGATCAGGACAACGACCAGACTTGCTGCGGGTACTGTAGCGATTGGGCGTTGCCTTCACCAAGGTGCAACCATCGCTGCTCAGGCAATCGTTGATCAAGGCGTTAGCCTCTGAATTGCAACGGTCGGCCCAAGTAGGAGCGGCAACACAAGTATCGTTTAAAACGGAGAAGTTGGGAGAGTTGGCATAAACGGTGCTTCCCGAGTCGGATATGGTAGGCCGGTTGGGGGAACCAATGGGCTTGGGTCCCATTACGAAAATGAAGGTATCGAAATCGGGTACTGGAACGGAAACACTGAGGTGAAATTCATCTACCCGATGAATGACCTGTGTACCCACTTCCAAACACTGGTAGGTGACGTGCAGTTGCCACATCAAGTTCACGGTATTGGCACTGGGGTTCATGGTGTAGGCAATGCTTTTGGTATCGGCCACCATTAAGCTTTGCTGGTTGCTTTCGGACCACCCAAAAGAATTGTTGATGGAACCGGCCAAATGTTCGAAACCCAAAGAATAGTTTCCATCCTGAACGTAGTTGGTTACGGCAGTATGTTGGGTTTCGATGGTTGATCCTTTGTAGGAAGTTACCTGGTAAGAAGAGCCACAGGCTTCGGCAGCAATGGCACCGATCAACTTCCACTCGAAAACGGCGGCATATTTACCGTCGGAGCTGTTGACGATGGTGGGCTTAGGGACCGAAAGATCGGCCGCGTAAGACTTGGGAAGAGCAGGGTTTTGAATGGTAATGTCACCAATCTTGGTGGTAGGATTGTTGGCCGTTAAGATGTTTTCGGGCTTTGTAACAATTTGAATGGGGGTGTCTGTTGTATTTGACATAACAGGGGGACAAGTTACAGGTTGCTTGCTGCACCATTACAGCAGGTTTTCAAACCTAATGGGGATGTACTCGTCTTCTGGAAAAAATGACTTGAGAGGTCGATTGTTGGTCATGAAAGGGACCAAATGACACACTTGTCAATAAAATAACCTAAGCACCTTCTTACTCTTAGGTACCCTTCGAGCGCTTCAGCCCAATTAATCGGGATGCAAATTGGCTTTTTACCAACAGTATTACCCCCTTACACGGGATTATACGCATTTTCAAAATGGGGTATTTATTCCCTTTTGGTAGCGATGGGAGATGGCAATATTTGGAGTCAAATAATTAACCATCTAAATCCACAAAAATGATCGTATCAGACAACCACGGTGATATTATACCAAAATGGAAATCACTGGACAGCTTTCAAATAGAGAAGTGTTTATCTCAGTATTTTGATGGGAATGAAGAGGGGAACAGTGGTTACGCCGGCCAATTAAGTCGACTTCTCCGAATTGATTTTGGGACCTCAGATAGCACTATCACTGGAGAGATTCAAAATGCGAGTAGTATCGTTATGCATTTGGCAGCACATTTAGGTTCAGACTCTGCCAACCCGGAAGAGGTTGGAGTTTTTGATATCATTTTTGAAGTTGTTGGTGGAGGTTCTTCTTCGTTTTTCGCTTTCAACCCAAATGACGGTGGAAGGAGTTATCAACCTATTACAACTCGAGTTAATCCGGACGCAGCACCCATTCGTAGATACGGAATTTCACCAAAATTGAAAAACAAGCTTACTCGCAATTTTCTGGTATTCCCTGGGGCCATGTATGAGCTATTTTACTCTTTAAAGCCGGCCAATGTAGATGATAACCCAATTTATGAAGGCAATCGTTCATGGGTAAAAGCACATAGTTTTCCAATTGAAAACCAAAACTTAACAGTAATAAAAGAAAATGTTGTTGACACTTCAAAAATCATCGTTCACCTCGGAGCCGACCCCTCCGATTTGTTAGTAAATGATACCATTTTGGCATTAGTAGTTGAGATTCAAACACCAAATCAAGAAACCATCTTTTTGGATTTCATTGGCTCCCGCCCACCGCTGACCACCGCTGCCCCAAACAATTTAAACGCCTAAGAGCAACAGTTCACTCCAAGTCAATTCACTGAATTTTATAACTTCCCCCAAGGGCAAAAACTTTGGGGGAAGTTCAACTGGATATCAAGTTGCTGGTTCGCTTATCGCAGTTCGCTGTGTTGGTGCCGCTTTGCGTGGGTTGTATCCACCGCTCCACGTTGGACCCATCCCAGCGCCTGCTGCTTTGGCTGGTGGGGCTTTCAGCTTTTACAGAGGCAGCAGCCTATGCTGCGGACGTGTTGGCATTGCCCTACAACACCCCGGTTTACAACCTTTTTGCGGTGCTTCAAATCTTACTCTACAACCGCCTGTTTGCACAACTACTCCCCTGGCCACTGCTTAAAACCTGGTTCAATGCTCCCTTGCTCCTCCTGTTGGTTTTTGGCGCCATCAACCTGATTTGGCTACAACCCATGATCGCCCTCCAAACCAACCTGATTGTAGCCGCCATGGTAGTACACATTGGTTTTGCGATGGGCTACTTGCAGCATTACCTCAAAACTTCTACTGCCACTTCCATTTTTGCGGCACCCATGCTATGGTTTGCCATTGGGGTATTGTTCTATAGTCTGGGAACTATTTTGCTCTATGCTGCACTCAGCAGAATGGTAGGCCAAACGCAGTCTTCCCTCCTTTCGCCCTGGAGTTTAAATGCCCTGCTTTTTATATTGTTGAACCTCTTTTACGCCATAGCTTTATGGAAGAAAGCACCCAACTGATCAGCTTCAACGAAATCGTCATTCTGGGCATGCTGCTGATGCTGTTTGTAGCCCTCAGTATCGTTTCTACTTTTTTGGTATTTCAACGCCGAATCATTTTACAACAACGCACCCACCAACAAAAAGAAACGCAACACCAAAAGCAACAGCT
>ERZ1740068.527-NODE-527-length-17777-cov-14.578716_pt1 | contig 17777 bp, 14 predicted proteins | sample MGYA00581735_ERZ1740068 | MGnify/ENA primary metagenome ERZ1740068 (study PRJEB43018, sample SAMN04849740) | marine metagenome | isolation source: floating plastic debris | place: Pacific Ocean | collected 2008-08-30 | study: EMG produced TPA metagenomics...
CGATCCTTTGGGTGTTTATATTCTGTTGTCTAACTCTTGTCCCCCCCCCCAAAAAAAAAAAATAAAAAAAATTTGACCCTCTAAACCCCCCACAAAAAAAAAAAAAAAAAATTAAAATTGTTTGTCCGTTCCGACGCCAGGATTCTGTGTACCAAGAATGGAGAACGTCTGGGTTGGATCAGACCGGAGCGTGTTCGACGTGCTCAAAGTGTTTCGTCCCCAAGCAGTCACCCTGGACGAGTGGAACTGGATCCAACGAAGGCGACTTACCGTGTTGACGGAAACACACCGGGCTGCTTTTGTCGTCGACCCAAGCAACAGCCTTGGGCGAATGGGACAAGACAAACTCTAAGTGCCGTGTTTGGCATGCTGGGATCGTTTACTCCCCACCCCCGATTTCCATTTTTCTCCTACACTGGAGATTTGGACGGATACCACCGAGAGCAACTTCAGACAGCGTTTCGAATTGCTTAAAAAGCCAAATCTTGTGTATTTTTTATGCATGGTGTGTTACTCGAACCCGACACCCAGACCGGGCCCAAAGTCGTAAGCGACGGAAGACTTGCGGGGCACGTAGGCCACCTCGGGCAGCTTCTTCGGACCTGGTTTGGGTTTTGGTTTCGAAGTAGGTTTGGTGGTTTTCGTGGGTTTTGGCCTGGTTTCCGAAATTGTGGGGTCTTTCGATGGTGTGTGGAAGTGTCGGTAGGCCAAGGCCAGCCCCGCCAACGCCAAAAGCCCCACGACCGCCACAATCGCGATGACCGCCACGCCCAAAGTGGCCGTTTGGGCGGACTCTTCTCCTTCTTCGTGTCCAACCAACACGGCGTTCGAGTCGATGCTGGCGTTGATGCTGGTCGCGTCGGCGCTCTTGAGTTCGAGGCTGGTGTTCTGCGCGCTTTGTAGATACTCACGCATCATGACGGCCTGGCTGGTCGTAAACATTATGCTCACGCGGTCACGCCCGTAGTCCATGAGGTTGATGCCCATCTCGTGGGAGGCCGTGGCTCGGTCGGCCTCTTGGTCGAGGCAGGACAGCTGGGTGCCGAGATTGCGGTCCTTCCACCGGTTGTCGTGGGTCTGTTCCCACACGCCGGGACTGGTTTCTACGAGGTCAACTTCGTAGTTGGGGCGGACGGCTTCCTCGGTGTCGGCAAACGCGCCGAACCCGTCACAAACGTCGTCCGAAAAGGTGTGCAACAGTCCCAAGGCGTGCGCCACCTCGTGGGCGACCGTCTTGCCCAAATCGTAGTGGGTCAGTGTTCCGGGCACGCGGTACCCGCCGATGGTGCCGTGGTAGTTAAACGCTACGTTGCTGTTCAGTTCCGCCTGGCCCAGAATGGAACCCGACTGAGAGGTGCCGAGGTACAGGTTGAGCACGCCAGACACCCGACCCGCGATGCGCACCGCGTCGTCCACCGGAGTGGTGCCCGAGAGTTCTTGTGTTATGCTGACGTACACCGGGTTGACCTCGTTGGCGTTCAAGGGCAAGAACTGGATGTTGGGGTTTCCGATGAGTGGACGAAACGGCGACAAAGCCGTGTTGGGCACCTTGGCCAGCTCCTCGGTGTTTTGCGCCGAAAACAAGAGGTTGAGCGTACGGTGGCAGTCGCGGATGCGCTCTACCGACACCCGTTCTTCTGCGTTGCGGAACAGCACCACCCAGCGCACGTCCACGTACAAGGTGTCGCCGTGGTCCCGTGCCGCTGCCTCCTCAAAGTAGGCTCGGTTGTACTTGGCGCGCACCGCTGCCCAGTCTGGTTTTTTCGCGGCGCAGTAGTGCACCATGACACGCTTATTTTTTGTTTATTGTACACATCGTGCGTTGTCCTTTCTGGCCAGAGGCCAATCCCACGAGCCACCCCCCGAGAGTCGCGATTTTCAAAACCCAAAATATAAAACAAAACCATGAGCAACGTATGTGTGTACGCGAGGTTTCGTCCTTTGAACGATCGCGAGCGCACGGGCGACGGCGGGCCTTTTGCCGAAGACAGCAGCGCCGCGCCCCGATTCCAGCAACACTCTGTCCGGGTGTGTAAGCCTCAAGCCGCCGAGGACGCCAAGCAGCCCCAGTTTCGCCAGTTTACGTTTGACCACATATTTCCTCCTTCGGCCACCCAAGCCGACCTCTTCGACACCGTGGGGCGTCCGATCTGTGACGATTTTTTCCGTGGCTTCAACTGCACCATCATGGCCTACGGCCTCACTGGGTCGGGCAAGACCTTCACCATGACGGGCTCGCCGGACCAAGAGGGTCTTATTCCGCGGGTGGTGCGCCAGCTCTTTCAAACCGTGGGGCGAAATCCGCCGTCGGTCGTGACCGAGATCAAGGCGAGCTACGTGCAGATTTACATGGAAAAAATCCAGGACCTGCTCGATCCCCACACACAGAACCTGCGTTTGCGCGAGGTGAGCGCCCAGAACGGAAAGAAAGGGGTCGTGTTCGTCGAAGGCTGCAAGGTGTGCACCGTGAAGAGCCGCCAGGACATGATGCGCATCTTGCGGCGGGGTGAGCACCACCGCACCACGGCGGAAACCAAAATGAACAAGCGGTCGTCGCGTTCTCATTCGGTGTTTATCATCACGCTGAGTCAGGTCGACACCCTCCAGGAGACCCGCAAGACCTCCAAGCTGTTCCTGGTCGACCTGGCCGGTTCCGAAAAAGTCAAGGCCACGGGCGCGTCGGGCCAAGTCCTCAAGCAAGCCCAAGCCATCAACAAGTCGCTGTCCACCCTGGCCATGGTCATCGCCAAGCTGTCGGACAAGACCAACAAGCCAAGCCACGTGCCTTACCGCAACTCGAAGCTGACGCGCCTGCTGACCGACTCGCTGGGCGGCAACTCCAAGACGGCCCTCATCCTGGCCTGCAGCCCCGCGCCCTCGGCCGCCCGGGCCACGTACTCGACCCTCTCCTTCGGCCAACGCGCCAAGAGAATCGAGAACCACGCCAAGGTCAACCAAGAGTCGTCTGTGGCCCACTACAAGAAGATCGTGGCCGCGCTGGAAGAGAAACTACGACTCTGGGAAGAAAAAGCAAACACTTCCGCGTCCGGGCCCACCCTGGCAGACGCTTCGGCGCGCGAAGAAAAACTCCAATCCGACCTCAATTCGGCCTTGGCCTTTGTCGATGCGCTGGGCCAGGAAAAAGACGAACTGTCCCGCCGCTTGCGGCAAGAGCGGGAAGCCTGGCACACCCAGCTCGACGAGCTGTTGAAAATCCAGCACGAACAAAAAGCTGCCGCCGACTTTTCCGAGGAGGTCGTCCAGCAAAAAATAGACGCCCAACACAAGCGGTACTTTGAGCAGCTGGAACGCAACAAGACCTTGCAAACCGAGCTCGACGCCGCCCGTCACCAGGTGAGTGCCCTCCAACAGGCGGAAGAGCAAAACCAAAAACAATGGGCTGAAGCCCAAGACATGATTACCCATCTCGAACAAGAACTCGAAGCGTCGCATCGGCGAGTCGCGATAGCCCTTCCCCCGCCCGCAGAACCCAACGCCGGCGTGTCCGTGGAGCGTCACGCCGGATCGGCACACGCACACGACACGGCCGAGCTGGAAGATGCGGCGTCAGTGTCATTCTCCATAGTGAGCGAACACGACGAAAAAGATCAAGAGCACGACCTTTCGTCCGAGGTTTCCATTATCCAGACCGCCAACCTCGTGGTGTACAACATGGACGGCGGCATGTTTAGCTTTGAAACGTTCTAGCGTCAATAATGTATGGTTTTTTTATTTTTTTTTTTAATCTTGTGTCGATCGGACCACATCGTCTACGGCGCGCAAACGCAGGTTGAAGTAAATAAACATGAACGTCACGCAAGGCGGCTTGCCCGCCCAGCGTTACTTGTACGACTGGCAAAAAGTGTTGTCCGTGTCCGAGCTCAAGGTCATGGTGCTTCTTTCTCCGCGGCGAAAAGACTGGGGCTACTTTACGTATCGAAGAAGGAAAAAAAGACACTTTACACCTCGGGACGTGTGCGAAACGGCTTGTCGTATCAGGCAAAGGGCGGGCCTATTCTACCGTCCAGACGCCGTGTGTTCGGAGCGACGCGTTTGGTACCGCCAAGGCCGGCTGTGGGTCGAGTAGACACTCAGTCACTCTACTCGATCGCCTTTACCCACTCTACTACTTGCGGACAGTTTTCCAGCAAAACGGGTTCGTATTTTTTCACAATGTCCTTCTGCCTCACACAACACAACGCCGTTGGTACGGACATGGACACGATCGTGGTCGCCACACCATACCAGCATGTCAATCACCGCTCCCTTTGTTGGGTGAGGCATTTGCGGCGGACTTGAATGGTGTTGGATCTTTTTGGGCTGAGAGGACTTGGAATCAGAGTCTTTCTTCGGTTGTCTACGCCTCCTTTTCGACCGGTTTTCGTTGATCTCTTCGGGGGTCAGCTTCCGGACGCGACTGCGTTTGGCGCGTGGAGCCATGTGGATTGATTTGAACGTGTGTGTCACACGAGTGACGAGTCACAAAGGTTTCGTTCTCCAAAGCCAAAAAAAAAAAATGAAAGCAATTAGTTTTAGAATCGTGTCACCGACGAAAAAAAGAGCAGAGGCAGCACGGCTTTGCGTTGTGTGGGGTACTGAAGAGTCAAAAATTGGTTGTACGTCGGAGGAGGAACACAGTGGTAGCAGCAAAGGCGGTTCAACACTCGCCGGGCGCAATGCAGACGACGACACACGGAAAACACTTGATTGCATCCGTTGCGACTTTGACAGGCAAAGAGTTCGGGCCTCGTATCGTCTTGAGGTGCCTTTCGGAAACACACAGGACACAGACGATGTGCGCCACAGGCACACAACGGCAAGGGGTGTCCGCGAGGATACTCCGAGGTAGAAAACTCGCCGTGGCACCGCGTGCACGTGGTCTGCAAGGGGCGTTGGGCACGCAACGCCTCGAAATAGTGGAGATGATGCGAGTTAAAATATCCCGGCTCGAGGGTGGGTTGGAGCAAACTGACTGGGGAGGCCGCGCAGGCCGGGAGTAGGTGCCAGGAGTCGTCTCCGGTGTTCCACGGATCGGTGTCGGTAAGTTGTTGGTAATCATCCATGAGGACCAAACGGAATTGTGGGTAAAACGGTTCCAAAAAATTTATACATAATAAGAACCTGTGTCAGAGCTCGAATAAGTACTCTTCGATAACGCATAATTCGCAATATCTGCGGCATGGCCAGCAGCAGAAGTAACAGCTGACGTTATAGAAGAAGCGCCAGCCGCGACGTTATAAATAGACGAAGCTGCATCCGGAATAGAAGCCGTAGCGGCCTCCAAAAGAGGATAATAGTCACCACCGTAATATCCTTCGTAATGTGTGAATTCTGTAGGTCTTGCAAGTATCGCTTGGAGCAAATGAACCGAAATTGATGCAGCAGATACTGCCCCGGTAAATAATGTAGCTCTCTTCCACCATTTACGGCTTCCTTCGGCTTGAATTTTTTCTTCGGCCAATTTGACGTTTCTTTTGGTCTCTGCCAACAGGTCCAATCTCGCTTGCAGCAGCAAATTCGTCACTTTTGCAAACCCCCGATCGGTTTCGGCGGCAGCGGCTTTTACGGTGCGAATCGTCTCTTTGGACGCCTTTAGTTCCGCCATAACGGATTCTAGTCTAGATTCCAGTTCGCTGGCACTGAGCTTTGCCTCTGCGGAGAACTCGCGCTGCTGCTCGGCTTCATCTCTTGATCGCGAAGCAGACGCCTCTGCGTCTCTCAGTCTGTTTTCCAGGTCCAAGTTTTGGGCTCGGGCTTGCTCTAATTCCCTTCTAGCGTCCATTCCATATTTCGTGAGCTTTCGGGCATTTTGTGCGGATTGTTTTTGGACTGATTGCATTTTTCTCTCAAGTGCAGCGTATGCTTCGCCGGACCTTGCCAAGGCTTCCTTTGACTCAGCCCTTGTACTATGCACCAATTTGGTGAGCCTTTTACATTGCTTTTTCAGTTGATTAATTCTTTTTCCTGCTCTTATTAAGAGTTCTCGTCTCCGGTTATCAATCAACTGCCGACGGGCTATTTTCTGTCGCAACATTTGGGTGTCTCTTGTCCTGTTCCGTGATTTTCTTTCGTTGTCTGTCGATTTACGAAAAATAGTTGCACGAGTAGATTCCAATTCCTGTTCCGCCATTCTCGCTCTGTCACGGGCCTGACTTAATTCTTCCGCCGCCATGCTGTTGGTTTCGCCAAATTGTTGCCGCATAGCTCTATTTTCGCCACGAAGGTATGCGGCCTCACTGGCTGCTTTTCGCCTTCCTTGCAACGCCGTTTTGTGCTCTTCCACCAGCCTTTCGGATTGACGCCTGAGGTTCTCATTTTCAGCTTCGTACTTTTCCAATTGACTCGCATATTTCGCCGACCTTTCGGAGTTTCTTTGCAACGCTACTTCTAAGATACTGATCTTTTCCTTCAGGTTCGATACTTCCTCTCTGAACTTAGATAAATTTTGGTCAAGTATTTGCACATAATTTTCCTTCATTTGTCCAATTTTTTCCTCCTGCTGTATTCGCTGGTTCTCCATACGGATATTAGCTCTTCCTGATACATCGTTCGCCGTTCTCTTATACGCTTGTCTGATATTGGTAATGGATTGTTCTAATTTGCCTTCTTCATTTTGCTTCCAATTTTGGAAGTTGTTCACTACGGACTCCAGAGTGAGAATCGTATTGAGCAGATCTTTCGCGTCGTCCTGTGCTTGGTTATAACCTAAGGCTTCTTCGAGTGGGTCTCGGGCGGGGAGGTTTGCCGTCGCTGTAATAAATCCTCTCGCTATACCTTTCAGCAGGTTGAGTCTTTGTTCGTTCCACAAACCCAAGTCGGCAATCCTGGCGACGTCGTAACCTCCAGATTCCGCTATTCGCGCCAGCTCTCTGTCAATCGTTTCTGCGTCCTTTTTGAGTCCACAGCTCGCGGGCTCGATTTTCAACTCCTGACGAGGGTGTTGTTGAGCCCATTGCAGGGCAAAGTTTTCGAAAACTGCGATAGCACGGTCGACTCCTTCCACTACCTTCCGTATAATGCTTTCACAAAGGTTCCACTGGTCTTTGAATTCTGTTTTTCTTTGAGCGCCCCTTCCTTTACCTTCCTCGTTTCGAATATTCAAAGACTTATGAAGATCTTCGAACTGGGATTGACACCGCACGTAATTGGCAAATTCCGATTCCGAAAGGATGTGAATGGCTAGAGATCTTAAGCTCTTCATCTTCCCCACGATGTAAGAGCACGCGTCTTTTTTTTCCTCAGAAGGGTGCTCAAGATCCGTCATGGTCGAGTGACCGCCCACCAAACCCATACAGGCTCTGGCGTCGGATACGAATTCTCTTGCCGAAGTTAGGTTCAGACGAAACGCTTTCAAAAGTACAACAATCATTTCTGCGGATTGCGTTCTTGCTTCCGCATTCAACCCAACTCTATTACCTTCACACATGGCTCGGAGATTGGTGTAAGCCGTAAAGGCTTTAGAATAGTCCTTTCCATCTTTGTACTCAAATAGGTCCAAGAACTTACGGAAAGGACTGTTGACTCCCAAAAATAACTTTGGAGCGTTGTAGTACGACTGAGGCGCTCGGCTGTAGTATTTTCGGTATTTTTCCCGGGAAGCTGGCAGCTGGCTGTCAAAGTCGACCATGCTCATGTTCAGAAACACATAGATGATTTGCATGCTTTTGTGCAGCGCTTTGTGCTCGCTCGCATCCATTGGGAAAGTGTTTGTCCGCCTATCCACTGAAGTGCGTCTCATAAAATTGGACGCACCTGCCGGTGCTGCCGACGCCATAGGGTTTCTGTTTTTTTTCTTTACGTCGAAAAAAAATTTATATTTCATCCGAAACACCAACCTCATTGCAGGAAGAGACATTACGATATTCACGCAATAAACGAGTGTGCCTCAGGGGAAAACGTGCCTGTAATTAACATATTATTTCTGATATCCCAGTGCCTTTGATGCCTGGCCACATGCCTATTTTTCTATGGGAAACAACAGTGTTCAAACACCGACGATAGTTTCAACGAAAAAAGTTGGGTTCTGCCACTCTAAGAACTTGGGGAAGGACATTTTAGGCCCATAAAGCAAAGCCGCGGACGGAGGGACACGCACGTTTGTTTTCGTCTTCGTCTCACACCCTCCCTTTCCGATTTTCCACGGACCTCCAGCCGCCAGAGTTTAGCGCAGGCTTTCAGGGCCGACAAATTTTGGAGCTCTTGGCAGTACGAAAAAGTGACACGCTTCAGCCGAGCACATCGGCCTAACGGGGCCACGTCACACCGAGACGGTCCGAACCTCATGTCAAAACACTCTAGGCGTGGACATTGTTCTAGCGGTGACAGGTCTTGTGTCTGGGAACACCGAACCAACAACATTTCTCGCAGGTTAGGCAGTTTGGTCCAGGCGGTCAGCAGGTCGTCGGTGTGGCTGTAAAAAATACCAAGGCGTCGAATTTGCATACACGCACTCAAGAGAGATGCGTCAGGCGACACAACGACGTTGTCCACAAACAAGCTTTGAAGACGAACCATCCGGGTCAAGAAATCCCACTCTCGCACGGCCTGGCAGTTGAACAGAGTGAGGTACTTGAGGTTCTGGAAGCGAATAAGGTCTTTTAGAGGGCCGGAACAATCCATGTGCAACGTAACGAGTTTATGCGGCTGGGGGAGCAACATGACGTCGCTCACTGAAAGTTTTCCACTGAGGTGCTCCAAGTGATGCATGCTGCTTAAGAACGCAAAGCTGTCGAGTTCAAGATCCGGAGGCAAGCTGACCGACTTGAGCCGAGGACAAAGGCCCAATACACCCACGCCCCGTAGACAAGGACACACTAACTTGATAGCCTCCAACTCGGGACAGAAGCGCAGAAACGATGCATCTTGTAAACGCGGCGCATGAATTCGTAATTGCTTCAGGGCCGGAAGAGTGACGCTGCCGCGAAATTTCAATCCTGGACGCTTTGTGTTGTTGACAGCCAGCGTTTCCAAGCAGTGCAACTGTGGCAAGGCCAGAAAGTCTGCAGCGCACGGTGGAAGGTTGTCCAAGTATAACCTCTTCAAGGCACCAAAGGCACCGTTCGTCAAAAACTGCCAGTCGGTGAGGCCGGCACAGTTCATGGACAGTAACTCCAACCGCGCACAGTGAGAGACGCCACTACCGTCGTATACGACCGTTCCTCGAGCCAACCTTACGCAGCGGAGGTCCGGACAGTGTTTCAACGGCTCTGTGCTTAGAATACGCGGACAGTCGTTCGCCCAGAGCCATTTCAACTTGTGGCAATACGCCAGAGGGTGCAAACTGCAGACCCGATCGCACCCGTCAATAAAAAGGCTTTGCAGGTTGGGACAATGCTCAAGGGGCGTAAGGTCGGTAAAGAGGTTTCCGTTGAGTCCGAGACTGATTAACCCGGGTGCGCGAGCCAAAAAATCCAAAGACGTAATCCGGGCGGATTCTAGTTGTAGGTGCGTCAAGCCCTTTACATACATGTTCCAAGGCGTAAACGGTATTCGAATATTTTGCCAAGGGATGTGATTTCTAAAGTGTAAGTATTTCCAGGCCGCCGGGCGTTGCATCGCTTGAAACAAGAAGCGGTTGCATTTCCTGAGCTCGCACCGGGTCTTTACCGTAAGAAAGTTGGCCAGGTAACACCAGAGACTGGTCGATAGTTCAGACCGAAAGCCTGACGGACGGTCGGAGTGGTGACGACGTCGGCGTTTTCTTTTCATGCCTTTTCAGGCTTTGATGTTAGAGTTTTTCTTTGTCGTCATGCCCGCTTGTTGGCGTAAAGACAAATCCTTACCAGTAAAAAAATACATAAAAAAAAAACGGCAGCCGTGTTTGTCCCGAAGGCGGCGAGCCAACCGCCTGCCCTTGAGCAAGACGATAAAACCCGACTAACGTGGATGGAGCCCAAGTTGGTGTTTTCGAGCTCTAGAACCGTAAGCCTTTGGCGTGCTCGTCCAAAACCTCTCGTACCAGTCGTTGAAAGAGGGGGAGTTTTTTCGATATTCGCGCAACGCATCTGACCAAGATCGGTAGAAGACAATATTTATGATTCGGTTTCCAACACACGGAACAAACAACAACCCACCGTGGCGCCTCTGCCGTCATGGGACTTGGGGTCTCTTCTTTCTACTATCCATAAAGCGTATGGCGTAAAACCCTAACACACGGGGGGGATGGTGCGTCGGCCGCGCTGTCCGCAGTCCATGCGGACCTCAAAGCGGCACGGATATGCGACGCTAAAGCAAGGATAGAAGCACAGGTGGCTGTTCAGCCGTCTCTTCCAGTTCTGGCACGCACCCTCGCGTGTCTTGAGACGAGTGTACAAGACGCACTTTCGGGGAGAATACTTGAACCACAACACGTCACCCTGCTGCACCTTGAGTTCGAGGTCGCGGTACACCACCGCACTCTTGTCTACGCCCAGGTACCCGCTCGACGTTTGCGGAAGGGTGTGAACCCCAAAATACGCGTCTTGCGTGGCCGGCGCCCACTCCAAAAACTCGATGCACCACACACAGTCGCGGTGAGCCGGCAAAGCATTCACCCCAAAGACGGTGCGAGCTCCGACGACGCTACCCTCGGGCAGCAAAAAACGGCTTCGTCTTCCGTTCTGGTGTTTCTCGTGCTGAACCCACAACGGACGCATGTTGTAGAACAAGGTCGTGTGCCACCACCTGGAAGGAAGACACGCCGCTTCGCTCCTACGAAACTTGGCGGTCTTGGCTTGGCGAATTCCGTCGTCGTCCTCTTCGAGATATATCTCTGCGTGCCAGGGTTGAAAGCCCGCCACACAGAGCCTCCAGCCTTTTCCGCGGGAGGACGCCGTCCGTGCCCAGTGGCGAAACGGCATTTTTTTCGAACTCAAGGTCACCAGCTCAAGGACCGGGTCAAACTCCAGGCACAGAATGTCGCCGGCCTCGACACCGTGCAGGTCAGGAAATTTCCAACCCACGCGACGCTGGCCTTGTACGGATATGAGGCCCAGAAACAGGTGAGGGTCGTCGCAGCGCACGAAGCGGACGACGATGCGCCACCTGACCTTGCGCGTGTAAGGCTGGCCTTGCAGCTGTGTCAGAAAATGACCCAAATGCTGTATCCGGCAGCTCCCGTCCGCACGATTCAATACTCGGGGGAAGCCATAGCCTGGGCAAGTCTGGAGATAGCATCGTGTTTTTTCAGCACGTGCTCTCTTCACCATGTTGGACCGCATTGGCGGTGTAGTTCAACATCACCCCCACACCACGCGCAAGAATATAATTTTGTTTTTTTGTTAATAATTTTTTTTTTCTCTTCCTCCGTTTCAGATATTAAGAGAGATCATGGGATTTCGTGGAAAGACGACGACTTGGTTGCACCGGATGGAACCTGGGTAACGAAGAGAAAGGGCGCGGGCGTGCCGCAAAAGAGTCCTCACTGCTCAGGTAGTACATGTGTCGGTTGCGAGCACAAAACTTGAACACGGACGCCGGAGTGCAGACGCTGGGCAGCTCCTCTTGGAAGATGCGTTCGAGGTGAAGGAAAATAGCCTGGGCCGTCACCCCTGTGGCGGCCGACTCCAAGGTCGTGGCCTTCACGAAGCGGCGAATCTCGGCAGCGACGCGAAAGCCCACACGGCGGCGTCGTGACATGCTGAAAGAATGTGGCGCGAAGCGAAACGAAAGAACGGCACGAACGGTGAGAGAGAAAAATATATTCTTGTTGGCACGGGGAGAAAAAACGAAAATGAGTCTGGGTGACATTCACCTCACTTTGCAAGAGGTCTTGGCTTTGGTGCGAAAGAGTAACGAAACGTTTGACGAAGTTCGTCCCCCACTAGAAAGCACCCTCAACCAGAGTGACACCCTGGTACAAAACAGCCAGGTCGCGCTGCGCAAGTTTGAGAACTTGGAAAACTCTTTGCGGACTATCGAGGTCGTGGCGCTCCTCGCGTTCAGCCTCATGGCTGTCTATTTTGGCAGCCTGCTGCTTTTTTCCACTTGGCGTTACTTGCAACGGAAGAACAAGAAGAACAAGAAGAAGAGCGGACTAGCCGACTGACACCGAGTACAAGCGCACGAATTCGTTGGCCGGCGAAGGCACCAATACACGCAACTCTCGTTCGTTTTGAAACGCCAGGGCCACGCGCGCGCCCCACGTCGGGTCGATGACCTGGCCGTTGTTCGGTGTGGGCTGCACCAAAGGTGCTACCTTGCCGTCTGTATTGAACAGTTTTTGGACTTGATCGATCGCCACCAGTTTGACGCGGGGCAAGTCTTCGTCCGCGGGGGCACTGCTCACGGGCGTAACGGGTTGGTCCGTAACGTTGTTTTGGTTCTGGCTGACGGCCAACACCCGAAAAGACGGATCGGCGCTCAAAAAATAGCCGAACGCCCGGGTAAAGGTAGCTCCGTTGCCCAACGTGTCGGTGAGGGTCCAGGGCGAGGCGGCGTCTTGGCTGGGGTCCCGGGCGTAGAGGTACACCGAGCCCCCCGTGCCTGGCGTGGTGCCGGTGGCCAGGGCCGGCGACCCCACCGCCATGAGCGTACCCTCCGGGTGCATCACCACGCTCTGTCCGAACCCTTCGATCACCGAAGGAGCCGTCAGGATTTGATGAAAAGCCCAGGACGCGGTCCCGGGTTGGCGCCGAAAGCAGACCAAATACGCCGCAGCACCCGACCCGGAGCCGGCCAGAGGCACAGACGCTACCAGGGCGTCGTTGCCCACGGCAAAGGAAAAGCCAAACGCCCTCTTCTCGGAGACGGAAAAAGAGGTGCTGGGCGCCTGGGCGTACTGGTCGTCCAGAGTGAAGACCGCCTGCAAGACTTGTACGTTGCTGGTGTTTTCTTCGTACAGAGCGATCACCGCGCCCGCCTCACGCCGCAGCCCAAACTGGGCGCGCATGGCTACGACACGCCGGTTCGTCTCCAGGTTGTGGGACACCCGCAGGACTTGGCCAAAAGCGTCCGCAGTCACCGGTTCGGAGGTGACCGGGTCGTCGTACACGTTCAAGCCCGCAACCTGGGCGCCCGACGGATTGTGCAACCGCAGCGTGCACTCGTACGTCCACGACTGGCTGGTGGGCTGGCCCTGTGGGTCGGGTGGACGGGAAAACACACCTACGTAGCCCGGGATTTGTTGAAAGGGAAAGAGCTGAGCCTGAGCGCCCGGCCCCATGTACGGCTCCTGGTAGGCGACGTAAAAGCGTTGTCCGTCGAGGGACACCGCCGCCGAGGTCCACCCCAGCGACCCCACGGCGGAGGCCCCTTTGTCTTGCAAGGCCGACGACGTTGAAGACGAGCCGGACGGACAGCCTTGCAGGATGCGGTTGCGCATGGCCTTGTACTCGCTGGACGCCACGGCGTAAGGACCGCCCTGGCCGTTCGAGTTGCTCACGAACTGGCCGATCTGGGCGTACCCGTTGGGCAGAGACACAAAGAACTGGTTGGCGTCGGGCGTGACACTCGGCCAGCCGAAGCCTTGAGGCGGCCGGCGCAACGGGTATTGGCTCGTTTCGGCAAAGGTGACCTGGCCCGGGGGGTTCTGGGCGGCGCTCGACACGGCCGCACTCACCGACACCGTAGCTCCGGGGTTAAACTTGGGGGTGACCGACACCACCGGAGCAGCAATTCTTTCAAAGTCGCCCAGGGTGTAAGGCCTGGCTTCTGCCTGGGCGGCGTCCAGCGAGGGAGGGCCCATAGGGGTGGCAGGAGCCACCGGGCCTCCTGCTCCCGCGGTGGCTGCCGCGGTGGGCGTAAGGGTGCTCTGCACCGGGTCCCGCTGACGCACCATGATCAACAACACGGTCGAAGCCGCGACGCAGAGCAACGTCAGAGCCCCCAAAGCGTACGCCCAAGTCTTGGCTCTCGTCATGCGTTCAAACGTTTTTAGAGTGAGTGCCAAAAAAAAATATAATAAACCTTCACACAGAGAAACCAGACATGGCCACCCGGGAAAAAACATCCTTGGTGCATCACCACACTCTGGGTTGGGTTGTCGGTGGAGCTTCCGCCGTCATGGTGGGCACGCTCTGCTACTTTACCGCACAGCAGCGCCCCGCCTTGCTCTCCACGCCGCGACAGCGTCGCCTCTTGCTCACCGCGGCCGCGTTTCTCTACACGACCGGCATAGCCTGCATCGTGGCCGGCCTGTCCCTGTACCCCCACGAGCGCGAAGAACTCGCCAACGACATTCCCTCGCTCATCCAACAGGTTCGCAACGAAAACGCCGCCCCCGACCTACACGAAGGGGCCATACTGGCTAGCCTGTCCGGGGCCGCCGTGTTGGCCGGCGCGGCCTGGAGCGCGTGGCAACGCCACCGGCTAAAACGCTGGGACCTGGCGGGAGTGGCGGCTTTCGCCGCGGGCTGGATCGGTCTAGCTTTTGCGGCCAGCGTGGAGCGCACCAGCGCCACCCAGATCGACGAGCTGCGAGTAGCGTGGACCTTGCCCGGAGTGTTGTGCGTGATCCTGGGCTCACTCATGTTTCCTCGCCAAGAACAAGCTGGCTGGGTGTCCGGCCCGGCTTGGCCTTTCCTCTTTCTGGGATTCTCCTTGTATACCGTGGGAGCTACTCTGGTGCGAGCCCCAACCCCGTTTGACGCATCGTAACACGATTCACCTTTCTCCACACCATGTAATTTTATTTTCTGACGGCCTTTCCCGCTGAAGCGGAGGTCACGACGGCGGACGCCGTAGGGGAGGGAGGTGCTGCCGGCAAAGAACCCGGCGCATGAAACCAGCGGGCGTTGACAACGTGTGTGGGCAGGCGGCGGAAAAAGGAGTTGAGGCGGGACTGGACGAGCACGAAAATGGTGAGAAACAGTAGCAGGACAAAGATGAGAGTCATGGCCAAGGATTCGTCAAAATTTTCTTGAGAGAGAGCCGTGCTTTCACGGACGAAGGCGTGCGTGTCCCTTCCGCTCTGACGAACCACCTGCTCCAAGTAGGCAAACCTTTTCTCCAAGCCTTCCCCGTCCAAGGTGTTGTGCTCGCCCAATATAGAGGGCGGACCGTCTATGTTCTTAATCAGCGCATTCAGTCGCTCTTCGATGTTGCGGAGCTCGGCGCGTACCTTGACGTCGTCCATGGTTTTTGTTTTATTTACAGACGCCGTGAATATTTTTTCCAAACGCGTTTGCCGAATTCTTGCCACTCGTGGTGGCCACAGGTGGGTTGGGGTGGGGCAAACGAACGTGTTGGGTTCCGAGCCACCTGTCCCAAAAGGTGAAAAAGGGTTGTTGAAAGTTGGTGTGGGAATTGACTTCGTGGTGGATGCGGTGGTGTCGGGGTTTGCCGAACCACGACACCCGGTCAAAATAATCCACGTGGTCCAGCACGGTCATGACGTTGGCAGCCGAGACAACGTAGCTAAACTCTTCCACGGTAAAGCCACCCACCACGAAGAAAGCCGCGTGCAGTGAAGCGCCGACCAAAAGCGCGTCCGGGTAAGAATTGTACAAGGCGGCAAAGCCCCACGGGGCTTTGATCTCGTGGTGGGTCTTGTGCACCTGGCCGTAGAGCCAGGGCACTTCGTGAAACAACCTGTGCGAAAAGTATTGCACCGTGTCCATGAGCAACACGCCGCCCAGCAGATAGTACCAACGGCAGCCGAAAGGCTCGACGTACGCCACCATGCCCCATTCCGACGGCAACGTAGCCGTTACTTGCAACGCATGCAGCGTCAGCACTCGACGAGCCGCCTGCCAAGGCGTGACGGTGTTATTGGGGTGATACGCGTTTTCCCGACTGTCGGCTCCCCCGAACCAACACGCCAAGCTGGTCGTCCAGTACACAACGAGGGGCAAGAATGTAAAAAACATGACCGGGTCTTTGTTTTTTTTTTTTATTGTTACGGCTTCGTGATTGTTTCAGTAAAAAATATTAGTTATGAAAAAGAATGGGATTATTCAGTTAATCCCCACAACACAATTCCGAGAATACTTCAACCGCCGTCCACCATGAACACCGCCGCCAAGACTTTATGTTTCGGGCAGCTACTCGTAGAACGCTTGTCAGACGTTTCGTGTTTGGCCCCGGTGTCTCTGTTGTGTGCCTCGTACTTGTGCCCGTTTGGCTTTGAGTTTCATCGACTCGATCTTTCGCATGCCAACCTGGGTACCGCCAGCTGTCAATCTTTGGCTCAAGCCTTGCGCCAAACTCCGTGGGTGACCGAGCTTGACCTCTCCCACAACGAACTTTGTTGCCAGGACGTAGTAATATTGTTCGAGGCGCTGCCACGAACCCACGTCACGCGGCTTTATCTCCAAGAAAACTTTATTGGCGCTTCAGGTTGTGCGGCTTTGGCGGCCGTATTGCCCGACACCCAGCTCTGTTACCTCGACGTCAGCTACAACAGGATCGGTGACTCAGGATGCCGCGCCCTGATCAAGGCGCTTCCACGGGCCGGCCTGACTCACTTGTCTGTCAGAGGAAACGGCATCGGCGACGCGGGTGCACAAAGCCTGGCCCAAGTGTTGTCTGCATATCCTGCTTGCCTCAAGAGCTTGGACGTTCGAGGAAACAAATTTGGTGTCACAAGCCACGAAGCTCTTGTCGGACTGCTGCCAGAACTTTGGATTCAGCATGTTGTCGACTGGGACGACGGAGTGTCGGCCATTCGCCATCTGTGCCCAGGCACAAGACTCGAGATTTTGGGTCGCGACCACCGCTGTGTTTCGGAATTGGTACGCGCCCTCGTGAAGAGTGGGGGCGCAGGCGAGGTGACGGCACTGGACATGGTGTACAACGAAGTAGACGCCAAATTAGCGACCGCTCTCGCCCAGACGTTGCTCCACACAAGCGTATCTGTCCTTAACCTCGGCTTCAACGTGATGGGAGATGCAGGCGTATCTGCCCTGGCCGAGAGTTTGCCCAAGACCAACATCACGAGCTTGGATCTTTCGTTCAACAACTTGGGTGTCAGCGGTGCCAGGGCTTTGGCCGACAGCTTGCCCAACACCAACGTCGAAACGCTATGCGTGGCCAGCAACCCTTGCATGGGTGAGAACGGCTTTTGGGATTTGGTCTCCATTTTGCCCCTTTCTCGGATCAAGAAGTTAGATGTGTCGGGTATCCACATCGGATGCGCTGGTTGTCGAGATATCGATGTTTTGTTGGGCTCAACCTCATTAACGAATCTGGACATGTCCAACAACAGCGTCGGTGACGAGGGCGTGTGCGATTTGGCCAGAGCCCTAGTCTCCAACAAAACCATTACCCATTTGGATTTGGCGGCGAACAACATCGGCTTGGGGCTGTTCGACCTGGCAAAAATACTGCCGGAAACCAAGATTCAGACCTTACGGCTGTCGGAAAACAGAATTACGGACCAGCCATGTGCTGGCTTGGGTTGCCTGGCCAGAACTTCACTTACCACTCTGTGGCTGGACTCGAATTTTATTGGATCCGACGGATGTACGTGGTTGGCCGATTCTCTTCGCGGCACTCGAATCACGACACTCAGCCTGAAGGACAATCGTATTGGCGACCTGGGCTGTGAGAGATTGGCCCGCTGCCTGCCCGATACCTATCTTTGCAGGCTCTACTTGTCGAAAAACAACATTGGCGGAGTGGGTGCGGGCACCTTGGCGCACTATTTGCCTCGAAGCTGGGTCTTTGACCTAGAAATAACAGAGAATCCAATCCCCCCTTCTGGGGTCACGGCCTTGGCCCAAGCCTTGTCTACCAGCCGTCTCTCGTAATTTTTTTTTTTTTTTTTTAAGTATAACTAATAAAAAAAAAAAAAAAAAAATAAGGAAAATTTTTTTAACAAGTTTGGGAAATGAAAAGGTGTGAGGGTTAAAAAAAAAAAT
>ERZ1740068.528-NODE-528-length-17744-cov-8.736616_pt1 | contig 17744 bp, 18 predicted proteins | sample MGYA00581735_ERZ1740068 | MGnify/ENA primary metagenome ERZ1740068 (study PRJEB43018, sample SAMN04849740) | marine metagenome | isolation source: floating plastic debris | place: Pacific Ocean | collected 2008-08-30 | study: EMG produced TPA metagenomics assembly...
TGCAAATTTTCATCAAAGAAAAAAGGTGTTTTATCGAATAATAATCTCGCATTTTGAGGAACCTTTTTATTCAACTAATTTTAGGCGTTGATACTAAACAATTTTGAACTATGAAATTGAAACAATTATCCCCTTTACTTTTTGGGATTATTCTTCTAGCCAGCTCATGTAACGATGACGATCAGGAATTTGGTTTTAACATCAGCAAAGAAGAAAATGTTGACATACCTGTGGTGTACGAAACGGTAGACGTCGCAAATGCTGCCGACTTCAACCCACCACCTGTAACAGAGGAACTCAGACTAGATGAAATAGACGAATTTGCCAATGGCCTCGAAGATCTGAATGAGCTCGGCACCATCGTAGTCAATAGCATGGCCTATGAAATCATAGGTGTAGAAAGTGGCGAGGTAACGCTGCTTGATGCGCTGGAGATCACTACAATGGCTGGAAGCGAAGAAATTGAATTGGTTTCCCTAACTAGTGGAGCACTTGCAAATACCGGCCGAACTGATATTGTTCTTACTCCGGCCCAGCTTGCTGCCTTACAGGAGGAATTACTTGGTTCGGGCAATGACCTCTCGGTCTTTGTCAATATCGACTTCGCTGCCGTTCCCACCGAAACTATTGACGTCGTCGTCAGAGTTTATTTTGATCTCACTTTGAAAATCAGAGAGTAACTACCTCACCTCAAAACAAAAAATTTATGAAAAAGCTATACTTCATTTTAGCATTAACAGTGGCGTCTTTTTCTGTCAAAGCCCAGGATTTTGATATTTTCCTGGAAGCAGGGGCTGAGGATGCCAACACACTTTTAGAAAATTACTTCACTCCTGTTTTTCAGGGATTTGGCTACGGCCTCAATGGTGGATGGCTCAATACTGCCAAACCCCACAAATCACTAGGTTTTGACTTGACCATCACCGCCAACCTGGCAAGAGTTCCTGATGATGACCTGTTTTTCACCTTCAACAATGCCGATTACAGTGCAGTACAATTGAGAAATGGTACTTCCGTGGAGTTACCTACCTTTTTCGGTCCTACCACAGATCCCGATTTGCTACCGGAATTGGTGGTCAATCAGGGGACTGAAGATGAGTTCAGGTTTACTCCTCCACAAGGACTAGACATAGAAGAGCAATTCCGACTCAATGCAGTTCCTGTACCCATGGCACAGCTGGGAATCGGGCTTTTTAAGAATACAGAACTGAAGATCAGGTGGACTCCTGAAGTAGACCTGGATGGTGATGGCACTTTTAAACTCCTGGGATTTGGTGTTCTACATGATGTGAAACAGTGGATTCCCGGTTTAAAACTCACTCCTATCGACATCTCTGCTTTTGTAGGCTATACCTCCATGACCTCCGAGTTCATCATTGATGATTCGGATCCTAGCAATATCCAGCAAGGTGTGTTTGATGTCAACGGACTGGTGATTCAGGGAATGGTATCCAAGCAGTTTTCAATTCTTACTTTATATGGTGGAGTAGGTTTTAACAGTGCCAATACCAACTTTAAGCTGGAAGGCGACTATGACAGAGAAGGCCTTGATCTCCCTACTGACCCCATCGACTTCGAGTTTTCAACCTCAAGCCCAAGATTGACTGCAGGTTTGCGATTGAAGCTGGCGATTTTCACACTTCATGCAGATTACACACTGCAAGAGTATAACCTCATTACTGCCGGTTTTGGAATTAGTATCAGATAAGAAAAAATCAGAAAGGCATATAAAAGAAAAATCCTCGTCATTTGGCGAGGATTTTCTTGTAAGTGTTAAACAGGTGTATGAATAAAATTTGTGTTATGCATCTATATATACACTAAGTCCTATAGAGGTAACCCCTACATTAAAAAAAAATTAAAAAAAATGTTAAACGTTCTTTTTGTTTGTTTAGGAAATATCTGCAGGTCTCCTTTAGCGGAAGCAGTTTTCGATCACATTGCCAAAGAGGAAGGACTTACAAACCACTTTAAATCAGACAGTTGCGGAACGGGAGGTTATCATATCGGAGCTGATCCAGATCCCAGGTCGCAGGAAATTGCCCGCATCAAAGGAGTACCGATGGACCATAAAGCCAGAAAATTTTCTTCAGAAGATTATGATAATTTTGATTACATCATCCCGATGGATGATCAAAATTATCGAGACATTGTCTCCGTAACGGGCCATGAACACCCAGGTTTACATCTGATGAGGGAATTTGATAATGAAGCGGGAAACGACAGGGATGTGCCAGATCCCTATTATGGTGGGAAGGAAGGATTCCGCAATGTATATGACATGTTGGAAAGGTCCAGTCGTCAGTTCATTACCTATCTCAAAGACAAGCACCAGCTTTCATGAATGAAACGCAGATGCTGCAGTTCCTAAATGGTGCGCTGCTACGCCTCTATGGCCGGGAAGCGACCATTGTCTCCTATCGTCCGGTTGCAGGTGGATGCATTAATAACGGCACCAAAGTAAAATTTCAACTTAATGGTGCCGAACAAACAATCTTTCTCAAATGGAACCAAGGCCTGGATGCCAGCCTGTTTGATACAGAAGTCCTTGGCCTACAGCAACTCAGTAAACAAGCTATTTTTACTGTTCCGGAAGTCATTGGTCAGGGGGAATACCTGGGCATTAGGTACCTCGCCCTGGAATACATTGACTCTCAGCCTCCCAGAAGCGACTTCTGGCAAACATTTGGCCGTCAATTGGCCCAACTGCACAGGGTACGATCTACTCAATATGGCCTGGACCGCGACAATTTCATTGGCCGGTTGCCACAGAAAAACACACCCAGCACACAATGGATCAACTTTTTCATAGAACAACGCCTGGAGACACAACTTGGACTTGCGGTCTATAATCAGCATATTACTACGGACTTTGCCAGGAAATTTCGGTTTCTCTATGCGCAGCTTCCCGGAATACTGGCCGACGAACCGCCTTCCCTACTACACGGCGATCTTTGGAGTGGCAATTTTATGACTGATCGTCAGGGAGCTCCGGCCATCATTGATCCTGCGATCTACTATGGCAACCGGGAGATAGAGCTGGCTTTCACACAACTTTTTGGTGGTTTTGACCGCCAGTTTTATCAGAGCTATCACGAAGCCTATCCTCTTGAGCCGGGCTTTACTGAACGCGTGGACATTTATAATCTATATCCACTGCTGGTGCACGTCAACTTATTTGGGCAGTCTTACCTTAGTGGCATAGAGCGTACGCTGCGAAAATACGTTTAAGTCATTGTAGCGCTTTGTACAATACCCTCACTTTGGTTCGGGAGGCTTGCCGCAAATAAACTTCTGTACCTGCGAGATAAGTTTCAATGACTTCATCAGCTACATTTCCAAAAGTTGCAAGGGTTAGCCCTTTATTGAAATACATCGAAAACTTGTCTGCCAATGCCTCCAGTAGCTTTTCCAATCGGTCTTCATCAAAATCAAAAGCAAAAGTGCAGGACGTTGCAGAGCTTTGTATGATGTTGGTTTGTATCCCCAGTCGGTCAAAGGTGTAGAAGATTAACCCAATGTTGTGCTCGCTGATGAATTCCAGGTTAATGATTTTAAAAGAGACCAGCACCTGATTGTGCTTGAAAATCATCTGTGAGGAATCGTCCTCTTCAGCTTCTCCGGTGATCATGGTACCTGGCAGTTCCGGCTCCAGGAAGGAACGCACATGCAATGGAATACCGCTTTCGGCCAGGGGTCGCATGGTTTTAGGATGAATGACTTTTGCCCCATAGTAAGTCATTTCCACTACCTGCCTGTAGGAAAGCATCTGATAAGGCGTCGCATCCGGTTGCGACTTGGGATCAGCATTGTAGACTCCCGGTACATCTTTCCAAAAAGTAACTCCTTCGGCACCACACGCCCTGGCGATGATCGCCGCAGTAAAGTCCGACCCTTCTTTTCCCAGCGTAGTCGTTTCGCCTGCAGAGGTACTGGCGATATAGCCCTGCGTTACCACAATCTTGTCCTCAGAAGCCAGGCCGGTTTGTATCCCGTTGATGGTAGGCACCCAGTCTACCCTGGCTGCACCATATTGCCCATCTGTACGAATGTATTTTCTGATGTCTTTCCATTGCACTGCCATTTGCTGGTGTTGGAGATAAACCGCCACAATACTGGTTGACAAAATCTCTCCATAAGAAAGTACCAAATCCAAAAATGCCCGATCACCAGCTGTGCGCTCTGCACGCAGTGTGAAGGACAATTTGTCAAACAGCTCATCTATTTGCCCTGCTACAGCAACATGTTCCGGCTGTTGGCCAAACAAGGATTCAACAATTTCCTGGTGGTAAATCCGGATGGACTCAAAGTCTGCGACATACTGATTGTTGCCTGCAAGTACTTTAAAGGCCATCTCCTCTAAACCCGCCGTAGTTTTTCCCATGGCCGAAACCACCACTATGTCACCTTTCTCTAGTTTATCAGAGATAATTTTTGACAGATTGATGACACCTTCTGCACTCTTCACCGAGGCACCTCCGAACTTAAAAACCTTCATCTAGGTATAATTTTTTATCGCTTTTTATCTATGAAAACGTTTGAAAAGGGCTATTTTCGCATTTTAATAGCATTTTCACAAACTTACATGGACAAAAATAATTTAGGGCTGCCAATTGGCACAACACTAGACAGATTCATCAAAAGAAAACAGGATGATTTTCCCTATGCAACTGGTGAATTATCGCAGTTGTTGAGAGACATTGCCCTTGCAAGCAAAATTGTGAACCGCGAAGTCAATAAATCAGGCTTACTGGACATCGCCGGTGGTTTTGGTGCTAAAAATGTGCAAGGTGAAGATCAGCAGAAGCTGGATGTCATTGCCAACATCAGATTTATCAGGGCATTGAGAAATGGTGGTCAGACCTGTGCTGTAGTCTCTGAGGAAGATGAGGAGATTGTGCACCTCAACCCCGACAGTCGCTACATTGTGGCCATCGATCCGTTGGATGGTTCATCCAATATTGATGTCAATGTGTCCATAGGTACTATTTTTTCTATTTACCGCCGATTATCCCCAATAGGCGGACCTGTGCAAAAAGAAGACATCCTTCAGAAAGGTAGTGAGCAAGTGGCCGCTGGATATGTACTCTACGGTTCATCCACCATGTTGGTCTACACCACTGGCAACGGAGTCAATGGATTCACCCTGGAGCCATCTCTGGGAGAATTTGTATTGTCACATGCCGATATGAAATGTCCTGCGAAAGGGAAGATTTACTCTATCAATGAGGGATCATGGTTTCAATTTGACCAATCTGTAAGAGATTATGTGGACCACTGCAAGACAAAAGGCTATACGGCCAGGTACATTGGCTCATTGGTCGCAGACTTTCACCGCAACATGCTGAAAGGTGGTGTTTACCTCTATCCCGGCAACTCCAAAGCAGTCAAAGGAAAACTGCGTTTATTGTACGAATGCAATGCACTGGCGTTCATCGTAGAACAAGCGGGAGGAAAAGCCAGCGATGGACACACCCGAATATTGGACCTGGTACCTACGGAGTTTCACCAGCGTACTCCTTTCTACATTGGTTCGGCCACTATGGTAGTGGAAGCAGAGTCTTTCGCGCAGAAAGTGGACGTGGGATAATCTACTCCTTACATTATTAAGTGCAGGTAAAATGGAAACAGATACCGCACAAAATCAGGACTGTAGTCATTCTCTGCAGTCCTGATATCAAACCTTTCCTCCTGCTCCACCCCTTCTACGCGACTGTAAGAGTTGATTATCCTAAAAATACGGTCGTCCCCTTCCCGGTTATAGATCCGTACCGACTTACGCAAGACAATAGCATGACTTTCCAATAAGTCCTGCAATTGCGCCGATTCAAAAGCTGGCAGTAGCACGGTGAATAAACCATCAGCTGTAAGCAGTGACTCCACAGCTTGCGCAAGGTCATGCTGGCTCAGGGAATTGGTATGGTGGGCAAGGGCTTTTTTACTATTTTGTGATTGATGATGCGATGTGTAGAAAGGCGGATTTGCTACAATCAAATCATAGGACTGCTGAGCTGTTTTGTGAAAATCCTGTATGGCCTGATGAACGACGGAAATCCTATCAGCCCAGGGGCTTTGGTGACAGTTTTCCTGTGCCTGCAACGAGGCCTCTTCGTCTATCTCTACCGCAGTAATCCGTGCGCTTGAGTGTAATTGTGCCACCATTAAAGAAAGTAATCCTGTTCCGGCGCCGATATCCAACACTTTGATGGGGTGAGCTGGTAAAACATCGGCAAGTAATGCACCGAACACACAAGCGTCTGTGGTCACCTTCATGCCCAGCGCTTTTTGCACCACCTTGAATTGTTTGAACTGAAAAAAATCGTTGGGCATTCCTTAAAAGAGGGGTTGATTGGTGCTTTCGTAGCCCTCATCCACTTTGAGATCACCGCTTTCGGCAGCTTCTACAGCGAGTTGGTCGCACCGCTCATTTTCCGGGATACCCGCATGTCCCTTCACCCAAATGAACTTTACCTCGTGCTTCCTGAACAGGGGAATGAATGCCTGCCAAAGGTCTACGTTTTTTTTCCCTTTGAAGCCCTTCTTTTGCCAGCCCCATATCCAGCCCTTTTGTACCGCATCTACCACATACTTCGAGTCTGAATAAACAGTTACTTTGCTACCCTCTTTTTTCAGCATCTGCAGACCTCTGATCACAGCTAGTAACTCCATCCGGTTGTTGGTAGTGAGACGGTAACCTTCCGAGAGTTCCTTGCGATGGTGTTTACCGTCTACCTCAGCCATCAGTACAGTTCCATATCCTCCATTACCTGGGTTCCCCTTGGCAGCGCCATCTGTATAGATTGTTATCATAGTCTAGAACTGTAAATGTGTCTTAAAAATTTTGATCGCTATCGAGAGTAAGATAATGCCAAAAACTTTTCTCAAAATCTGAAAACCTGCTTTACCCAGTTTTTTCTCCAGCCAGCCACTTGTTTTCAGCACAATATACACAAACAGCAAGTTGATGAAAATTCCTACAAAGATATTGGCGGTCTCATACTCCGCTTTCAGTGAAATCAAGGTCGTCATGGTCCCAGCACCGGCAATGAGCGGAAAAGCCAGGGGTACAATTGACGCACTGCTCACGTCGTCCTGCTCATTCTTAAACAACTGGATCCCCAGGATCATCTCCATGCCTATGAGGAACATCACCAATGCGCCCGCGATGGCAAAAGAGTATATATCAATGCCAAACAGCCCCAGAATGCCTTCCCCCACCAATAGGAAAACCACCATGATCACACCGGATACCAACGTTGCTTTCTCACTCTGTACATGCCCGGCTTTCTTCCTTAGATCAATGATGATAGGGATATTGCCAATGATGTCGATCACGGAAAATAAAATCAGCGTAACAGATAGAATTTCTCTGATGTTGAAAATGTTAAACATGACTTTCTACTAACTAAATGGCTCCTCTAATAACTCCCTGTTGATTTTTGATCGTACTTTTTTCCCTGATATCGCGTTATCAAAATACTCATTTAGCCCTGCTAAACTCCGTTTTTGATGCCTTGTCTCAGAAAAAAACCTTACAATCAAATTTTCAAATCTAGCTTTTAGAGATCACCTGAAAATTTGACCTGTTTTTTTGATGGCGCAAAGTAACGGAAATAATTGCCAATAATCTTCAGAAAAACAGTCGTTTTTTTCTCAATTGCAGAAGGCTGAAATCTTATCAATAAGGTCATTGATCACTCACATATTTTCCATTTGCGCAAAGCATGAAAGCAAAACTTATCCGCATCTTACGCTATCCCGTCATTCTCTTTTTACTCCTTGTCATCACGGCCGTTACACAGATAGGCGGTCCGTTTTACTTGCTTGGGCTATCCCTCCAAAAAAGCCTGGGCCGATTGAAAAGCTGGGCTTTGGCACTTATTCTCTATGTGCTGGCTGTTTTCACCCTGATTCCACTGCTGGCATCCTTCAACGGGCGTCACGCTTTGCCACTATCTGGCAACGTAGCACCTCTGAACATCATGACCTGTCTGCTCAACAGGCATTACGTGAGAAAGTCGGCGTACCAGGGGCTGGTCAAGACCGGGGAAGCACTGGCCGCCAGGTATCCTGGCACCTCCATTCGTTACCTCGATGCCAACTTTCCACTTTTCAATGGATTCCCGCTACTCCCGCACCTCAGTCATAGCGACGGCAAAAAAGTAGACATCGCTTTTCAGTATGATGAAGACGAAAATCCGTCAACGGCTACCCCTTCCTGGATTGGTTATGGCCATTATGAAGGACCAACCAAAGGCGAGGTTGACTACAACGACATCTGCACCTCAAAAGGTCATTTCCTCTATGGATTATTAGGAAAACTGCCGATGGGCGATGGAGAGGATTACCAATTCCGCGCAGACCGCACAACCTTCTTAGTCCGGTCACTCCATCGCTTGCCTCAAACACAAAAAATCTTCATAGAGCCTCATCTTAAGCGTCGCTGGAGATTGAGTGGTTTGGAGAAGGTCCGGTTTCACGGCTGCCACGCCGTCCGCCACGATGACCATATTCACTGGCAAGTGAGATAAATACCCGTTTGAGAATACCGGAATTTATAAATTAGTGATGAGTGATTTGTAATGATGTTAAGTTCGGCATTGATCACTTGGTTAGGCAGGCAACAATTTGGTAAGTCAGCGTGAGGTTTGAGAATATCGGAATTGCGTAATGACGAAATACTGGAATCTATAGATTAGTGATTATTGATGTGTGATGAGTAATGAGCAAAACAGGTTTGAGAATACCGGAATAGTGTAATGCCGAAATACTGGAATTTGTAGATTAGTGATTAATGATGGGTGATGAGTAAAGGTTTATACAAGGAATAAGTAATTGTCACTCCTGAATTAATTGTTTAAACGTTCTTTGGCGCAAGATTCAGTTCTAATATCAGGGGTGCTATCAGAGGGCTTCTGGTTATTAGGAAATCCGTTTTTATTAATGGTACACTCGGCTGTGAGGACACATCTGTCAGCCTTCTGATGTTTGCGCGGCTGCAGAGACACATCCGGTAGCTTCTACCGAAAATGCGTCTTGAAGAAAGTGCGTAGTTTTTCTACTTCTCTCTTTTTTATAGCAGGGAAGTTGGCCACTCTGAAGGTTGTTTTTTTCAAATCAGCATAACCTGCTCCGAGGAGGATACTGGAACCGAAAGCGAGCTTCCTTACTTTTGCTGGATCCTTATGTGAAACGGCAAAAACAGTATCGGATCGCACCCTTTCATTGTTGATCAAAAACTGAAATTCATCATAGCCTTCTATGAAACTTTCAAACTCCTTTCTGCGCTTCAGCAACTTCTCATAGATATATTCAGCACCTTTGGAATGTTCCAGTGTCCTTTTGAGCAAGTAGATATCCATCACATTGGGTGTGAATGGGGTCTGAAGGTTATCAAAATGGCCCAGCACAAAATTCAAACTATTATAATGCGCTTCCTCACCTATCGATTTACTTCTTTCTACCGCTGCAGGAGACAAAATCATCACCGCCATCCCGGCAGGAAGTCCAAAACACTTTTGTACGGATGCATACCAGATATCTGCGCAACTGAAATCATGATTGATGCCCGCCATTGAGGAAGTAGCATCTACTGCCACCAGACTTTTCGGATTATTGGCTTTCAACTGTGCAATGAGCGTATCTCTCACCATCGTACCATTGGAGGTCTCACTGCTGGTCACACAAATGATCTCGGTATCACTATCCAGTTTGTGATCTACGGGCAATTCTTTTTCGAGGTCAAAGGCCAGCCCGGTCACTTTCGGCTTTAGTTTTTTGGCATAGCGCATCCATTTCTCCCCAAAGGCGCCATTGTAAAAATGAAAACTTCGTTTCATGGTCAACGACTGCGCAATGACTTCCCAGCATTCTGTAGCAGAAGACAGGAAGACCACCTTGTAGTCTTTGGGAATATTCAATTTTTCATGCAGCAGCTTGATGGTCTCACCCAGAATTGCTGAAAACTCTTCACTCCTGTGATTGTAGGAAAGAACGCCCTCCATGTAAGCTTCATACAGATATTCCGGTATGTTGGAGTAAACTCTGGAAGGGCCGGGATAAAACGAGATCAGCTTCATAAATTACTGCTTATCAATGAAATAGTTGATTGCTAATTTATAACCGTTCAAACCCAGTCCTGTTATCAACCCGTCGCAATTTTTGGTAAGATAACTATGGTGTCTGAAGTCTTCTCGCTTATATACATTGGAAATATGGACCTCTACAGCACTCGCAGGAACTGCCGCCAGTGCATCAGTAAGCGCTACAGAAGTATGGGAATAACCTGCGCCATTGATGATGATCCCGTCCACCTCAAAACCTACTTCATGGATTTTATCCACCAGGGCGCCTTCGGAGTTGGACTGAAAGTAAGACAGGCTAATTTGAGGAAAGTCTTTTCTAAGCCCTTCCAGGTAATCTTCGAAGCTCATGGCTCCATAGATATCAGTTTCTCGCTTACCCAGCAAATTCAGGTTCGGACCATTCACAATGATCAGCTTCATAGTTGCGCTTATTTGAATGATAAAAGTAATACTTTTGTAGGGAGTAAGTTAAATATGACCTGGAAAAATCATATCTTAAGCTATAAAAGCTACCTAAAAGTTGAAAGATCACTATCGCCTAACTCTGTGACGGCTTATCTGCAAGATGTGAACAAGCTGGTACAGTTCCTCCAGATCAAACAGCTGGACCTTCAGCCAGAGGACATTCAGACGGCTCATATCACAGATTTCCTGGAATTCATCAACGAACTGGGGGTCTCTCCTTACAGCCAGGCCAGGATCATTTCCGGCTTAAAATCCTTTTACAAATACCTCAACTATGACCAGAACCTGGGGCATGATCCCATGTCGCTGATAGAAGCACCCAAGCTTGGCCGTAAGCTCCCGGATACACTGGACATCCATGAGATAGATGAGTTGTTTGGCGCCATTGATATGTCAACACCGGAAGGACAACGGAATCGCGCCATGCTGGAGACATTGTACAGCAGTGGCCTGCGTGTATCAGAACTGATTGAGCTGCAACTAAGCAATATTTATGAGGAAATGGGATTTGTGCGGGTCATTGGAAAAGGTAGTAAAGAAAGATATGTGCCCATTGGCAAGCATGCAATGAAACACATTCACCTGTATTGTGATCACATCAGGAGTCATCTCAATGTGCAAAAGGGCCACGAAGACTTTGTTTTCCTCAACAGGAGAGGCAGAAAGTTATCCAGGGTAATGGTCTTCATGATCATCAAAGACCTGGCGGCGGCCGTTTCTCTCAAAAAGAACATCAGCCCGCATACTTTCAGGCATTCTTTTGCTACCCACTTAATAGAAGGTGGTGCCGATCTGAGGGCCGTGCAGGAAATGCTGGGACACGAATCTATTACTACCACGGAGATCTACACGCACCTGGACAAAGAGTACCTGCAACAGGTCATGCGGGAGTTTCATCCAAGAAGCTAAAAATCCACTACTCTCTCTTCTCCTCGGGATACAAAGTGTCCTCAAAATAAACTACCCATTTGCCATCAACCAGTTTCTCTCCGTATTCATGGAACAGGCCTTCTTCGTTGAGCTCAAAAGTCAGTCTTCGTGCATCTGAAAAGAAGACATTGAACTTTCCGTCTGCGTACTTTCCCGGATACTTCTTCCCACCTTCTTTGGTATATCGGGAGTAGTAGTACTGCTTTTCAGTGACGTCATAGTAGACAACCGTGTGTAGTTGTAGTACTTCTGCATTCACCCGGATGACCATGATATCTCCGCTTAATTCATAATCGACGCTTTCCTTTACCTGATAGACCTTCGTGCTACCATCCTCCTGATACGATTTCCCTTCGCCCTGCCAGTCACCAATCAAAAAAGACAATTTAGCCATCATCTCCCGCTCCGTTTCCTGCGCCTTCAACGGCGAGTGCGCCAGACCAATGAGACACAGTACTGTTACCATCAAATATTTGGTTTTCATCTCTTTTTTCATTGTTAAATGTATTAATTAATGCGCTGTATTTTCTGGCTTTGAATAAATACCCCATCAGAGTATTGCTACTCTCGGGTCATCCGATATCATTCAATCCTATCGGTGAAAACAAAGTTCCAAGGAAAAGACTATCGAACTCAGGAAATTGTTTATGTGTAGTTATGAGGGCATTGAAAAACGTCTTTCATCCACGGCAGAAGTTTGCCCAGCGAATAATATTCCTTTTGATAGGAATATTCCCTTGAGGGAGTCTCCATAATTACCTGATCTCTTTTAGTTTTGCAGCATGTATCATTTGCTGCTCAAGCCCTTGCTTTTCAGACTTGCTCCTGAAAAAGCACACAAAACAACGGTCAAACTATTCAAGACTTTATGTGCCATACCCGGCGTAAAATCTATTTTCAAAGGAGTTTATCATTATGAGCATCCAAACCTCAGGAAAGAGCTGTTTGGTTTGACCTTTGATAATCCCGTTGGCCTTGCTGCAGGATTTGACAAAGATGCCGAAGTCATCGACGAGTTTTCTCATCTGGGATTTGGCTTCATTGAAATCGGCACCGTCACTCCAAAGGGACAGCCCGGCAACCCTCAGCCAAGGCTGTTCAGGCTCACGGAAGATGAGGCGCTGATCAACAGAATGGGCTTCAACAATGAAGGCATGGAAGCAGCGCTGGAGCGACTTAAAAACAGAAAATCGAAGATCATTCTGGGTGGAAATATTGGCAAGAACAAGGTCACGCCTAATGAGCAGGCAACAGATGATTACTTGCTGTCTTTCAACAAACTGCATGACTATGTCGACTACTTCGTCGTCAATGTGAGTTCTCCCAATACGCCTAACCTCAGAGAATTACAGGAAAAGGAGCCACTGAAGCAGCTATTGCTGACTTTGCAGAAAGCGAATAGCGAAAAAGCCAAATCAAAACCGATCTTACTAAAAATCGCTCCCGATCTCACCAATGAGCAACTGGACGATATCATAGAGATCGCAGGAGAAATCAATCTGGATGGCTTGATCGCAACCAACACGACGATCAATCGCTCAGGGTTACAAACCTCCAACGAAAATTTGGAGGCAATTGGAAACGGTGGTCTGAGTGGAAAACCTTTGAAAAACCGGTCTACAGAAGTAATCCGCTACATTCATCAGCAATCTGGTGGCAGTATCCCGATTATTGGCGTTGGCGGTATCCATTCTGCGGAAGATGCTTTGGAAAAATTTGAAGCCGGCGCCTCACTGGTGCAGCTTTACACCGGGTTCATCTACGAGGGCCCATCGTTGATCAAGCAAATTAATCAAAAATTACTACGGTCTCAACAGGCAGAATAAGTCAATAACTAAGGAACGAATTTAGCGATCAATTGAGAATTCTTGATTATCTTATGATATGAGTTGGCGGGAACTTTTCTGGTGATCGCTAAGAATTGTTTATACTAAATCCTACTTTTACGCTTTACATAGAGGATGGCAAAGAATACGTACAAGGCTAAACCAAAGAAAAAACGCAAAAAGAAGGTCTGGAAACCCAATTTCAGTTTCTTTCAGGATAGAAGATTTCAATTGGCTGCCGGCTTTTTCCTGCTGGGCATAGGCCTCAGTTTATTGATCAGCATCCTGTCCTATCTTTTTACTGGCAAACCCGACCAGAGCGTTGTTGAGGCGATTGGTGAAACAGGGGTGAAGACTTCCGGTCTGGAAGCTCAAAACTGGCTGGGACTATTCGGTGCCTGGATCTCTTACTACTTTGTTTTCAAATGGTTTGGCATCTCGGCGATCTTAATTCCGCCCTTTCTCATCCTGGCAGGTATCAGGATTTTATCTCAAAAGGAGTTTCTTCCCCTTTCACGTGTATTTTATTTTTCTGCGTTTTTCCTATTTTGGATCAGTTTACTGATGGGCTACATACTCATCAGCTCGGATGAGGTCAATGAATGGGGGTTCCTCAGTGGCGGAATAGGTTATGAGCTGGCCTTGTTATGTGAAAGTCTTGTAGGTTGGGGGACTATCATTCTACTGGTGTTCTCACTGATTGTTTTTGTCATTTATTATTTCAATACCACTAATCTTCCTGGAATAGGTAACTTTTTCACAGGCTTAATACCGGAGAGAAAAGATAATCCGGATGGTCACAAATTTGATGTAGACCAAAATGTGGAGATGGATGACATTTCTTCCATTCTGGAGACGGTCAAAAAAGAGGTAGAGGAAGAGGATGCGTTGAACATCGCCAGTCTTACCACACCAACACCCGAAGTAGAAAAAGAGGAAGAGGAAGAACTCGGCGAATGGGATTTATCTAGGCAAAAGAAACGCAAGCCGGCACCGCAAAAGGATAGTAAGCCAGCACTGGAATTGGAGTTGGAAGACACCAATATCAACATTCCTTCAGCCAATGAGGTGAAAGACGAAGGCCCACAGCTGGAAGTCGCCAAAATGGCCGATGATCCCGTTGCGTTTGTTGACACACAAGAAAATTACGACCCTACGCTGGATCTACCACAATATCAGTACCCTACACTAGAACTGTTAACAGAATATCCTGACAAACAGGTGAAGGTGACCAAAGAAGAACTGGAAGCCAATAAGGATAAGATCGTTGAAACACTGATCAACTTTAAAATTGGTATATCCAGTATCAAGGCGACCATCGGGCCTACAGTGACATTGTATGAGATCATTCCTGAAGCAGGCGTGAAGATCTCCAAGATTAAGAACCTGGAAGATGACATCGCACTGAGTCTTGCCGCTTTGGGGATCAGAATCATTGCACCTATTCCGGGGAAGGGTACCATTGGTATTGAAGTGCCTAATAAAAATCGAGAGATGGTGGACATCAAATCGGTATTGAATACCGAGAAGTTCATGAAGAGTGACAAGGCGCTTCCAGTAGTATTTGGTAAGACCATATCCAATGAAATCTTCGTTACTGACCTCGCTAAGATGCCCCACTTGCTCATGGCTGGTGCCACGGGACAGGGTAAGTCCGTAGGATTGAACGTCATCCTGGCTTCGCTGATCTATAAGAAGCATCCATCGCAACTCAAATTTGTGTTGGTGGACCCCAAAAAGGTGGAACTGACGCTTTTCAACAAGATAGAAAGACATTTTCTGGCCAAATTACCAGATGCTGAGGAGGCGATCATTACCGATACCACCAAGGTCATCAACACGCTCAACTCTCTTTGTATAGAGATGGATACGCGCTACGACCTGCTCAAAGACGCGCAATGCAGGAATATCAAAGAGTATAATCAGAAGTTTGTCAACAGGCGTCTCAACCCCAAGAAGGGACATCGCTATCTACCATACATCGTACTGGTCATAGATGAGCTGGCAGACCTGATGATGACTGCTGGCAAAGAAATTGAGACACCCATTGCCCGTTTGGCACAGCTGGCGAGGGCCATTGGCATTCACCTGGTTGTCGCCACACAACGACCTTCCGTGAACGTCATCACAGGTGTCATCAAAGCAAACTTCCCGGCCAGATTATCGTTCAGAGTAACTTCCAAAATCGACTCCCGCACCATTCTGGATGCAGGTGGAGCAGATCAATTGGTAGGTATGGGGGACATGCTGCTAAGCACAGGGTCAGAGATGATCAGGCTACAGTGTGCTTTTGTGGATACCCCTGAAGTGGAACGGGTTTGTGACTTCGTCGGTGAACAAATGGGCTATGATTCTGCTTATCAATTACCGGAGTTTGTTGGTGACACTGAGGATTCTGCTGTTGGAGCGGTGGACCTGTCTGACAGGGATGCCCTTTTTGAGGATGCAGCCAAACTGATTGTAATGCATCAACAGGGAAGCACCTCACTCATCCAAAGAAAACTAAAACTCGGCTACAACCGGGCGGGTAGATTAATAGACCAACTGGAAGCTGCAGGCATCGTTGGTCCCTTCGAAGGTAGCAAGGCCAGAGAAGTTTTGATTCCGGACGAATATAGTTTGGAACAGTTATTGAACGAGCTTAATTGAAACAAGGATATTAAAGAATAGAAAAACACACGGTAACATGAAAAAGGTAGCATTTGCATTGACATTTTTCCTTGCCTTAGGGCAGTTTGCCATGGCACAATATGATCCGCAAGCAAAGGAAATTTTAGACAGAGTCAATCAAAAATACAGTAGCATGAAGGCGTTCAAGGCCGATTTCATCAACAAACTCCAGTTTGAGTTTGGCGAAGAGCAAAGCCAGGAAGGTATTGATGAAGAGTTTACTGGTACAGTATATATCAAAGATGATCTTTTCAAATTGGAAGTGGGCAGCAGAGCCATCTTTTTCGATGGTAAACTGATCAGGGAATACGATGGAGATACGCAAGAGTATACCATCAGAGAACCAGAAGCGTCTGATTTGGAAGAATTTAACATTTCGTCAGTTTTGAACCTTTACAAAGAGGGTTTTAAATATCGAATTCGCGAGCAGGATCAAAAAAGCTATTCGATTGAGTTGGTTCCTGTGAAAAACGATAAGTCGTACAATAAGATCGTCATGAAGGTATCGACAGGATATGACATCCAGTCTTTCACTTACTTTGAAAAAGACGGTAACCTGGTAACTATATTGGTGGAGAGCCTGGAAGAAATGCCAAATCTGGCTAACAGCTTCTTCAACTTGTATAACGCCAAACTGGAAGTATTAGACTCTATTGATCTAAGGTAAATTAGACTTTAGATTCTAGACTTTAGACAGCCTCAAGTCGTAAGAAGCCGTTGGGTGTGCCTCCACACTCAACTTAAAAAAACAAAAAAGCTGGTTATTTTTCTTAACCAGCTTTTTTGTTTGCAAATTCTTTCATCTCCAAATCACAAATCGTAGGCCTTCCCTACTTCAGGGAGAATCAGTTGCGTTTTATTCTTTTCAAACAGGGCTTTGGCAGCACTCCTGTCCAATTTAATGGGCGGAAACGTGTCAAAATGATAGCCCATGATCTTATCACATTGGATGAACTGACTGGCTATCAATGCGTCTTCATATCCCATGGTAAAGTTGTCTCCTATGGGTAGTACAGCAAAGTCCAATCTTGGGCAAGTCATTGGAATCAATTTCATATCCAGTGTGAGTCCCGTGTCACCTGCAACGTAGAAACAATGGTCATTATCCCAGATCACGAATCCACCGGGGTTCCCACCGTACGTGCCGTCAGGTAGCACGCTGGAGTGGATAGCGTTGACATATTTCACAGTTCCAAAATCAAATTGAAACTTCCCTCCATGGTTCATAGGATGTCCTTTCAGTCCCTTGTCTGCATAGTAGGTGACAACCTCAAAGCTAGAAATCAGCGAAGCGCCAGTTCTGTTGGCGATGGTTTCCACATCCAGCACATGATCCTGGTGACCATGCGTCAATAAGATATAATCCGCTTGAATATCCTCTACATTGATGCCATTGGCCAGGTCGTTGGCACTGATAAAAGGGTCGAATAACAACCGCTTACCACCAAACTCAATGAGCAGAGTGGCATGTCCAAGAAAAGTAACCTTCATAAGTCTTTGAATTTTTGATTGGATTGAAAAGATAGTGGATTTACAGATGTTCCAATTAGGTTTGTTACAGATGTTTATTTGAAAGGTGAAAAATGAGAATATTCTGTTCAGCCTACTCAGTGTGCGACTCTTTCTTCAACTGAAGCACATAATTAACGTCTACTTCAGCCATTTCGGCGATTTGATTGATATCCATCTCCATTTGCAATCCCTTAAATATCAACTTCCTTAATCTTCTTTGATCACCCTTTTCCAGACCTTCTTTATAAAAAGAATC
>ERZ1740068.529-NODE-529-length-17710-cov-12.220901_pt1 | contig 17710 bp, 14 predicted proteins | sample MGYA00581735_ERZ1740068 | MGnify/ENA primary metagenome ERZ1740068 (study PRJEB43018, sample SAMN04849740) | marine metagenome | isolation source: floating plastic debris | place: Pacific Ocean | collected 2008-08-30 | study: EMG produced TPA metagenomics...
GCAAGCAAAACTGAAGAGTTAGATCTGTGTCAGAGAAGGCAATACTAAGCCATGATGCAGTGAGGCATTTTATTTTAAATTTTACAATAAATTAGTGTAAATACTCAGTCTTGGTGATGAGGCAGGGGGTTGCTTTTCAGTTTATTTGGTGAAATTTATGATGAGGCAGGGAGATGATTTATATTTTATTTCCAAAATTCCAGATGAGGCATAAGGGGTTTTCATTTTATGGTCTCAGATAGTCAGATGAGGGAGCTGACACAGATCTAGCAAATATATATTATAATCTTTGCTGACCTAAGCGGTACCTATGTGGATGTCATCATTCAAAATCTGAAAGATTTCAACATCAAACATTCTCTGCGTTGACAGCCCTGCCTGGAGATCAGCCCGTCTGGAGATCCATGATCCATGTCGGATGCCATCATGACACAGCCTATATGAGCTCAGAGAAAGATGAGAAAACTTTCACCGATGCTGATTAGAAGAAGCCACGCAAGGTCTTTGATGATGGATGCATGCCAAAACACACACACACACACACACATCATACCTTATTAAAATATCACTCTGCTTCACTCTACTCCACTTAAATGTTTATAAAATTAACATTATAGATCAGGGCTCCCTGTTGATTTTACGGATATTTGGAAAATGGCAATTTTAAATTTTCTTGAAGAATACAGGCCCATCAAGGAGTTAGATTCTAACTCCTTAGGCCCATACAGATGTGAAGAACGAATTCTGTTTCTTGTGTGTTGCAATCGTACTGTTTCGGATTGAAGATTGAATAAGGGAAACAAGGGCGTGCAGAAAATGTTCTCCAACCGCAGAACAATTTCCAATTTTATCCTGTTCTGTTCTGGGGTTGATGCTCCACTGCTAAAGTGACAAATTTTGTAGTTAGAATGCTCTTATTACAATTTGTTTTAACTGAAAAAACCACTTTTTGCTTTCTTGCTCATTGTTTTGCAATGCAATGTTCTGGGATTGAAATTTCTTCAGAACATTCTGGGATTGGCAGCTCAACCCCAAAATGTGTTCAAGGGTTTTGTGCCCAAAGAGAAACGCACAAAATTTGAGGCACATGTGAGAGTGCAAAGTTTGTAAAACAACCCTTTTGGCCCCTTTCAGGCAATTTTGAGATGGGCTGAAAAAAATTCACTTGAACCCCTTTGACAATCTAAAAAATTATGGTCAAACAAAGATCACAAGACAGAACAATTGTAGTGCAAAATGTATCTCAGATAGGCGTTTCCTATCAGGACATTCCAACTCCTTTTTCGCTGAATCCTTTCTGGTGCTCCCTTGAAAGCTATTGTCTCAACACCTTTTGTCTCATTTACATTCCTTTCAACGTTGGTATCGGTGAGGTCGCAAAAACCATCCATAAATGGTAGTTTGGTACATGTCATCTGTGACCATTATTTTGGCTGTTTCCCCCTGTGTTTATGGCATGCCTCTCTTGGAAGTTGTTAAAGACTCCTTTTCAAAGATGGAGAAAAAGAAGACCTCCCTGTACAAGAAGGGAGCCTCTAGAGAGCTAGGTTACTTGATGTTTTTTTAGAGACCATCGATGTGCTACATTATACATGTACATTGCTAATGGAAATGTCTATTACAAACATTGAGCGAAAATAAGTTTTGAAAGTCCGTTTTGACGGGGTTTGTCTTGATAATGCTGTATTGGTGGCAGCTTGGGTATGATGTATTTGTTTCTTCTACCCAGCTGCGCCAAGATTCATTTTTCGGCAATTCTCGGTTTTTTGTAAGGCAAGCAAAAATAACAATTACATCTGTGTCAGAGAATGCAATACTAAGCCTTGAGGCAGGAAGGCATTTTATTTTAAATTTTACAATAAAATATCGTAAATACTCAGTCTTGGTGATGAGGCAGGGGTTGTTTTTCAGTTTATTTGGGGAAATTGATGTGAGGCAGGGAGGTGATTTATAATTAATTTCCAAAATTCCAGATGTGGCATGAGGGGTTTTCATTTTATGGCCTCATATAGTCAGATGAGGGAGCTGACGAAGATCTAATACACAAATTCTGCTGGCCCAATGTTTTACTTTTTAACTTGGCATACTCATATTTTGCTTTTCTTGACATTTCGAAATTCTTTGACAAGCTTTGTTCATATTCATGGTCGGGATTTAGTGCTCCCAGCAATTTATTCATGCATGCAACATGTTTTCAGTACATGCTAAAATAGCACCAACAATAGTATGACAGGCACAACCAACAGAAAATATTAGTAGTTTGGTCGGAGTCAAAAATGTATGATCATAAAATATCATTGGTCTGATATGCAACATTAGTTGATATGCCTATATATGAACACAAGTCAGTAAACAAAGCATCAATTCACTTTAAAACCTGGGAGTTTCATATACATTGCGGATCATGTACGTAATGAGCAATAAGAAGTAACATCTGCATTGGATATGTATGGGCAGGGATTCGGATTGAGATGGACTTCTCAAAGTGCAATGGGATTGAGAAATCAATGAAAAACTGTTTCATATTTTGAGCACATATTGGGGTAATGGGGTAATTTTGGAATATTAAAAATTAATGCACCGTCAGAAAAATTAAGGTGTTTTCAAGTTTGCTCCGAATACTCAACTGAGCCAAAGCAAAAGGTGGGCAGTTATAGTAGAGTTTGATTCAGGTCTTTTCAAAACATTTGCACTGTGTTGATTGTCATGAAACATACAGTAAAATGAAAAATCACTTCAAACCACAGTTTTCAGGACCAGCCATAATATCACCAGTAGAACTCAAAGACGATCAGCGTAGAGAAGAGGCGTGTGCTCGCAAACTCTTGAGATAAGTGATAAGTGTTCCAGACATAGCACTCTCAACTACAGATGATGGTATCCAACCCTGAAACGTGAAGAAAATAGTCTTTGCTCAGTGCCGCTTTCTTAGAAACTAAAAAAGTTGTTGAGTTACAACATAAATAAGAAGGGCACGGCTAGGTTAAAAGGGGTAAGGCATTGAGAACATTATGAAAACCTTGATATCTACATAAACCCCGACCTACCTTGATATCAGAGTTGAGAACCCATTGTAGCTCAGCTTTGTTATCCTTAGTGTTTCTCATGCGTATGATTCCAGGTTTCTGTTCACCCCTAACATACAGCTTGTTGGGAGGCATCTTATCATAGACAATGGATATAGAACTTGTAACTAACCACCCATCTTCCTCTTCCCAGTGTCTGACATACACAAAATCTCTATAAAACATGCATCAATGGTGAGATGATTATAAACTGGAAGCCTGCTGATATTTTCTGATGTAGAGTTGTCTGCTCTCCAGTACAGGTCAGCAAACTCTATCACAGAAGTCCGCCACAAAAAAGACCTATAGATTAAAGACTACCCACAGACCACATAGCTGAGCTACTTGTTATGATGCATCGGCTTAGCTGGGAAATATTTTGAGTGCAAATAAATTCTGAAGATTATCTAAATATGATATATTTATGGTGTTATGGGTTGCCTCCCCTGGAGGAAGTAACTTTTTTGTTCACAGAATTCTGATAGGTTGCAAAAGTAGGCCATCATCTATTTTTCGAAATTGAATACTCTTCACTGGAATTCCCACTCAAATACCTCAAAGTGTGTCATCAACTGACAGCTGGATGAAGCAAGCAGCATTTTTATATTTTCCAGACAGTTTAGAAACTTTTGAGCGATCCCATTAATTAGCTTTGTACCCTAACAGCATACTAAAAGCAAGTCTAACCGATTGGTCTTTTGGTAGTCTTCAATAAATCATACATAAATGTAAGCATATACATTCAACACTTCAATTACAATTGAATACTACAGCAGCAAATAATGTTGTGAAAAAAGATTGTATTTAAGTTTTAGTTGAAAAACATCATGAAGTCATAGAATACATTAAAAATAATATAGTAGAGAGTAATGACTGACTTGCAGGTTGTCTTACAAGAAAAGACTATACACTATCTATATTCCCCAGGGGGGAGGGGCTTGACCAAAATCCACCAACAAGCTCAGCCATTTCTCAAGTTTTAGATGCGTTTTTGACCAGCTGTACCTGCATAGTGAAATCTAAGAAAAAGGGGTCTTTTGACAAGTCTACCACTAAAAGTGGTTGTGGAAAGGTGATTTGACTCTTTTTGTGGTAATTTTAGGGATTTCTGCAAGTGAAAAGAGATGGTAAAATCATTTGGTTAGAGCAGTGGAATGAGGTACTAACCTCATATGGTGGCTGAGCCTCGTGGTGGATTTTGGTCAAGGCCTTCCCCCCCCGGGCTATATTCATGTACAAACCTGCTACTAACGATACCGCCCGCTGCACTAGCAGATATACTGTAAGCAATCTCTGTGCTGTCGTCAATAGGCTGTAAAACTTTCACTTTCATCATTGTCGGGTTCCATTCTGGAACTTTCTCAGATTTATAAACAATATCCTCAAAGAGCAGCTCTGCATTTACATCCAGTATCGCCTACATCAACAACAACATTCCTCATCATCAAACCCACATTTCAAAACTGTATCTAAAGCCAACAGCCATCTCCTATATGGCAAGCAGTTGGCGGTTTAGATGAATTTGCTTTGTGAGGCTGAAATTAGGCGATGATAGTCCTGCTTTATTATAACATATTAATTCTGATTTGCTTGTAGATACCACTTCGAGGCTTCATGCTTTGTCATAAAGGTCTAGTTGCTAGTAAGTGTATGAGAACCTCTATAATCAGAAAATATAGATATGCTTACAAATTGGCCAAAATATAAAGCTAATATGTACAACTTTAAAAATTTCATAATAAAGATACAGATGAGCGGCCTTACGAACCACAACTGAAACAACTATTTTCTAGAACAAAACTTGTTGAGAAAATTTTCAACGAGACCGTACATAAAACTGTAAGCAGAATCATTGCACAATTGTGAATAATCATGGTTGTGCGCATGGGCGCCTCTTTTGGCATACTGCAGTTGTGGCATTCAGCAGCTTTCACACTCACAGATAAACACTTGTAGTATGACATGAAAATAATAATGATATACATACTTCTAACTTGTATATCTTTCCCCACTTTAATGTTTGCATATAGTACACCATACCATCTGTTTCTCTACTTGTTCCCTTGGCATATTTCCAGCCAGTGTTGGAACTTAGTACATATAGAGCTTCGTCTTGGGCTGTCAAAACCTTTGTTTTATATTCCTTCAACTACAAAAAAAATCACAAAAAATCAATCGCTACAATTGCACAATCACTGCTATTTTTTTATAATTTGAACTGACCTGGGTAAAAGTGATCTCAATTTGAATTTAGGAAGATTTTTTTTCAAAATGCCATGCAAAGGGAGAGAGCTCCTTCATTGCTCACATCATCAATGGTCATGAGTCACCTTACAGAACTGCAGTCTCTCGAATGGTACCCCATGCATACAGTTAAAATTTGGAATGACTATAAATGATAAATAATAATGCAAACAGTGCTAATATTTACTACTCATCTCCAACTCAATGTTTATCACTGTGTTGATGGTAACAAAGTATATTATCAGGGGATTGAAGCCGGGATTGAAGATCATAGTGTTGACTTGTAGTTGGACACTAATTATCATTTTACTGATTAACTGATAACAAAGACGAATACATACCACATTCGAAAAGTAAACAAATAGAGAGACCATTGCAACAAAATAGTATCATGCCTCAGAGTCAGCCTACAACCAAAATTACTGCTGGGGTCTGTTTCATCGCATCTCAGTGGGGAGTTCATTATTTCGTGGGCACTAGTTTCTTCAGTTTTAATGATGATTAAATTTGACTTCGGGCACAGTTTTGTGATCCTTATGGTCATGCATAAAATTCAGTACTATATGGTATAGGTTCAAGGGTCAATATCGACTTTCTGTTCTGCTTGTTTGTGTGTTTTGTTCATTCCTCAACTCAAGATAGCAAACTCATGCCATGGAACATAAATTGCGCCAAATCTTTTTCAAGATTGACGGTTGAATTAAACAATAGAAGGATTTTACCAAAATTCTGACTGGACACCAATAGAAAATACTAGTACACAAAATCGATGCGGTAAAATGGCTGGTTGAGGCCAGGCATCCCAAATAATAAAAACAGTATAAGTCAATCTACAAACAGTATATCACGCAATGGTCTTGCACTGTATCCTTATCAATCAAAACATGACATTTTTATATCGACAACATGATGCACCTATCCTTACCTTTGGGTCTGTTATTTCTTGAGATTCGTCCTCTTTTTCTGTCTGACTGGCTGACGGTGCTCCATCTCCTCTCTGCAAATCAGACACTACTGGCTGATCGGTAGATTCACTACTCAGTGTTGACACAGGCTGCACAGCCTGTGTCGGGGTACCCGAGTGTCGATGATAATGTTTATGAGAATGAGCTTTAGGCTCCACAAACTTTTCTACTTCATCCTGTAGTTGTGTCTGCGCTGACTCTTCAGAGAAACCGCTATAGAGTGCTGATGGCCAGCCTGAGATAGTGATAAGTCCGCATACAGCAACTCCGACTAACAGACATATTAAAAGTCTCACTGAGCATGAGCAGCTTCGCTTCTTCATTGCACTTGAGGAATTCATTGATGATTGATGATAAGTGGTCTTGTCGCTAAAACAGCCTGATTGAGAATATAAGATCGAGTAGAGTCAAGAGTTATCCACTGACATGACAATGTACATGAGCGCAGGTCCAGCGATTCTGTAAATGATAGGTGCGCAGGTAGAAATGAAGATGTTGACATCTCAGACCAATTATACTCATAGACTAATTGGCTGAATCGGAAAGCCACTTTCTAGGTCAAATAATTGTTATCATTTGACCTATAAATAATGTGTACACAACCGTGACCTAATTACCATTCAATCATTGTTACAAAATAAATAGGGCAAGCTGACCTAGGAAGTGGGAAATTCCGATGAACCATAAGACAAGCAATCAGTCTAAGAGTATAATTGGTCTGAGGTTGACATGAAACAGATGAGCAGACCCCTATGCTCATTTACTGTGTCTGTCAAATCCCCCAAGTCACACTATTCCAATACCACAATAACTGCTATAGTCACAGCTTATTCACACATAACCTATTCACACCCTATGTACATGTATGCTACTAAGCAAAATGCAACCAGTAATGAATAGCGGGTGAATAGCTTGCTTAGTTTCCTTGAGCCACTTGATAAATTATGCCGTTGCTGCATTCATTCTAACAAGGCAGTAACAAATTCATTGTGACACACACGCTAGCGCAATCCCAGCTGACTAATCCACTCAGCAGGAATTTGAGCGGAGCTATTATTACCATACCTGTACTTTTCAAAGCCACCTGTCTTTTGTGAAGAACTGAGACTACAAACTGAGGACAACAAGAGAGTGCCCTGAATCATGACCTCTAATCAGAAATAGTGTAGTGTCAAAGCTGCCCTTAGAAATGAATTATCTAACCAGTGCATGAGTATACCACGGACATTAGATGGGATGTGAAGCCCATCGATAACAATAATCTTGTGGTCTTACACAACTCAAGGCCATCAAAACATAGAATCTAAATTATCAAAACAAAAATACTTGCAATAAAAACAAACACATTGCGGACCACATGGATTTAGTCATTTTACAGATCCAGATCCTTTGCTAGCATATATTATTAGCCATGGGCCAGCAATTTCTGCATTTTTCAGTAGGAAGATACTACCAACAACATACCATGTAGTAAACGAGATACAGGATCTTATCTTTAACAAATTTTTTTTTAAAAAAACAGATTAATTACTAGAAACCCATAAAGAACAATTTTCAGATGGAATCACAGACTTTCAAGCTACAATAATATTAGACATACACGGTACTGTACAAGCGAGCCTCGACCACAAACACTTATGGTCTCAACAATATAACCTGTTGCTTGCAGGTGAAATATGTTATATAAATTTTACTTTCCATCCATTCAATTTCGTTTCTACATGAATTTCACTGTCAGTTGACCAGGTTGGCCACAGACTTCTGTGAGAATCATACAATATGAATACAATGTATTATGATATAAACACAATTAATTAACATGTCAGGTACAAGATATCAATTTACGAGACGCATATAAATTTATAAACATTTAATTTATTAACATAACAAAATCAATGCACAAACGTTGCTTTGGTTAAAAAACCTTAATAGAAAAGCATGTAACATTTGCCTTTATTATGAATGTTTGTAAAGAAGCCAGGAAGGTTCCAATAATAAAATCAATCTATAAAACTACTAGGTATTTTGATTATTCATCTGTTTTGGTTCAAATATAAAAACCAACTTGAAGTTAAAATTAAATTAAACTATGTTCACAGTAATTATGGCAATAGGATTTCATCCTCATAATAATCTGGCATCAAAAAGTTTTATAAAATACCTAAAGTACGTTTTCCATTAAAACAAGTTATCTGTAAAAATGAGCATTTTCATCGACAACAGCAGCTGAAGCTGTTTGCTATGACAAAAAAGGAATTGGAATTAAAACCAAATGTACATGTAAAGAGCAATGTTAAACTTCATCTTCGCCATGCATTATGCAGAACCTATACTCCCACATTTCATTACTGACATTAGACTCGTATCTTTACTGAACTACCCACTTTGAGAAATTAAAATTGATAGCAGTAGTACTACATGTACATAGTGTATAAATTATAAAATAAAACATAAAGGGCATTTCTGGCAGCTAGAGATGAATAGATACATATATTATGTAATGTATATATATTATGGTTATTGTGATTGATTAGGATTAAGTTGACTCACATGTTTCCTTAGATTAGCAAGGTATGCCAGTAATACACCAGAGAGTGCCTGATCTATCAGATACTGCGGTAACCAGCCCTATACAAACAATATACCAGCAGCAATTATCGAATAATGTCAAAATCTCATCATCTGATGCAAAGTATTCTAACAATGACATTATGACTTGTATTTCAGTTTCTCACTTTTGCTGAATACTGTAGATATACAATGATATAAGTAAATCAATATCTATCTCATATGGGTCATGTCTACGCATATCAAAACTCCCCGGTCTAAGACATTGGTTATAAATACATTGTATGTCTTTGTCTGCCCTCTTTTCATGAGGAGACAACTCATGATCACAATAATTCCATCTGAAAGAAATACCCATACCCACGGCTCTCACCATATATTGAAAATTAAAATCAAAATTGTTGCTGATCATAATGTGGAAATTCACTAAATATTTTGGACAATTAAAAACATAACATATACATATTACATATATCTGTAGATTCATCATTGATATTATTCTGGTTAGTGACTATAACAATTCATCTTTTGTTCGCTTACCTTAAGATTAGTATTGAGCAACCATTCCCACTTCAGTCTGTTATTCTCTATATCTACAAGTCTAATGAGAGTGGGTCCCTGTTCTCCTCTCACATATTTAGACTGTGGTGGCATGGCTAAGTGTTCTACCGATATAGAACATGTTATATACATTCCATTGTTCTGCTCCCAGTGTCGTATATACACAAAATCCCTGTAAACAAAAGAAGAATGTGAAGCAAGAGAATAACAAAGCAGTATTACGCTTGCACATTGCCATCCTCAGGATAATCTATATACACTGCCATCCCCTGAAATTGCAACCTAAAAGCCTAATCCCTAGCTAAGAGCTAAACAGTCTCTCGTTCTAAGTGCCAAAATGCAAATGAAATTGAATCGAAACATCTCAGAATTGTGTCCATCTGTTGCGCAGTAGTGCATAGGAGGTGGGAAGACCATAGCATCACCATCACTTACAGCCTCGACAGAAGATGTTGGGTTTCTAAGTTATCACAATTGTTTTACATAGTAATGCATATCGTTTACACACTGTTTTGGTATATGCAACCAAACCATCGTATCAGGCTAATGTGGCACTATTGAAAAACGAGAGTTTTCTTAGGTTTACTGCTACTAAATTTTACCATATCCATAGACTACAGCAAAATTGCCAAATTCCCAATAAACGAAAATGAAACACAACAAAAATAATTGATTTGTCTTTCTAATAATGATTCATTGTTATTATTGCGCCACTTACCTACATGACACCATACCACCCGCTCCTTCTGCTGCTATATTATAGCATATATCTGTATTATCATCCACATGTTCCAATGTCTTTACTTCTAACACTGTAGGATTCCACTGAGGCATAGCTGAAGCATTGTCTACAAGGTCTCTAAACAGTGTGAGAGCGTCTATATCAAGCTCAGCCTACAACACAGGTGGTAAGATAATCATATCATGTGGTTTAAATATTAATCCTTCACCTTTCTGGGACTGAGTGATTATTCAGGTACATATCCATAGCTGTTTGTACCAAGTCAAATGTATTGTATTGTCAAATGGCGTCGTTTTATTGGTCTCTCTACCCAACTGAGGAATGAAAACAAGCACAAAATTTAATGCAGAGACCTCTTCCATATGCATTTAGTTTGAAGAAATTGCTTCTTAAAAAAGTCATAACCATCACCAACATTTGCATATTGAATTGGGAATAAGGAATTTGACATATCATAATGGAATATTTTTAGTCGACAATCAAGATTCTACCCTTTTTTTTGTTAGTGAGGTTCGTTTGACCACAGCCTTATTGAGATCTCTAACCTAACCCATCACCATACTTTCATCTTCTGAACCTGTGAGTGGTTGGAAATAATAAGTTCATGTATGTGTAAATTGTTATGTTTTAAAGTACATGACGTACTATACTTGTATCTCACCACAAGTTTGAAGACTTTGCCGTAAGTTTTTGTAGTTTTAGTGTAGACTATTCCCTCTATATCATCCACACCTGCTTCTTTTTTCCAGTTTTCCGATTTTAACAACTCCATGGCTTCAGACTGAGCACGCTCAATCATTGATTTATAATGTGCAGTCTGAATGATAACAAAACATTATATAGATCGTATTACATGACAATCTATCAAGACATGGAAAAGAGAGGACCACAACTTTTGTGACTGATCTCCATTACACATGTAGTTGTAATACATGTACACGCACTTGCACAGTACACTGAAGTATTGTGCACACAAAGGGCTAGGATTGGGCAGAGTGGGAACACAAGTTTGCTGATCCGCTTAAAGCTTAAAAAATATGTGTATATGACATGATATTCAACAAAGTGCATCAAAATCATACACACCATTCAGATATCGTCAGCAGTCAACACTGATAAATATTCCAGACTCTCAGCACCAAAGTTTAATCATTTCTGAGAATCATTGGCTTCTTTTTCACAACTGTTATCTTGGCAAGACTTCATGGCATATTTAAATGAAGTGTACCACGCAAGAACTAAGGGACCTTGAATGGGTTTGGGAAAGAATTATATGATATATGTTCAAGATGTTTAACAGAGACATTACCTGTGACATGCTGCTGGTAATACTGTGTGTTCTACTATGATTTCTACTCGCAACGGCAGAATGAAAACTCTTCGTGTCATCATCAGAATCTAAATGCAGAAAGTTACTGCCGGTTTTATTAACATGTGGAACAGAAGTTCACCTTTATAGTGACAACAGTTACAAAGCAGCGAGAAAGATGAGAATCACAAGGATGATAACCAATGCAGGAAGGCCTCCTAAAGGTATACGCATTTGTTTATATGTTATATTCACATAATTAAGCTGGCCAACGATTAAAGTCATAACGTGATAAACTTCTTGCTCAAATTCACTTGTATAGCATTACAAGATAGGGGAATGTACTGTGTGCAGGTTTTTGTGCTGGCAACTTCCTGGTTGTAACAGTTTTTATGACAGCATGTGCTTAAACAGTCTTATTGTTTCTGGTTATTTACGAGTGCACTGCGCTTCATCTCTCTCACCAGAATAAAATATGTGTTATATACAACCAAGTCTATAAACTAGCAGGGTGAGAGCTACACAGACTGACCCTGTAAGGAGTCATCATCAGAATGCTGTGGAGAATAGTAAGATTCCTCAGTCCTGGCTGACGGTCGCAAGAATCTCGACAATAATGGTGAATTCTCAGAATACTCCTGTGCAGCTCTCTGTGCTGCAGCAACTATAAACATTTAACAATATTATCAGGAAGTATCAAACAGCAAGGCAACAATATGAGTGCATTAGTAGTCTGAATGCTCACATTTCAAATCGAGTTGAGTTATTGGTAACACTATCAGACACCTCCTGATTTGGAATCTGAGCACATACAATAAAATTTTATTAAGTTCTTGAGAAAACCTCAGCAGTAGAGAAAATTCCCTTAAATTACTAGTTAAAGTTTTATTATTAGCAACTTCAATGCATTATGACTCGAAAACAGGTAAAAAACCAATACATGTAATCACATAAGGTATATTGTTTGGCATATTGTAGAGACTGCATGGATACACAACTGTGCATCTCACATTGCGAATCATGATGGTTGTATGATAACAGTCATTGTTGAGGTCATCGTTGAGCCTTTGAGGAAACTCATGAGACATTAACCTCAAACAAATCAAAGTTGTGATGACCTTTGTCCCCATTCAAAAAGAAACTTTATGTACTTTTGAGGTCAAATTCGAGCAATAATAAATTTTGACCAGCATCCATCAAAATTATTATTCATGTGACACTAATTCATCCAGGGGTACAAAATTTTGCTATGGATGCATCCATTCTAGTATCATTGTAAGTTTGTGGGGCGAATCCCACTTTTGCGCCTGTTCTCCTGTCGTACATGTTCACACAAGGCTTTCTAGTCTGATTCTGTGTCTTTTGTTTATATGAGAATGAGTGGTACAGTTCACATCAGGCTCTATTTTCAGTTAATTGGTCAGCTTGGAAAAATACTGCTTAAAAATAAGACACAGAAAACTTTACTTACTACGCTCCCTTTCTTTCCTTTCTTGAGGTAGAACCTTTAGATCCATGAACCATGTCTCTACCCACGATAACACCACTGAGGCAATCAGTAATATATAGTCTAATATTTCCAGACCAGGCACCGTTTTGTCATACTACAAAAAATAAGCCGAGAAAATATAAAAATGTCAATTAGTTCACCTACTGATTAACATTGCGGTAAATTAATTGCCAGGCTTATTCAAATCACCCAAACACAACCACATGTGAACTTGAATGTTTAAAAACCCGTTAAAAATACGGAGCTGATATTCAAATACCAAACTGGAGATCTTCTACTTGCCACTTCACTCACATTTCAGTTATTGTTGTGAAATAAGGTTTAGTTCAGAGCAACAGGTAAAACTTCTACTCTTCCTGTATTTAACTGGTCTGAGCCTTCTGCAGCAATATTGAAGCTTACCTGATATAGGATGCACTTGCAGATCATCATGACACAGCTTACAAATGTGGTTATCTGCAAAAAAATGACATTGAAAATCAAGAAATGACTGATGGGTTGATTCAGACACTCTTAGGTAATTTTGCAGGACCGGTAAATACAGATATATGTTACAGAACTCAGAGATTTCAGCTCGATAATATGTCAGCAAAAAGAGAGTGCTATAAGAGTGTGTATTAATCCCCACAAACTGAGTAGTTAAATTGTAGAATATTTTTGTTACTTCGCGATAATCTCGATTTTGAAGAATTGACTCTCTCGAAAATAGAAAAACAACTTCTACCTTCTGTAAATCAAGGTATAAACGATCTTACAGCAGCTCACTTCACATAACAAATCAGCCTTAATGCCTCCATCCATTACTCAACATTACGCTATCAAGCTGTTTGTTGAACTATCAAATTGACACCAAGAAGCGATATGAACCTCTTAAGTGACTTGTTTCGTCATATTGCAGCAATTTTTAGTGCAAAAATTATTTTTAACAGCTTACAAAATAAATCAGATATTTTGTGGCATGAAAGTTTGGATGCAACCATTATTTTATATAACCTGAAAAATAATATAGATCAAGTTACATATCTTATCATTTGAACTCATTGGCATGTATTAACATGGATTTGAAAAACGTATCTTGCGTGATATCAACAAGCGGTCATCACTGGGAGAGAGTAGAAGCAGGCAGAAGCCAGAGCCATTGGATAATTGAATCCGCTGTTTATCATCAGCCAATCAAAATGGTCATCCTAAGCACTGAATTGTTTTCAGTGCTTACACAAAGTGGGTGGTCTTTTGCATTGTGCATTGCATGATGCAGTCAGCAATGATGGCTTACATATGCAATGCATTTTGGACTGCCTTCCTGTTTCTGTAAGCACTGAACCAGTCTACAGTGATGACCAGTTTTCTAACAGCTACTCGAATCCATATAAACTATATATCAATGTTTAAACTATATACATGTACATGTAGTTGATATTGTGTAACATAGGTGTTGCCATTCATGGCTTGAGTTGCGTTGGCACATCCATTTACTTACCGCCACCCACCATGGTAGGTTAGACCTGAACAGTGCGTAAGGAAGTATAAGAGCCACAAATCTGAATGCAGACAGCATCTAAAAGTACATATCATTACATTGCTACATACTGTGTGCGCATGCTAAGTAGACTGTTCTCCATATTGGACAGGGGGAATGATTCCAAGTGCTAAGTAATGGATTGATATCAAATCCAGCAGCTGACATCAAACACTAATCAATTGAATATTATATCAACTGAGCAAAAATGACTTTTCTATGGGTATGTCATTGGAAACTATTGTAGAACTTCCACCGGCTGAGTTTGGTCCAATATTCTTTAAGTGGCCAGTTTTCATATTCCAAATTGTCAATATAAGATTACATGTAGCATTAGCTAGATACACTCTGAAATCATCAACTCCAGAAAATTCTTTTTACCACCAACACTAACTCAATATTTGGAATTTGTTTTGTTTTGCTGTTGGATAATAGCTCTTGGCTAGCTCCTGAAGTGACCTGGGATAGTGGATAGTATTTACAAATAAATCACAGTCCAGAAGTGAGAGGTAACATACTCACCACTGTGTCAAACAATGATGTTTTAAACTTATACTCAATCACTTGGTCTTTGAATGCTTTTAGTGAATCACCATCTGCCTTCACCTAAAACAAAAATTCCACAAGTCAATTACATGACTGGACTGGTACACACCACTCTGTAGTGGCAACCAGTAGCTGTAAGAACTTAATAAATATCCCAGTGAAAAGACTGTCGGTGATACTTTATCATCTCAGGACGACCATACTTCAACAATAGATAACAGACTAAGATATGTAACTCTTGCAATGAAAAGATAACAAATTAGTAAGTTACTAAAGATGATAAAGGTACTCAGCCTGTGCACAGTAGTACTGGCCAATACACTGTACTTAAAATTACACCATAAACATTATATCTTGGCCAAGGTCAATGAATAACCTCTCATATTCTATAGAGAGCATCTTCACATGAAATAATACAATACAATAATGAGATATATATTCTAGGATATAACATTGCCACCTACCTCAGTAAAAATGAGCCATAAAATAACTGTGATTATAAGATCGAATAGTACTATAAGACAGAAGGTTCTGCGTAATGGTGATATAGGCTCCCCCTCCATGTTACCTCCAGCACTGAAATAGAGAACAGTACAACATCAGTGACTACAATACCGACATGTATTTATGTACCTTTAATAATTCACATATGAATATTAAAACTTTTCAGCCGCACTGTCTCAAAAACTGTGAAAATACGAGTTAAAACAAAACGTATAAAAACTGTTAAAAATGATTGATATGACAGGCCACCTTTCAAAAACTTGGGTAAATTGAAATTGGTCCTGTTCTTTACTGTTCGGTATCTTCCAGATTGAAGATTGTCTAGAGTCAGTACTAAAGTCAGCACATTGGCTAAAAAGTATCACTGTCTTAGTGAGGAGATAAAATGCCTGCAAACAGACTGCACGAGTGATATATACAAACATCTTTTGTGTATACCGAATCCATTTTTGAATATGTACAACGGCTATTACTTCATTGATGTAATAGGCCAGAAAAATGAACACTCATTATCATTCTAAACTGTTCAAAACTGAAAAGATAAGAAGTAAAGCAACTCTATTTCAAACTCCATCATCACTTTAGAGCATAAGTACATCATATCGAGCCGGTGAGGGATGAGGAAATGATATTTCAGGCCATTTGTAACATTGTCAAGGGAAAGGCATTTAGATTTTTTAAAGCGAAAAATTGTATGAGGAGGTTGATACAAAGTTAAAGTACCAGAGTACAAGCAGTACCAGTATAAGCTTTGTTATGCTAGCTTTATGCACCGATAGCTTAGCATTTCGGTAACACACGATGTAACTTTATACCTCACACATATACTAACCTTTCTGTGACAGTAGGGGTGGGATTGAGGATGCCGTTATGTGTACCAGAACCAGTATGATTCACAGAACCGTAAAGTATATGACCAGCGGTTTGAGCTTGATCATTTCTAGTTCCCATCTGTACAATATACATGACAAAAAGTCTTTTGTAATGCACAGAGACTGAGTTCCGTTTCGCATTGCTATTTAATTAAAACTACATAACTGTGAAAAAAGCCATGAATCCAGTAAACAACTACCTATTCTAATTCCAGGTATCCTGCTAGTGTAATACCAGACCCTAATTTTAAAACGAGAAAGGGTTATGACCGAGCACATAAGCTCTTTCTGGGACCCACACTAAGAACTGATTTTGGAGGTATCCAGGGCCAAGGATGGGTGCCAGCATCAGAAATAAACTCCACTTGCGGTTCGAGACACTATGTTTGATCCCAGGCAAACATCTGTTCAGTACCCTAGATAGATTTGAAATGGAATGGGAAGGAGGAGACAATAGTTTAATCATTAACATCTTGCAAATCATTCAGCCTGGAGAGGTGTCTGTGATCGGTGATGGTTTCATTTTTAAGCGACACACTTAAGTGAATAAGGCTGTCACCTCTTTCAACACCAAACAGACTTAAATGTGCTATTTCTTTACATAAACGTAAAATAGCCCTTGTGGAGTCTCACTCATGTCTCCCTCAACAACCAACCACAAATGCTTTCTTAACCAGGATATAGGTAAATCAATCCATATGGCTCAGATTCTGTGATTGTCGAGTTAAGCTATGCACAGAGCTTTCAGCATTCAGGGATCCCGGAGTCGCAAGAAGATACTGCTGTTGTTGGTTACCTTGTTAAGTTATCGACAACCTGATACTCTTAATGAAAAAGATTGACAGCAATGTAATGTTGGCAAGAGCCAAGAGTACCATAGTTATGAATAAACAAACCTCTTCCCAGGTCTGATTCCTTGCAAACATCAATTTCTGACGACAACAGCGCAGGAGCTACGCAGTAATTCGTTTAAGACCCAATCGCCTCGATCACAGGGCTTAAACACACTACTGCATAGCCCCTGTGGTGGGGAAGTGCTTGAAACTCTGATAGCCTCGTTCACACAGGGCTTTAAGAAACCACAGCAAAGCCGCTGTGAAAGTTTATAAGTAAGGATAAAATGAGAAAAGCATAATAGATATTTAGGCACTTTTTCGGGGCTGGTTAAGTGATTTTAGGGTGGGGAGAGAGAGACACACACACCATAGAGTAATCACAGTCTGGCCTGCCCAAGTTCCTCCATCATATCTAGCTAAAGTAAATAAATGCCTACCATACTTAGTTATGTACTAGGAGTAAAAGCAA
>ERZ1740068.530-NODE-530-length-17696-cov-7.416586_pt1 | contig 17696 bp, 5 predicted proteins | sample MGYA00581735_ERZ1740068 | MGnify/ENA primary metagenome ERZ1740068 (study PRJEB43018, sample SAMN04849740) | marine metagenome | isolation source: floating plastic debris | place: Pacific Ocean | collected 2008-08-30 | study: EMG produced TPA metagenomics assembly...
TCCCGCAACCAATCCAGACCTTCCTGAAATAAGTGAACGGCATACCGCTCCTTAGCCGGGTGCCACTCCTCGCGCGCGGCACGGATGAGTTGTGCATCGTTTTCGATGGTGGTGCCTGCTAACAAGAGGTTGTTCCAGGCGGCATAGAGCGTGACCCGGATTTCGGTGTCGCGGCTGGAGTAGGGGAGGAAGTGCTGAATGAGCGAGTTGAGTTGGGACAGGATGTTTTCTTCGGGAAAGCGCTTCGCCAGGTCTGCTTTAAACTCCTGATGCAAGGAGTGAAAGTGTTCTAACTTTTCGTAGCGGTATTGCGTTTGTTGGCTTCCGTCTTGATTTACTGCTCCGGTATGTTCAATTTCTTCAAAGAAGCCCTGCGCTTTGGCCTGTTGGGTGGCGATTTCCCGCAGGTAGTTGTCGGCGGGGCCGTATTGGTCTTTGATCGGTTGGCGATCCAAGTCCAGGTTGAGGTGTGCTTCGGCGAGGTGCAGCAACTTTTCCATTTTGGTTCTGCCTAAGGTGTGTCGATGGCGGGGTGAACGTCCGTGGTGGTAGAGGATGTGCCCCATCACCTGCAAGAGGCGCTTGGAGGGTTTGCGGATAGGGCGGTCGATGGACACAACGGAGGAGAAAGTAGTGATTGCTTCCGGGTGCTCCCAGGGGCGCTTTTCCCAAGCATCCAACACCAGACGACGGGTACGGAATTCGCTAAATTTTTTCAGCTCTTTGGTTTTGAGTACCCGGAAGGTTTCGCCCGGAAAATCCGGGCCCATGGAATCGGGGTGGTGCGGGTCGAGGATATAGAGCAGGTCTTCGGTGGTGAGTTGGTATTTGTGGGCGAAAAAAGCGTCCAACTCGGATTGCAGGCGGTGTCGCGATGGGCTGTCCCAGCGGTAGGGAGGAAAAGGATATTCTTCCTCCCGGCGAAGGGCCCAATTGGGCGGAGCTAGCTCCGCCTGTGGATCAAAATTAGGATCGAAGCGCAGGCCATGCTGAGTGCGCCATTGGGTGAGCAGTTCACACATGGAGGCATCGGCAGCAACCCAAATTTTATCGGCAAATCCTTTGAGGTCCCATGCGGTGTAGGTGAGCTCCAACACGCGGGGAACGATAAAGAACAGGTCTTCCTGGGTGAACTGCTCTGGCCCTACAATGGGCAGTTGTTTCACCATGAAGTTGGAAACAGCCGTACCACTGATCTTTTGACGGCACACGTAGTCGAATACTAAGGAGGAGAGGTTGGAAACGAAGGCACACTGCTTGAGCGCTGAAAATTTGTTTTTCAGAATTATGATCGAATTACCGAAAGCGGCCTCGGGGAGTACGGTGCTCACAAAGGTGCGTTCATTAGTACCTGATGAAATACTTCTAAATCCTAAAAACCAACTCGCGTCTGTATTCCATTCCAACAACTCTAAACGTTGTTTTACGATCTCTTTTTTCAAATAATAGAAAGCATCAACTTGCTGGTTAGGGTTGGTTAAATTGTCTTCAGTGAAAGGGATTATCCCATCATTTCTATTTTCTTGATTTTTATAGGTATTTAAACGGTGATTGTAGTGCCAAAATAATTTTGATTCGTAGAGTGGTAGAGGCTTGTTGTCCAAGTTGAAAAAGTCCAGCTTTAGTTGGAAACTTTTGGAATCAGTAGACATATTGAACATTGTGAAGAATTGTATTTCCCAAGCAGAGTCTCCCACCAAGGTTTCACAATCTTGATAAATCTTCTTAGTTAAAATAGCATCCGAGTTAGTGCGAAATGTCGGGCAGTTTTTAGTCTTCGGGTTGAGTAGCTTAAAATCATTTTCACCAATAGAAAAGGATTTACTCTGCTTACTTATATCTCCTACATTGTAGAGTGAAAATGCTAACTCCGATTGAAAATCAGCGGTCTTTTTTTTCCGATCTATCGTTATTAAGCTACACCTGAATGACTTGTGCACATCAGGAAATAAACCGTCCCTATTTTCAAAATCGAACAAGCTCACCAAAAGGTTTTTTTCAATCAAGTGCTGGAAAAAATTCCGATTGGTATAATCGGTTGCAATCCCAGTTGGAACAATGAAACCAGCTCGGCCGGAGCCTGATAGCAAGTTCAAGATGAGCTCGGAAAAAATGGAATACGTATTGATTTTTCCACTTGAAGTAAGCCCAAAGAAAGAAGATTTTCGTGCAAATTTTCCATTTCCATGAGCATCCTGCTTCGCTTGTTTAAATTCGGCTAAATGTTGGTTATCAGGAGGTAGTTCCTGAATCATCTTCTTTCTTTCTGCCGCGTTTTTAGCATTGGCAATAACAGGTATTCTACTTCCAAAGAATTGTTTCTCCTCAATTTGAAGGCGCTCCCAGGGAGGGTTGGCCAAAATAATATCAAACCCTTTTTTTCTTTCTGCCCGTTCAAAAACATCCGGAAATTCCAACCACCAATGAAAATACCGCTCTCGCTTAGATTCAGATTGAATTGTCGTGTGTAAAGAATTTTGGTCTAAAAATCCTGAATCAATCAGTTGGTTAAGCTCTAAACGAGTAATTGGAAAATCGTTTTCTGAAGTCAGCGGTTGGAGAAAAGCATAAACTCCGGCATTAAGGATAAAAAGCTTGTTTAAATGCTGTTGTGCTTGTTTCAGGATACGGTATGATTTGCTTTTCGCCCAAACTTGTTCCAAACTGTTGCTTGGCAGGGAATTGGTGTGAATCACCTTCTGTGCATATTCCTTTGCAGAAACGTTATCTAAGATGTTGGGTAATCGAAGCTGGCCCTCTCTGGCTTGCTTGTTTCTTTCTTTCAAGGTTTTAGCCAAGGCCTTATCTTCCCAAGGGGCCGCTTTGAAAATAGCATCTGGAATCTCAGGTATCTGAAATGGCCCTTGCCACCCCACCAAACTATTCCCGCACTTGATTTTGGCTTCCAAAAACAAAATCGGTTTGCCGGGCACATGACCCTCCATGGCCAGCACCATGCGGCACAGTTCGATGGCATCGGGGTTAATGTCCACACCGTAAATGCAATGGCTGATGACATCCCGCAAGGCTTCCGGGTAGGCGGCATCGATGGAGTTGCCCTCAGGGGTGCGCACGTAGTCCAGCTCAGTGGCCAGCGCGCGTGCTGCTCCGAGCAAAAAGTGGCCGCTGCCACACGCCGGATCACACACTTTGATGTCCAGCAAGGCTTTTTCCTGGGCAGCTTGTTTCAGCGCTGGTGTTTTGTGGTGTTGAGCAGCTGTTTCCAGCCGCTCCTTTACCACCGGTTGCAGGGCCGTTTTTAGCAACTGTTTCACCAGGTCGTCGTGGGTATAGTAGGCGCCCGTTTTTTTGCGGGTATCGCCCGCTGCGTAGCTGAATGGCAGCCGGGTATTGCTCAAGTCGATTTTGGGGTTGAGGTGCAGCAGCGATTCGTACACCGCGCCAAACTCCTCCACATTGATGCGGGCAAAGTTAATGCGCATGCGCGAACGGTGGCCTTGCTCAAAACGGCAAAGCCGATCCAGGGCCTTTAGTAGCGATGTATTATCCAACCGGGCACCCGCCAGCGGTCCCAACGCATCGGGGTGAAACAACTGCCCGCCCAGCGGAGTGATGCCAATCGGTTGGCCCACCTTGGGCAACTCGAAAAAGGAAAAGGTGCCCTTGAGTTGTTCCCACAAATCAGAGTAGCGGCTCGGAATGCTACTGTGTGTCTCTGCCATGGCCCGCAATCGACTCAGGCTATAATATTGCTGGTAGATGGTGCGGGAAACGTGGGGCGAATCAGGATCGAACACCACCCCGCGGTCTTCTGCCACGAGCAAAAAGAGCAGGCGGTACACCAGTTGGCGCAAGTGTTCGCCAAAAACTACCGGCGTCAATTGGCCGGCACCTTCGGCCAAAAAAGCAGACCGCAACTCCTCGTTGTTCGGATGCTTCAAAAAACCGTTGCCCAATTCGAGCAAGCAATCTTTGACTGCACTTTGCAACTTTTCGCGCACGCGGTAGCCTTCTTCCACCGAGTCCTGGTGGTAGTTTTCCAGGAGAGAATTTTCGTTGCCCTTTAGTCGGGAGTAGTGCAGCAAGCGGTAGAGCAGGCCAAAAGAGGCGAGGTCGCCTTCCTCTAAAATGCGTTCCAGGTCCCACTCCATGTATTGAATGCCCGTGAGCCGGTGGTGATCGCGCAGCAAGCGCAGGCGCAGGCCGTTGGTGGCAAAGCCATACAAATGCTCCGTGTGGTTGAGGTATTCCTGCAACACCACGTGGGGCGATTGCCGGCGGTACTCGTTGCGGTAGTCCAGCGCTTGCCGAAAACTGGTGATGTGCACTGGCAAACCGTCTTGCCCCTGGTGGCTCACCGCGAAGGTTTTGCCTTCTATTTGCTTGCTGCCAGCATACTGCAGTTTGTAGCCCAGCCAGTCCAGCATGGGCACCACCCATTGGTTGCGGGTTTCCGACACCCCGGTCTTTTTGGCGTCCAGGCGCTGGCAGAGGTATTGAAAATTCGTCCATTGGTTGCGCACCATGGTAAAGGTGTGCGCAATTTCGTCGGACAGGCGCGTGCCCGAAGCCAAGCCAAAATCAGTGGCATTTTGGCCGGGTTTGGCCGTGAGGTTATCCAGGGATTCGGCAGAAAACAAGTTGCCTTTGATCTCGTAGTGTTGCATAATTTCAATGTTTTTCGGGTAAAACCACATACAAGCCCAATACATCGGGCGGCAATACCGGCACCACACTCTTGAAGTGTTCGCCCTTGATGGCTTTGCGAAAGCGCTTGTGCCCCTCCACCATGTGGTGGGCCCGCGCCTCGGCCAGTGCGTTGATGGCCGGTTTAAGGGTTTTAATTTGCTGTAATGCAGTGGCCAATTCGGCCGCTTTTTCTTCATTGGGCACCTGTTGGCTGGGCCGGAGTTGTTGGAGCAATTCCGGGTCGCGCAAGCCCTTGTTGGCTGCATCGGGCGGCCCCTCGTAGCCCCACAGCAGCATCTCTTCCGCCACCAGCTCTTTGTGCTGGTTTTCGTCTACGATCACATTGCGCACCCGCAAGAGCAGTAGACACTGGCGTTCCTTCACCGTGTTGCTGCGAAATACTGCAGCCCGATGAATCAATTTGTCCCGCTCCTCTTGCAAGGCATTTTCCAGCAACTTTCGGCACAGGTGGTCTACAAAAGCATGGTTGCGTTGCAAATAGATTGCCTTGCGACCCGCCTTTGAATGGTCCAGCTCAAACGTTAGGGACACCGGCCCGCCTTTGGGCAAGTGCAGTTTGAGGTCGGGTGGTAGGTTGGTGGGGTCGAGTAGAAAACCTTTGCCTTGTGCCTTCAAGGTGCAGCCCAATAGGGGCAAAGCCGTTTGCACCATCCGCTTCACCGTGCCCTGGTTGCCCAAAATGGAATTCGATTCTTGCAGAAAGGGAAGAAGCGCATCCGGTTGGAGTTCCTCTTGCGCAAAAATTTGCGTGATCTTTTCTTCCCGCTGCTGAATGCGTTGAAAAACCGCTTCCACCTCTGCCTCCTGTTGCCCAATCACCCCATCGTCTCCAAAATCCAGTTGGGTTTGCAGGCTCTCGTCAACCTGTGTTTGAGGTTTCAAGAGCACCGAGGTGAGCACCGCATCCATGATGGATTTGCTGTCGTCGGGGAAAGGCACCGAAATGCCGATGGCCTCGCGAATGTTGCGCGCCTTGCGCAACAGCACCTTCAGCACCGTGCCATCCATGGGATTGTCTTCGCCAAAGAGCAAACAGGTTTGCACCTCAGGGGCACTTTGGCCAAAGCGATCGATGCGACCCTCGCGCTGTTCCAGGCGGTTGGGGTTCCAGGGCAAATCGTAGTGCAACACCGCCGAAAAGTGGGTTTGCAGGTTGATGCCCTCGCTCATACAATCGGTGGCGATGATGAGTTTGTGGTGGCAGTCGCTGTCTTGCAACTGTTCCACTTTCAGCTTGCGCTCCTCGTCACTCAGTTCGGAAGTAACGACTTCAAGAGCGACTTTACCTTTACCAAAATGCTCGCTGAGAGCACCCTTTAGCAAATCGCCCAGGTAGTTGGCGGTTTGGATGTAGCGGCAAAACACAATGGCGTTGTGCTGTGGTAGCAACTCGTGCAGCAGGTCGCGGGCCGATGCCGCTTTGTGATCGTTGGCAAAGCCCCGAAGTTGTGCAATCGCTGCGGTGAGTGCACCGATGGTGCGTTTTTCGCGTTCTTTCAGGGTGGCCTGTTCCGCGAATTCTGAGGGTGCCTGATCTTCTTGTAAATCAAAATCGCCATCGAGAATAGTACGGTTGCTCAACGCGAAAGCTTCCTCTTCCTGGGCCATCACACTTTTGTCCAGCCGCTTTTGCAGCATGGTTTCGCCCGTTGCCGGGCTCGACATCACGCCCCGCAACAAGCCGATTGCGAGGTAGTAGCGGAGTTGGGCGTTGAGGCTTTTCCCTTTCTTGTCTTCTACCACCAATTGGCGGGCAAACCGCAGCACCTTGCCAAACACTTCGCGGTAGGCTTTGGACAGTTGGTAGGCTTTTTCTTGTTGAATGCGCTGGGGAAAGGGCGTGCTTTCGTCTTGCCAAACGGCCACGTTTTTTCGCCGGCGTTGCACAAAATGCTTCGCCACTTCCCGGCGTTGTGCCGGGGTGGCCTCTGTGAGGTCGCACTCCGCAAAATGGGGCTTGAGCAACCCGAGAATCGACTGAAACTCTTCCGGTTTACCGCTGTGAGGGGTGGCAGTGAGCAGCACCAGGTGCTGCCCGGTTTTTTCTGATATGGCTTTCACCAGGGCGTGGCGTTGCTGCTGGTTGTTTTTCCCTGCCATGTTTTGCGAGCAAGTATGCGCTTCGTCCACAATCACCAGGTCGGGCACATGGTTGAGAAACACCGCCTTTTTGCGCTCTCCTTTGATGTAGTCGATGGAAATGACCTGGTAGGGGTAATGCTGAAAAATGGTTTCGTCCGGGCCCAACTTTTTCTCCAGTTGTTTCACGGTGCTGGATCGGATCAGGGCGGCTTCGATTCCAAACTTATCCCGCAATTCCTGCTGCCATTGGTCGCACAAATGCGGCAGGCACACCACGGCAAAGCGCGAAATATCGGCCCGGTCGAGCAATTCGCGCACTATCAGCAAAGCTTCAATGGTTTTGCCAATGCCCACATCGTCCGCAATCAGCAGGCGCACGGTGGGCAACTTCAGGGCCATGATGAGCGGCACCAATTGGTAGGCGCGGGGCTGAAACGCCAGTTTGCCCATGGAGCGAAACGGCCCCGCTCCGTTGCGAAACGCCAGCCGGGCGGCATCGTAGAGGAGCCGGGCCGAGGAGAAATCGCCCAAATCGTGTTCGGTAGGCAGTGGAAAGGCCGAACGTTCGATGTGTTGCTCGCCTTCCAGCAGCAGCTTTTTGTAAACGCCTTTGATTTCCTGGTCCGTGCCGCCGAGTGGCTTCAGCAGCAAAAGATCATCGTGGGGCGAAGGTTGTACTACCCAATCGCGGTCGTGCAACCGCACCAGGGTGCCGGGGTTGAAATGTGTGTCCATAAAAGAGCGCTTTGCTTAGTGAATATTGGGGGAAGTAGTGGCTTGGAGAATCAAGGCCAGGGCTTGCCGGATCGTGTGGCGGTCCAGCCAATCGTGGTAAGGCTGGTTGTAATAGGAGAGCAGGTCTTCGTAAGACGCTTTGAGGTGAATGCCCTCCGGGTGCAGGTCTTTTCCATCCTCAAAATGGCAAATGCGGTTGGCAATGGCGGCAATTTCTTGAAAAAGAGACGGTTGCTCGCCCACTTGTGAAAGCAAGCCGAGGCTGCCTTCGGCCGATTCAAAAAACAGGATTTTAGGATGTTCCAAATTGCCCACCAGTGCACAGCCGATCTCTTGTGGCTCTACCTGAAAATAGAGCTCGAAGGCCTTTTTCATAGCCTGCATCAGTGTGAGGCTGGCCGTAGTATCGAGCTGCAACCCAGGATCGAGATCGATGTAGAGGCAATCGGCGGTGGTGGAGGTGTAGAGGTACACCAGCTTGCTTTGGTCTTGTTCCTCTTGCGGAGCGGTTTCGTATTGGTTGCGGCTGAGCCAGATGCCCGACTGAACGTTGAGGTGATAACCTTCGCTTTTGGACGACCGCCAGCCTTTGTTCACTAAAATGAGGTCGGCAGCGGGCAAGTAGCGGAAGTGGAGCAAGGGCCCGTCTTTGAGGTAGAGGTCCTGGCGTTTCACCTGGTTCCAATTGCCGGAATAGCTGAAATAGAGGTGTTGCAAAAATCCACGCTTCATGCGCTCGTCTTCGCCACACGAAATGCGATCTTGCTGGTTGGCCTGCACTTCTTGCAACTCAATGAGTTGATTCAGGTCCTGGTAATTGTCCGGGTTGCTGAGGTCGGTTTGCGTAAAAGGATCCAGGTCTAGCCGGGCATCTGATCCAAAGGCCAGAAACCCCGAGGCGTTGATCAATTTGCCTTGCGTAAGGGCCAGTCCGCTTTCTGCGGTGGGCAGCGCCATGCGGTGCACCTTATATTTGAGGCCACCCTGGTAGATGAGGGTTTGCGGGCCAAACTCGCGGATGGCCATGGTGCGGGGCCGGGAGATGAAATGACCACCCGATGGATTTTTGGCTAAAAACGCCCGGATGGGCAGCCGATGAAAGTTGTAGCCGGGCAAAAAGCCCTCCGCAGCCAAATACCGGAAAGGATAAAACTCCGAAACGTCTTTTTGGCTGGCCTCGTTGCGCAGCAGGTCCAGTTTGCGTTGTGCACTTGCTTGATTGCTGATGGCTTCGGCATAGGCTGGGTCTTTTTGTGTGATGGTGGCCGATGCTATGGTGCTCGCGGCTTGCTTCTTGAGTTGGGCCGCTTCGAGGTACATTTTGCGCCAGCGGTCCAAGGCAGCATCAAAGCGCTCTGGTACGGCTTGTATCTGGTCTTGAATCCAGGTGGAGGTGTACCAGGTTTTTTTCATAAGACCCGGTTGCAGCGAGTAAATGATCTTCGAAAAGTGTTCCGCCACTTTTTCTTGCTCTTCTACGGGCAACTTTAACAGGTGATTGAAGCCTTCTTTTAAGGGCAGGTCGGAGTGTTCGATTTCCAATAGCGTGTCAATCGATTTGCTCAAGCCGCTGATTTGGCAAAAGCTTAGGTAGAGCGCATGCAATTGAGAGCGCAACAACTCCTCGTTCAGCAGGTCCAGTTGTTGTGGGGCCACATGGCCCGCTACCATTTCCGCCTGTTTTTTGAAATAGTGCTGATCGTGGGCCGAAGATTGGCTGCAAAAGGTGAAGATCAATGCCCCTTGACCCTTTCGGCCAGCCCTACCGCTTCGCTGCACGTAATTGGCCGGAGTAGGCGGCACGTTGCGCATGTGCACCACGCTCAAGTCGTCAATGTCAATGCCGAGTTCCATGGTCGGCGAGCAATACAGGGCTTTGACTTCCGCCTTGCGAAAATTCGCTTCAATGGTTTGCCGTTCTCCGGCCGGGGTTTGGCCGGTGTGTTCCTTGGCTTCCAGGCCTTTCAAGGCTTTGAGTGGCATTTGATAAAGCTGAAGAAAGAAAGGATTGGGTGGTATGTCCGGAGTCTTGAACGATCGGGTATAAATACGGTCCGGCACTGGTTTGCCATCAGGATTCAAGGTCCATTCCAGGGTGGTAAGGTCAAGCTGGTAAAGCGTGTGGTTTTTTTGAGGTTTCGCTACCAAATAGCCCAGGCGAACCGGAGGAACGGAGGTGGTTTCCGGTGGTGCTTCCTCACTTTCAGGTGCTACTTGTGGGTTAGCTCCTGTGGCCTCTGTTGGTGGAGTTTCTGAATAGGCACCATGTGCAGGAGTGGACCTCTTTGAGCTTTCTTTGGTTCGGGGCGCTTGGGGCGGAGGGGAGATATCCGAAGGCAACCGCTTGCTCAACAGGTCGAGGATGGTTTGCAGTTCCTCGGTGAGTTGCTTCCGGTCCAGTTCCAGGCCAATTTCTTTGGCCACCATGCGCAGGTATTTTCCGGCTGCACTGGCCGGACCAATACTTTTGATGTGTGCAGAGTTCTTGCCTTTCGATCGCTGGGGCGAGATGCTCAACCAGGTCGATTCGCGCAACTTTTCCTTTTCCTGGTACAACCAAGTTGGCTTCAGCTTTTCTAACATGCGGTTTTGATCGATCTCTAAGCTGTTTTTATGTAGTTTGGGGTGTGAAAGGGCGGCATTAAAGCGGAAAAAATTGAGGAATTGCACCATGAAGTCATAGCGATCTGAGGCACTGAGGTGCCTCAAGAGGACGGAGGTTTGCCAATTTTCTTGTTGCTGGACTTGCCTTTTCAAGTCGAGGTATTCAATGCGGATCAAGCCGCACTGTTCCAGATTAGGCATGCGGTGGCGCCAGCTTCGACGAAGGTCTTGTACGATGCGGTGAAACAACCACGATTTAAAGACTGCTTCATTTTTTCCTCTTTTCGCGCTATCTGTATTTTCCGTTGGTGTTGCATCGGGTTCAGGTTTTGGTTTCCAATCAGGAATTAGTGCATAATCCTTTTCCTCCAATTGAAGGGCTTTGAAAACCTCAATAGCAATTTCTGAGCACTGCAAACCCTCGCGTTGTTGCAGCGCTTTGTAAATCCCCGCCCGAATGAATACCTGCTGCAAAAAATCGTTGAAATGCCCGGCTTGTAGCGCAGCATCCTGCCGGTTGTCGGTGAAGCTCATGAACTTGCGCAGGCTCTTGGGGGCTCCCGAAGCAGCCAGTTGTTGCAAGGTGTTGAAGGTGAGCACGGTGGTGGCAATGCCCCGCCCGGCATTGCCCAACTGCATCAGTTTGTTGAAATCGCGGGTCGCACCATCGTAGAGGGTGCCCGATATCGGGTCGATGGCCAGCGGAGCGGCTAAGAACCACACTTCATTAAAACCCTTTTGGGGCCGCTTGGAGTATGCGCCCGAGGCGTTCACGTAGCACTTTTGAGGCAAGCGATGAAGCTTGTCTTTTTTGGGTAAGCGTTGGCCCTTTTGGGTGCGCAACCAATTGTCAGGCAGCAGCTCTTCGGCGATGGTATTGTTCCAGAGTTCTTCCGATCCGGTTTCGGGATAGAGCAGGTAGCCGCGCAGGCCGGTATCTTCGGTGGCGTTTGGCGCTTCTTCCAGGTTGAGGTCGATCCGCCGGGGTTTCACACGGTCTTCCTCAAGGGTCACCGACAGGTAAGGAAAGCCCGACTGCTGGTTGAAAACCACCGGGTAAAGCAGTCGCTGCTTGCCATCGGGGCCGATGGGCAACCGGTCGGCTTGTGTAATGGTGCGGGTATCCGGGGCTTCGAGGGTGACTTTGAGCGATTGGGTTTGCGAAATGAATTGATGTACCCGAAAGGGCAAAAAGCCTACTTTAACCCCGGTGTTGATGTGTTGCAACACCTGCAAAAATTCCGACAAACGGGCGTCTACCAATTGGGTGGGCAACTTGGTGAAGCGGGCCAGTTGGTTTCTGATATCGGTCAAGGTTTGGGGTGACCGACGAACCAGTTGTTCATCATTTTCTTCCAACGCTACCTCTTTCTCCATCCAATTGGCCAAAGGGTGTTGCAGCAGCGCTTCGCGGGGCAGGTCGGGCGGCAAGGCATGTTGCAGTGCCTCGGCCAAGGTGTCGGCGTTCGGTGAAGGTTCGACAATCACCGCTTCCAGGGTTTCCTGCACGATTTGTTCAGGCTGCATTTTTAGATCAAACAGCTGCTTGCCGAGTTGAATCACGGCTTGCTTTTGTTCCGACAGTTTCCCGCTCGAAAGGGTAGCCGAAGTACCCAAAATCTGCAACTCGTGCCGGGTTTGGGCCTTCATCCGCCGAATAAGCAGGGCCACATCGGCCCCTTGCCGGCCACGGTAGGTGTGTAATTCGTCAAACACCAAAAAGCGCAGGTTTTGAAAGATCGCCTGGCGCAGTTGGTCCTCCTTGCTGCGGGTGAGCAACAGCTCCAACATCATGTAGTTGGTGAGCAGGAGGTGGGGCGGATGGTCGTTGATGGACTGTTTTTGGGCCGGGCTTTCCTGGCCGGTGTATTGAGCGTAGGTTATGGGGAAAGGCCGCCCCTCAGTAGCTTGCAGGTAGTTTTGCTCGTATTTTTTAATCTCTTCGAGCTGGCTGTTGATCAAGGCATTCATGGGGTACACCACAATGGCCTGCACACCCTTGACCGCTGAGGCTTCCTCCTGTTCCAATTGCCGCAAGACGTGCTGAAAGATGGTGCCCAAAAATGTCAGGCTCTTTCCCGACCCGGTTCCTGAGGTGACGATGAAACTCTTGCCTTTGGCACCCAGCCGAATGGCTTCTGACTGGTGCTGGTGCAAGGCAAAACCAGTGAAAATATGACCCATTTCGGCGGGCAAAACCCCTTCTTCAATGAGTTGACCTACCGTATCGCCTTGCACAAAGCCGGGGTTGCATTGCAGCAGCGGATCGGGCCACAGTTGCCCCTGGTCCAAGAGTGCGTTGGCCTTGGCCGCAATGCGTTCATCGCTAATGTTGGCAAAACTGGTGACGTAGTTTTTGTAATCGGAAATCACCTGTTGGCGGAGGTCCAGAAGGTTGAGCATGATCAGTGGTTATTGGTGGAGAAAAGACATAAGAATGGCCGTTTCACGTGTTTTTTTGCACGGAAATCAGCGGTTTAATGCGGTGGGAGTTGCTTTAGGTTTCGAGCGGCAGTGGCGGTAGGCGTTGCCGTAGTTCTTGCATTGCCTCTTGCAGCTTTTCGGGCTCACTTTCACGGAAACCGTGGAGCAAGCGTTGCAAAATGCGGTGGTCGCTTCGGGCATCTAAGGTGTGCAGTTGCCCTTGCCAGTAAAGGCACAGCGAAAGATGATCGACCTTGAGTTGCCGAAAGTTGAATTGCTCCAAAGGCGGGAGCCGGTGCGCGTGATTTGCCAGCGAGAGCACCGGTGGTTCAGTCAATAAATTGAAAATGGTTTCCGGTTGGGTGGGTTCGTTTTTAGACAGCACTTCCAGCAGCAAATACCAGGTGAGGTAGCGGTGGCTCCGGTGTTGGTCCATCAGGTGGGGTTGGAGCCGTAGTTTGTCGCTTGCCCAAAGGCCATTCAGCAGCACTGAGACGGCGTTGCAAAAGAAAGTTCGGACTTGCAACAGGGGCAACCGTTGGTAGTGGTATTCGTGCAACAGGGCATATACATCGGCTGCATAATCCAAGTGTTGCCGGGCTTCCGGGTGTGCTTTTGAGTAGCATTCTTTGTCGTCGGTTGTGGCAAAATGTTGCAGCAATGCCACCCGAAAACCATGCAGGCGGGTGGCCATAAATTGATCGCTTTCTTCCCGCAAATGCCTGCGTAGTTGCCGTACCCGGGCATCGTTATAGGTGAGCGATTCCCGACCGGCTTGCAAGAATTTCAGGTCGGTTTCAAAATCGGGGAAAAGAAAAGCATCGGATAACGAAAGCTCATCCAGCCGGGGCAAGTGTTGCCAAGGGCCTTCCCGAAAGGAATGAACCGCACTGTCTGGAAACAATGCGCTGAACCAGTTCATCTCGGGTTCCTCTCCCACCAAAGCTTGATAAGCGGAGATCTCATGAGTAAAATGGTGCCGCAATTGAATGCGCAGTTTTTCGGCCTTTTGTGCCTGATCTTCACTCACATGGTAGGCATTGGTGTCGGGGGGCGCATTCAGCACCAAGGTGAATTGATGGGTCGACTCCATGAATTTTGGAGGCGCGTACCAGTGGATTTCCACCGGATAATCTTTACGGATTTGCTGCCCGAATAAAAAGGCCAATCCGGCAGGTACTGCGGCAAACAAGTGCAGCCGGTGGGTGTTGGGCAACCGCTCCTCGATGGTTTGCAACAGTTGGCGAAACAGTTGCGCGTAAGCCACAGCATCTTGGTGATGCTGCAACAAGTGTTGCCCGATGAGCTCGGGTTGGTAGTTGATGATTCGCGAGGGTTGCGCCACAAAATGTGGGTGTGCTTCCTCCGAAACGGGCCGGTTGATTCCCATGCGCACCACCAGCTCATGGGTGCCCCTACATGGTTCGGTGGGTGCACCGCTTTCCAGAAGCTTTCCCGATTTGCTTTCTTGCCACGACCAATTGCCCGGTGAACTTTCAAAGAATACAAAGGTCTGCGTTCGATCTGCCAGCCTATGTCCCAGGTGAGCGGCCAGGGGCGCAGGCACCTTGCCAAAATAGAGCACGGCATGGTCGGGCAATTGATCGAGCTTCCGCTGCAGGGTTTGCTGCACCTTGCGCGACTGTTCGGAAAGCACTACCGGCCATGGATAATTCCCTAGGTCGGAAGTTGCTGTTTCCAGGTGCAAGGTGCAATAGGTCACCCGCAAATGTTGGAAAGCCTTGGGCATGGCTTGATAAACAATCTCTTGGGGTAGTGGCTGTTGGTGCGAATGCAGCACCACCAGCAAGCCTTTGGGAAGGGTGGTATTTGTAGAATCGGTTTGCATTTTTTTACGTTTAGGGGTTAAAAATTTCCCTCAGAGATCATTTGGTGCAGGTAGCGGCCGTAGGCGGTTAAATGGCAAGTCCTGCGTTGCAGAGCCGCTTCATAAATGGATTGTCCTCCGGGGCAGGCGATCAGGCCGGCCTGCGCAAAGGCCAGCAGCAGGGAGAAGAAGGCTACCTTTTGGGGTTGGTGTTCAGCATCGTTCACCACAAGGTTGGGGTAGAGTTGTATTTCCCGGTCAGGGTCAAAAAACAAGTTGTGGCTGATGAGTTGGCGAATGGCCGCCCGGGGCGTGGTAGGCGTGCACTGCCGAAGCGGACTCATTTGCGTCACAAAAGATTTGAACACCGGCCGTTGTTCCCAAGGGGTGAGCAGGTTGTCGGCCATGTTGTAGAGCCCGGCGGCTGTGACATTGCCGGCGAGGTCGGCGGCTTCACCTTGAAGTCCTTGTAACAAAATTTCAGTGAAGACTCCATTGGATCGGCTTTCTACCGAAAGCTGGTTTTGCTGGCTGGCTGCCAGCATGGTCACATTTTTGCGCAGTTGGGCCATTTCCTTTTCCAGGCCTTCTACTTGTAGGTTGCCGATGCTTCCAGCATGGCAACAATCCAGGATGATGGTGATTTCTTCGATTTTCGATTGGTTGACCGCGTTCACCAGCCACTCCATAGAAATGCCCCAATTGCCACGCTGGTATTCTTTGCTTAGTAAGTAGCCACCGGTGGCGTCATGGTGGCCATGGCCAGAGAAAAAGAACAAAGCGTGATCTGCCTCGCCTTTCAACAGGTGTTTGATGCGGTTCTCCATTATATCCTTGGTGGCATTGGGAGAATTTATCGTTGAAAAATTAGGGTTCCCGTTTTGTTGAGCCTTTAGGAGTTTTTCCATTTCATTGGCATCGTTTACACAGGCTTTAAGCGGATTATGGTCATAGTTATTGATGCCGATAACCAAGGCTTTTCGTTTTTCGATGCGTTTCATGCGCTGGGGTTGAAGGTGAATTGTAATAGGTGTTGGTTGAAAAGTAGCGGCAGTTCGTTTCCAGGCCAGGTAGAAAACTACCTGGCAGAAAAAGGTGGAAATGTGAGTTGTGTTAGGCTCCTGTCTTGGTTTTGGATGCTGAAGGAACGGGTACTTCGTGGTAGCCATTGAGCATGGCATAGCGTACCAAATCTTGCACGTTGTGCGATTGGGTTTTCTTCATCAGGTTGGCCTTGTGGGTCTCCACTGTTCTGATGGTGATGAACAATTGATCGGCCACCGACTTAGCAGCATGTCCTTTCACAAGCAAGCGCAGTACCTCTTCTTCGCGTGGAGTGAGCGGGGTAATGGTCGGAGTGTTTTGCAAGGGATCGGTAGAACGAACGGATTTAAAGATGATTTCCCGAATTTCAGCTGGAAAGTGCTCGCCTCCATCCGCGATCACTTCAATGGCGGTTAGCATTTCTTTGCCACTTCGATTTTTCAGTAAATACCCCTTCACACCATGAGAAAGCATCATATGGATGTATTCTACACCGTCGTGCATGGTGATGACCAACACTCCGGTAGCTGGGTATAGCTGGTGCAAGGCCTTAAGGGTTTCTCCAGCGGCCATGCCCGGCATGCTGATGTCCAGCACCACTACATCAACTGGTTGTGCCTGTTCTTCAAGCAATTTTAAAAGACCTTCTCCCGAGTTGGCGGTTCCTACCACTTGGATGCTAGTGGTGCTTTCTTCTTGTAAAATTCTTTCAAAGCCTTCCAACACCATTTGGTGGTCATCGGCCATCGCAATTCGGATCATGTTTGTGCTATTTTGGTGGATACTTGAAATAATATGGTGGTGCCGTGTCCGGGTGTTGAGTCGATGTTGGGTTCTGCACCCAATTCTCGGATGCGTTCGATGGTGTTTTTCAACCCCCGGCCATTCTTGGCCAAAACCTCTTCGAGAATAAAGCCTTCCCCATTGTCCTCCACACTCACTTGCAATTGGTGATCATGGTGAAAAAGCTGAACAGTAAGCTCGTTGGCTTCGGTGTGAATCAATACATTGTTCACCAGAGTCTTCACAATGGCAGCTACTTCGTTTTGCACCTTATGGGGGAGGTTAGGCGGCACGTTAAGGGGTAAGAAACAAACCTTGATGTCGCGCACGGTTGGAATCAGTTCCATAAAAGGAGTCAAAATGGCAACCAGTCCCCGTTCCTTCAATTTGCGATCGATGAGGTCGTGTGCAATGTGGCGCACATCATCGCAGGAATCTTCCAGCAGGTGTTCCAATTGATTGATGCGTTGTGCAAACTGGTCGCGCCTCGATTGTTGAATTTGTCGAAGACCGTCGAGCGACATTTGCACTACTGCCAGCTTGCTGCCCAAGCGGTCGTGTAAATCTTTTCCAATTCGGGTGCTGGCCTTGTCTTCGGCATCCAATTGGGTTTCCAGCAGTTTCATGTCCATCTTTTCCATGATTTCGAGTCGCTGGTCTTTGCTGCGCCTTTTCTCTTCCAGCACCCGATTCTCGGCTTTCAGGTGTTTGGTCTTTAGTGTGGTGTTTCTTTTCCAGAATCGAAAAAAAATCAAGGATACCACCAAGGCAAAGCAGGTTGTACCCGCCACCCACTGGTAAAAAAGGGTTTGGGTTTCCCGAGCTTTCAATTCGGCACTTTGTCTTTGGAGTTGGGTTTGCCTTAGCGCAAGGTCTTTTTGCAACAGGTCTTCCCGCAAATTGGCCTCGTTCATTGATGCTTCCAATTCTTGTGCGGCATCCACAATTTGGTTCAGACTGTCTTGCTTCCTTTCGTGAAGAAGGCGATTTTGGAATGCGGCTTCGTATTGCCCTAACCCGGCAAAAGTAGTGGCCCGAAGGGCAAAAAAGTTGGTGGCGTATTCTTGCACCCCGTGGTGCTTTATGTGTTTGTACAACTTAGGGAGAAATGGTGCCGATAGATAGTGTTTTCCTCGTTGGTTTTGCAAAGCAGCCCAATTGAGGCCCAGCTGCACATAGCTTCGGTGCAATTCCAGGGTTTCTGCTTCGACAAGTCCCTTTTTTAGGTAGGAAGAGGCTTTGCGTAGGTTCCCCAAAGCCTGATGGGTAAGGCCCAGGTTGTTGTAGAGCGTGATCAAGTTGCTCGTAAAGCCCGAGCTATTGCTAAACGAGAGTCCTTCTTCAAACTGTTTTTGGGCGCGCAAGTACTTACCTTGAGCAAGGTAGACACTTCCTCGGTTGATGTGCAGGTCAATGAGTGCTTCCTGGTCGTTCAATTCCTGAAGCAGAGATTCGGCTTGGTCATAATAGTTCAGTGCAGCAGGATAACGCTTGATTTTTTCGTTGAGTCGGCCGAGGTTGAAAA
>ERZ1740068.532-NODE-532-length-17563-cov-5.414610_pt1 | contig 17563 bp, 11 predicted proteins | sample MGYA00581735_ERZ1740068 | MGnify/ENA primary metagenome ERZ1740068 (study PRJEB43018, sample SAMN04849740) | marine metagenome | isolation source: floating plastic debris | place: Pacific Ocean | collected 2008-08-30 | study: EMG produced TPA metagenomics assembly...
AAACTGCCGCTGGCCGGGCGTGTGGTCCATCAGACTGACAATGCCGACGCGGTCACTATGATCGAACTGATCAAGTTCCTGCACGAGCGTTTCTGAACAGACCTCGGCCCGGAGATGCAGGAAGTCGATGTCGAGGACAGAGCCAAAACGGTCTCACGCGATATCCTGTCGGGTTATCATGTGCCCGAGGCTGAGGTGCGCAAGATGAACCGGGCTGCGCGTCTGCAGCGGATCCGTGAGGAAATTTCGGACGGCTCGGCCGCGCGCGTCTGGGTGCTTGAGCATCGGGGTGACAGTCTGACCGATGGCTGTCTGGTTCTGGCGCAGCGCCTTGCGGTGCTTCTGGCCTCCTTGCCCAAACTCTCCCCGCCAGCGCTCGTATTTTTGCTTATGCAGACGGGCTACACGCAGGGCGCTGAACGAGTTGAGTTTTCCGAGAAGATCAAACGCGTTCGGCGGATGATCCAACCCACATTGGCGATTGATCTGAGAATGGGTGAGGTGACAAGGTTTGATCAAGACAGCATCGAACCGCTGATGGACTTCGAGGGCTCCGATGACGACAAACGGCTCGCGTGGATCAAGATGCTGGCCGATGACAAATGGCTGGTATCCGAGACGGGCTTCACATCGCGCCCAATGATGTCGGGTCGCGGAAAACTGGCGGCCATTCGCGCCACCGACGTCGACCGTTGGGTCCAGGAGTTCGACGGCAGCACCATTAGCCTGACCGAGCGCCAGAAAGAACTTCTGCGCGAAGCCTTTGAAGCCCGAGACCTTCCGGCACAGATCGCTAAGAAAGCACTGGAAAACCATCCGGTGTTCAATGAATTTGGGGAGGACGGCGTATGAACAGAGATCCGCTAAAGGACTACTTCCGACGGCAGAAACCGTCGCTCCAGCCCGATTTGCTCCAGGCAGTGGGCGCGCCGATCATGAGCCAGGGCCGGGCGCGCGCGCCTTACGATCTCGATGACCTGGATCTAGAACACGCTGCCATGACAGCCATGGTCCTCGGTCAGCCTTTGATCCTTGCGGGCGATCCAGGTGTCGGCAAAAGCGAGTTTGCCGGGGAGCTGGCCCACAGGTTGGAACTCGATATGCTCGAACCCTTTCGGGTGAAGTCGTCCAACGAAGGTCTCGATCTCTTCTACCGTTGCGATGAGGTTGGCCGGTTCCGCGGCGATGCGAATGCGCCGAAGTCTTCACATGTTGATTTCGGCGCGTTGGGCCGAGCGATTCTGCTCTCTGCGGGCCCGAAACACACTGTCGGTAGCTTTGAGGATTTTGCCCATCTTCTTGCGCGTGGCGACAGTGATCAGTCGAGCGCCGTTGCCGCTGGGGACACGTCCCGGCAAGTGACACTGGATCAGCTCTTCCCGAAAGCCTTTTTCATTAACGGCAAGCGGATCGAAGCGCCGTTGCAGACCGTGGTTCTGATCGACGAGTTGGACAAAGCGCCGCGCGATGTGCCCAATGACATCCTGGGTGAGATCGAAAAGCTGGAGTTCTGGATCTCGGAACTTCAAATCAGTATCTCAGCCAATCCCGCGTTCTGGCCCGTCGTGGTGATCACTTCGAATTCCGAGCGGTCCTTGCCGGATGCCTTCCTGCGCAGGTGTATCTTTCATTGGATCAGGAACCCGAAGCGGGACCGGATTCTCAAGATTGTGCATCTCCACCTCGAGCATCACTTTGGCGCAGACGCTGCGCCGCCGCTCGGCTCGGACTTCCTTGCATCGGCCTATGAAGCCTATTCGGACGCCAAAAAGCAGATCAGCAACAAAAAACCGGGTACCGCAGAGTTCATCGGCTTCACTCTTGCCTTGTGGGCAAGAAAGACAGACCCAAAAGCATCCTTCTCGCTGGAAGGGGAGCAACAGGATGCCGACGTCCGGCACGTGATCGGAACGCTTTTAAAGACGAAAACCGACCGGCTCCAGGTCTTCCCAAACGATGTCCCCGGAGAAACCTGAAGCAGGTGAAAGCGCCTTTGCGCGCGGGCAGCCTTTTGATCTTCAGGGGCTGATCGACTACTTGACCCTTCACAGGCTTCAAGTGTCGGTTCAGGAGCGCATCCGTCTAGCAAAGCTTTCTGAGTGGCTGGACCACCGCGCCGTTTCGATCCGGACCGCAGAAGAGGCGGCCCGATGGGTTGTGCCCGTTCTCGCAAGAGACAGGCCTACAGCAGAGTTGGTCCGCAGTCTGATCGAGGAATGGTGGGGCGCACCGCCGCCGAGCAACGTTGCCGAACGCGTGGTCGAGGCGGTTCGGGACAGCAGCAAGAACGAGGTGGTACGCAACTGGATCATCCGCGCCGGGCTTGGCTTGGCGGTGCTCGGTACGATTTTTGCGGTCATCATGTTGCTCAGGGACAGCGGCGCCGTCGTGCCGGTCAACGTCGAGGACTGCCCCGATGGCGCGTCGCTCGGTCCGGAAGAGTGCGGAGAGATCGTGGTCGAAGTCGAACAGGATTTTTCCCGCTTTGTGCTCCAGTCCGTCTTCCCAAGGCTCGCTGTTCTCGCCCCCTTTATCTGGCTGATCTACCATTTGCTGTTTTCCCAGCTTGGCAGGAAGGCGGTGGAGCGGAGCCGTCGCGCGCGCGGCAAGCAAATTGAGCAGGACCTGCAGCCGCGTCGGTCGACGCTGTTTCTAGGTGACGCAAGCCAGTCGGCATTTCAACGCCTCTCGCAGCCTGATATCGTCACGTCCAGGCATGTGAACGTCTCGCAATCCATCCGGTCCTTTATCAGAAAACCGGGCGAGGCGCGGATTACCTTTCGCAACCGTCAGCGCAGCCGCGAATATGTGATCTTCGTGGAAGCGGCATCTGGCGAAGACCACGTGCACCTGCTTGCCGATGCGTTCGTGACCGAAGCCCGGCGCCACGACATGCAAATTTCGCGCTATGAAATCCGCAGCAGGCTCTCGTATTTGCGCTTCATCGACGGCAGTCGCAACGAAGGGCAAAGCGACAAACTCGGAGAGATCGCCCGGCGTCATGCAGGTGCGCGGCTCTTTGTGCTTGGCTCCGGCGAGCGACTGTTCGATCAGTTCGGTCAGCTCCAAACCGGGATCGATGGGGCCAAACCTGTCGGCCAGGGCCAGCATATGTTTGGTAATTTCGACGAGCCATGCCTATTGTCGACAACGCCACCCTGGGCCGTGGGACGGCGGGAGGCAGAGCTGCAAGATGCGGGCGTTACCGTGCTGCCTCTGACAGAGGAGGGTGTCGTCCATGCTGCAGCCCTAATGGTCGCGTCGGACGATGAGCGCGCGGAGATGTCCTTCCCGCAGGTGCCACTGGATCGTCACTCGCTGCTCGATTGGGTCGCGCGCTCGCGCCTTGAGATGCTCTCGGACATCCCGATTAGCGACAGCCAGACGGAACGGCTCCTCGACCTTCTGGAAGATTATTTCCAGCCCTCGGGCGACTGGCCGATCTTTCTGGGGCTGCTCCTGTTTCCGACGATCACCCGCGCGGTTACTATCTCGTTTCTGCATGCGCTTGAGGTGCAGAACCGGCATGTCCGGGTGTTGCCGGATGGGTATTCACGGATGGCAACCCTCACGAGGTTCGCGCGCTTGCCTTGGTTTCAGGCCGCGCGCGCACCAGACTGGCTTATCCTCGCCGCCATCGAGCGCAGCTCGCCCGCGGAAGTTGAGTATCTGCGGCGGACCTTGCAACACCTGTTCGAGACCGAGGACGTCCTGCCGAAACGCGAGCCCGGCACAACTACACCGCATCCGGGGCTTGCGGCAGATGACTGGATTTTGCGGATGTTCGAAACAGGTCCGGACGGACAGCTCGACCCGATGCAGCGTGAGAGCCTTCTTGTGCGCGTGATGCGTGGCGACGAGGTTTCCGATCTGGCCCAGCCCATCGGCACCGCGCGCTTGACCCCGCCGATGAGCCGCATCGTGACCGCGATCTTCACCGGTAGCTGTGCGGTCATCGCCGTTAACACGACCCTGCCGGACCTCATCCGTCGTGCCTCGACTGACATTCTGTCCACGCTTGGAGACGTGAGACCGTCAGACATGTTGCTTGGCGTTGTATCAGCCGATTTCCTCGTGGGCGCCGCCCTTCTCATATACCCGCTTATCATCTGGCACGATGGGTTTTGCCCACAAGAACACCGCCGGCTGGGCTGGTTGTCGCGACTTGTACGGCCTTCAACGGCGCTTTTGACTACAACAGACGGCCCGTCGCGGTGGATTGATCACTTTTATCGCACGCGCCCTTACGCGCTTCCGGCCGAATATTTCGAACGCACGTCCGATAAGTTCGAAGTTCAGGCGCTGCAACACGACACGAGCCATATTCAGGCGCAAGCCTTGCGGGAATTCTGGCGCCGCGTTTCAAGGATCACGCAAGTCCTAGGTTGGGTCATCGAGGCAGGCTGCCTGATCGCGATGGCGATACTTCTTTCGTCCCTTGGCCGTGACGGAACGTTGTCAACCTCGGACGGACATCTCTACTTGTTTCTCATCTTCGCAAGCGTTTTGGGTGTCCGGATTTACCGCTGGACGGGCGGCTGGCACGCGCCTTTACCGCAGGCCCACGCCAGACTGGTCGACGTTGAAGACGGGGACGGTCTGGTTTTGAGAAAGGACAGCTCCAACCCGCTCCAACTCGGGTTTGTTGTCCTGCCTATTGTGCTCATCAGCTATATCGCCGACAGATTCAACGCGGACGGCAACGAAGAAAGCTACTTAATCCCGTTCTGGCTGATGTTATGTGGGATCGCCGCAGCACTGCTGTCAATGCTCCGCACCAAAGCGGAAATGCCGAAAGACGTCTGGCCAACCCTCTCGCGGTTGCTGGGCGATTTTGCGGTGGCCATGCCGATGACCTGTGCCTTAGCGCCGCTCTTTGTTTACGAACCGAAAGAACTAGGCGGGCTTTGGGCCATGTTGTTGGTGATTGCATTTGTGGGCTGGTCTCACAGCATGGCTGCTCGGATCTTGAGTGTAGCAATCGTCGGACTGATTACCCTCGAATTCTTTACGGGCACGTTTATCAGCAACTACGTGACGGACCTTTATGTGCTCAGCCCAGAGCTATTCCTTGGCGGGCTAACCGCGGTTGCACTATACCTTTCTTTCCTCGCTTGGTTTTATCAACTGCGGCGAAGGATCTGGCCCTCTTCGCCATTTCGGTATCGAGCGATTCTTTCAGGTCTCTCTCAAGATCTTCACGACATCGCCGCAAGTCCATGGTTCTGGGCCTGGCTCGCCATTCTGATACCGTGGGTGCTCCTGCATCTAGGCTATCCTGGCCACGAACTCCTCGTCACGGGGTTCTCTGCAGCACTCTTTCCATTGATCTGGAAAGACCGCGCGACCTTGCCCGCATTGGTCCTTATCGGCTTCTCTGTGCTGGGCGTTCTGCCCAATTCCGGCTGGAGCACGGCAATCAACCTGGCTGCCCTTCTCGCGGGGATCATGCTGTTCCGCTTCGGCCGGGCCCCGACACCTTACCTGCGCGGGCTCGCACGGGCGCGCGTCACCTATACGGATCTCGTTGTCCTTGGCGGGTTGGTGCTGATGGAGATCAGCTTCAGTTTCACCGGAGTCAGCATCTGGTACGCTTTCTCGAAAACACTGACGTACGGCTTCTTGATCATCGCGATCCTTGCCTTGCGGCGTCAGTTCGGCGTGTTGGCGGTCTGCATTCTGTTGTCTTTCGTCGGAGCAATTGGCAACCTCGACAGCTACGGGTTGGGCATTCCTGTAACGTTCAAAGCGATCACCGGGCTGTTCCCCTTCGTCGCAGCCGTGTCGCTGTCGGTGCTGCTTATCAGGGCCAATCGGAATGCGGCCTTTGCAGGGATGGTCGCGCTCCTCGCTGTGACGTTCTTTCTGGAGTATTTCGGCTTTGGCGTTAGCAATCCGGTTAGGGACATGGAGCCTATTCTGACCGTGAGCCAGCGGTTTTCCCAAAGTTTTGGCGCCGGCGCTACCATTCCCGCAGGATGGTCGCGATCGATCTTCCCAGGCGCCCTCCTATCCATGCTGCTGATTTGGCCTGCCATCCTCGCAGTGGTGATAATAAAGCATAATGTAAAATGGGGCGCTCTTGTGGCCTTTGTCACAGTCTTCCCGCTGGCCATCTGCTACAGCTTGCCTGAGTTCACGCTCGGTCTATCTTCCCGAGACAGCAACAATTTGAGTAGCCTAGCAACGTGGTTTGTAACGTTCTACACCTTGCTTGCTTTCACTTACGTGATCCCTGCGCGCTTGTTGCGGCATTTTGCTTCAATCGCATGGGTAATTCCCTTTGCAATGGCAATTTTGGCCGCGGCGCTTGTGTTTCCCGGCACCGTGATTCCAACGGATCTGTTTCTCCTTGAAGATCCGGTGATGCCAGCCAAACGGATACAGCAATTGCAGGTGGATGCGCTCTGGACCATGCCAGTTTTCGCGATCACCCTGATCGTACTGGCCGCTGTTTTGGAAATCAGGGAACACCCTTTGCTCATTCCCCCCAAGTGGTATTTGTCCCGCTCTATAATCTGGTCGCAACATTCCGGAGCTTTCCGAGCCATGTCCAGCCGCTTTCTCGAGCTCCAAAACTGGCTTGAAAAGATGCCGAAGTCAGAAGAAGTGAGCCTCGTTGACGCGATCTGGGGCCCCAACGCACGCCGGATCATCTTGGGGGTGCTTACGTTCTTCTTTGCTTACTTCTGCTACAGCCTATGGGGTCTTGCAACGAGTCAAGCAAATCCGCCATCCAGTCCGTTGTAAACAACTTTTGGGCGCCTCCGACTCATTCCTGGAGTTCATTAACGTGAGATCGTATGTCAGGAACCTATGATTGTCGACAAGTGCTCAAGTTTTCGCATTGTCCGCACTTTACCCATTGGCAAATTTTGAGAATGTGCTGTCGCAGCGGTTGGCATTTTCGAAGGCCGCTATGCGGCAATCGTAATTATTGATTGATGTCGTCTTAGCGCTTGTTGGGCCTACCAATTTCCCGTCAGCGCACCCATCAGTCCTGCAAGCACGACCATTGCAATGATTGCAATGATTGTAATGATTGTAATGATTGTAATGATTGTAATGATTGTAATGATTGTAATGACAACGATCGACCTGTCTTCCTCCTGATAGTACGTCGGCCCGCCGCACTTGGGACGCGGTTTTTTGTTGCCCATCTTTCGACGACTGAGCTAGCTCGTATTCCGAGCATACGTATGTAATTCCACTCATATCGACCTCCTGGATCATTGGTACACGCGGCGGCCTTAGATGACACGCTGCGCATCAAAGTCCGCTTCGGAATTCCTGACTGGCTGAATACCATAAGCGACGAATGTCGGCTCAGGGCCATCACTGATCAAATCGAACTAAGATATCGGTCCAACTTTTCTCGCGCCCAAGCGGCGAAAACAAGCATTGCGCCTGCAACTATGATTAAGCCGTACGCAAGTCGCAACAACGCTGAGTGAAAGGGCCAGATAAACTCGGTTTCGAACGGTTCGCGCTTGCTGTCAAAATGTCCCAATCGCGACAATTCAAAGCGGCAGCCTGAATCGACAAAACTAAAACGAACTGTGCCTTATTGAGGCATGTCGTGCAATGACTGCGGGCGCATCAATTGTCCGCTTTCAGGAAGCTGCGCAGCAGCGACTGGGCCCAAGGCGAAAGTCCGGTCTGGGCCGCCCTTGTTGGCGACCCGAAGTTGCTAAATTTCCATGGCCTCGGCTATTGCTAGCGCGTCCTTAAGTTCGACGCCCAGGTACCTGACTGTGCTGTCCATCTTAGGGTGCCCAAGCAGAATCTGAACCGCCCGCAAGTTGCCTGTCTTCTTGTAGATCTGGGTCACATTTGTGCGCCTCATCGAATGCGTGCCATATGCGCTCGCCTCTAGACCAATTGATGTGACCCAGTCTCGAACGATCCGCGCATACTGGCGTGTTGAGATATGAAGACGCTCGTGGAAGCGGCCAGGCCAAAGGTACTCGGAGCCGACCATGAGCTCGTCTTCCATCCACTTTTCGACTGAGGTGCGTGTGCCTTCGGATGTCTCAAATCGCACGGGTTTCTGGGTTTTGCTTTGCAGGACGGAGGCGCGCTCCTTGATCTGACCTGATGCCATTACATCGACGACATACAACTTCACCAGGTCACCGCCGCGCAGATTGCTGTCGATCGCCATGTTGAACAGTGCGAGATCGCGATGGTTCTCGGCCAATTCAAGTCGAACCCGGATTGCCCAGACATGTTTTGGCTTCAGCGGCCGTTTCTGACCGACGATGCGGCCTTTGTTCCATGCAGGCCGAAGCGCGCGAATGGCTGGTAAGTTTGGTGTTTCCATGGTTGATCCTCCGATCCGCCATGCCCTCCCACAACGACAACCCGACGTTAACGTGGCACCATATCACGGGATTGCTGCGATGCCTCCGAGGTCAGCAGTGAACCATACCTTTCAAATGCTGCTTTTGTCCGAGCATCCGCAAAGCGCCAGAAAACCGACATTGGCCTCTGTAACGACGGCCCGTTGCTCACGTTCAAGCTCTCGTGTTGAAGCTAAGCCTGTCGCCCGCATTCCTGACGCTTGCTGCAAATACGAACTTTGCGCTTCATGAGAAACAAAGACCCTCTGGGAAGCTGTTTCCAAAACGCGCGAAAACAAAACATAAGAGCCTTCAAATACAGCGCGCAGAAGCTCAGTTGGTTGGCTCCAACTGCTTTGGGTGGGAAACGCTCTGTTAAACAATTTCGCAAGCCAGGCGGTGATCAATTGCTGCAGTATTGATTTTTCTTCCAAAATCGAGTGACACAGAGGCATGCGCCTTGTTTTTGCACTGTGTCTTGCTTTTGTTTCGGTCGTGTCCTTCGCTCTCTTTCAGGGAGCACTTTCCTATTTTACGGCCCAACAGGCCGACAAAGCGGCGGCGCGGCTTACGGTCTACGAAAATACCCTACAGTCTGAAATCCGACACTTTGCGCATCTGCCGTTTCTGCTGTCGCTTGACCCTATAGTCACTGAGGGGCTCGCGGCCGAAGATACCCGTCCTTTAGATCGCCGCTTGGCCAGATTCTCGCAAAGCGCGGGGCTGGATGCGATTTACCTGATGGATCACACGGGCCACACCTTGTCGGCGTCAAACGCCAAAGGACCCGATACGTTTAAAGGGCAGAACTATGGGTATCGCCCTTACTTCCGGGCCGCGCAACAAGGAGAACTAGGAGAATTTTATGGCATCGGCGCGACGACCGGTCAGCCCGGCTATTTCTATGCGATTGCCGTTCGCCATCCCAACGGGGGCGCAGACGGGGTGATTGCCATCAAAGCGGATCTTTCGCCCATACAGGACGCCTGGCAAGCCTCGGGAGAGCGGGTCGTTCTGGCCAATTCGGACGGTGTGATCCTTCTGGCCTCTGAGCCCGAGTGGCGCTACCGAACCTTGTATGACCTGACCGCCTCGCAAAAGGAACGGATCGATCAATCTCGGCAATTTGCCAAGGAAGCTCTGATGCCGCTGGACTGGTCGGTGGATGAGGTAGCGCAGACGGCTGTGATCGGCGGGGAGCATCTGCTGTATCTACGTACAAGGGATCTGCCGAACAGTTGGTCACTGCATTTCTTTGAGCCACTAGACACATCCGTGACTCGCGCTTGGCTCACCACGGGTATCTTCGTGATGATGGCGATGATGAGCTACACTGTGTTTCAGATGAACCGCGCACGCCGCGTGAGCGTGGCCTTGCAGAAATCTGAGCGCGAAGAGGCATTGCTGCGACAGGCCAATGCGAAACTCGCCGTGGAAATTGAGGAAAGGCGGGTCGCGGAGCGTAATCTTCAGAAGACACAGGCCGAGTTGGAGCAGGCCGGGCGGCTGGCTGCGCTTGGGCAGCTTGCGTCGTCTGTGACACATGAGTTGGGGCAGCCGATTGCGGCTATGCGCAACCAGTTGACGGCGGCGGAAATCACCCAAGGGGCGACGCCACTGAATGAAAAGATGCATGGCCTGGTGGCGCGAATGGAGAACATCACCAAGCAACTGAAGTTCTTTTCGCGCAAAGGTCGGGACAATTACGAGTTGCTGGATCTGAGGGATGTGGTGGCTGCTGCGCGGGATTTGGTCGCGCCCAATATTGCGCAGATCGGGGCGACGGTCTCCTTTTCGCAGCCGGATGTGCCGCTCAACCTAAAAGGTAATCAATTGCGGCTGGAGCAGATGGTGACCAATATCCTGCGCAATGCATTGGATGCGGTGGAGACCCAGGACGACAAGCGTATTGACCTGTCAATGGGCACAGACACGGATCAGGTCTGGCTTGAAGTGGCCGACACAGGGCATGGGTTGGGTGATCGGAGCTTTGAAGAGTTGCGGGAACCCTTTTCCACGACGCGGGAAAGTGGGCGAGGCATGGGGCTGGGCCTGACAATATCGGCTGGCATTGTGTCAGATCATGGAGGGCAAATCACGGCCCATAATCGCGACGGCGGCGGAGCCGTGTTTCGGGTGACGATCCCACAGGATGAAAAGGCTGGCTACGCATGACACCGCATCGCGTATTGATCATTGATGACGACCAAATGATGCGCAATTCGCTGGTTGATCTTGCAGAGGCCGCCGGCTGGACGGCTAAGGCGCTTTCACGTGCAACGGATGCGGCTCGCTGGATCAACCAGTTCCAACCCGATGTCATTCTATCAGACTTGCGTATGCCCGATATGTCAGGGATGGATCTTTTGCTGAGCCTTAAGAGCGGGCCGCCTCTGGTTCTGATCTCCGCCCATGGTGATATTCCGGTGGCGGTCGATGCGATGAGCGCGGGGGCCTACAGTTTCGTCGAAAAGCCCTATGATCCCAAAAGGCTGCTGCTGATTTTGACCCATGCGGCGGAGCAGCATCAGATGCGTCAGAGCAATCTCAGGCTGAAGGATCGTCTGCAGGAGCTGTCCGGCCTGGACCGCATGATTGTTGGGCAGACAGCTGATATTTTGGAGCTGCGACGGACCATTGTCACCCTGGCCGAGGGCCAGATGCCCGTGTTGATCAGAGGAGAAACAGGCACGGGAAAAGATCTGGTCGCGCGCGCGCTTCATGACACATCGGAGCGCTGCGATGGGCCATATGTGGCACTCAATGCCGCGCAGATGACCGTCACGCAACTGCCTATCATTGCGAAGGGGGCTTCTGGCGGTACATTGTTTTTGGATGAGGTCTGTGCCTGCCCGTTGGATGTCCAACCGGCGCTCTTGCGGTTAACCGAGGCGCAAGAGATCTTGCCAGACGGAGCGGCCCTGCCTGAGAGAGTGGATTTGCGCATTCTATCGGCGACGAATGAAGACACAGCGCATGCGATTTCGGAAGGGCGATTGCGCCCAGATTTTCTATTCCGACTGGAAGGTTTCTCTGTCACTCTTCCCCCCTTGCAGGCGCGCCTTGATGACATTCCGCTTCTGGCAAACCGATTTCTCCAGGACAGCGCGGCGAGCTTTGGCGGCGTTCCACCGGAGCTGGGCAAAGAAGAGCTGGGGCTGCTTATGACCCATGACTGGCCAGGCAATGTGCGTGAGCTTCGTAACGTTATTGAGCGGTTTGTGTTCCTGTCCCGCATGGGCGAGGTCAAAATCTCTGACGCTATGTCGGGCGTTGCGGAGTTTGCGGCCAAAAGACCGGGCCTGCGTGAAGCTGTGGCCGCTTTTGAACGCCAGATGATCTCTCGCGCGTTACAAGATCACAATGGTCGGATGGATGAAATAGCCGGTGAACTGGGCATAGGCCGACGAACGTTGAATGAGAAGATTGTCAAACTCGGCCTCGACAAGGAAGCGCTTTTGTAGGCCTGCGGATTTCCGCAGGGCGCGCACCCCATCCCATGCAATTATCTTCATGAGTCCTCCGCCTTGAAATCGGGTTTGCTGCGGCTACCGAATTTTGGGAGGAAAAATCATGAACAAATTTCTCAGCCGCGCGGCTGTTGCTGCAATCGTTGTTGCCTTTGGCTCTGAGGCCATGGCGACAGAATGGAATGTCTCCCTTTGGGGCAAGCGCCGTGCCTTCACAGAGCATGTCGAAAAGCTGGCGGAACTGGTCAGCGACAAAACGGGCGGCGAATTCACCCTCAACATCAGCTATGGTGGGTTGAGCAAAAACCGCGAAAACCTCGACGGTATCTCCATTGGGGCGTTCGAGATGGCGCAGTTCTGTGCCGGGTACCATCGCGACAAGAACCCCTCGATCACCGTGCTGGAGTTGCCGTTTTTGGGTGTGACATCGCTTGAGCAAGAGGTTGAGCTGTCGATGGCGGTCTATGAGCACCCGGCCGCGGTTGAAGATCTGGCGCGCTGGAATGCTAAGCTGCTGATGCCCTCACCCCTGCCGCAGTACAACATTGTGGGCGTTGGCGATGCACCAGAGAAGATCGCCGACTTCGAAGGCCTGAGCGTGCGTGCGACAGGCGGTATTGGTGCAGCGATGGAAGCCGTGGGCGCAGTGCCCACATCTATGTCAGCCACCGAAGTGCGTCAGGCGATGGATAGTGGCGTTGTCAAAGCCGTAAGTTTTGCCCCCCATGCCCATATGTCTTTTGGCACGATCGAAAACGGCAAATGGTGGACGACGAACCTCAACCCTGGCACGGTAAACTGCCCGGTTGTGGTGAACACCGACGCCCTGGCGGACCTCAGTGATGATCACCGCGAGGCGCTGATGAGTTCGGTGGATGAGGCATTGGAACACTACATTGCCAACTACAATGGCGCGACAATGGACGCGTGGGGCCCTGCTCTGGAAGATCGCGGGATCATCAAAGTCACCTACAGCGACGATGAGATTGCCGCGTTCAAGAAGGCCGCAGCGGCCCCAGCGGCAGAAGCCTGGATCGAGCAGAACACAAAAGCCGGACTGCCCGCGCAGGAGCTTTATGACCTTGTGACAGGCATGATCGCCTCCGGCAGCTAAGACCAACCCATTAGGCCTCGCGCGGACATTGCGCGGGGCTTTTTCCATCGACAGGATAACGCATATGGCGACCCCATCGCTTGTGCTGCAGGATGGCAGCGCACTCAGTACACTTGACCGCAAACTACTGGTGCTTGAACGGCTTTTTGCTTTGCTGAGCGGGTTGGCAGTTTTTTCCCTGATGGTCCTGGCCGTTGTTTCGGTCTCGGGACGCAATTTCATGAACGCGCCCTTGCCGGGCTATGTAGACTGGATCGAACAGGCGATGCCGCTTATCGCGTTCATGGGCGTGGCATTTGTGATGCGGGAGGGCGGCCATATCCGGATGGACATTCTGGTGGGCCGACTGCGTGGTCGCGCGCTCTATCTGGCGGAGTTGATCACGACGACCGGTGTACTGGTCCTGATGATCCTCATGGTCTGGGGGACGTGGTCGCATTTTGAGCGCAGTTTTGATTTCGCCGCCCCGCTGTGGAGCCGCGACAGCTCAATGGACATCTCACTGCCGATCTGGCCTGCGAAACTTTTGGCACCTGTGGCGTTTTCCATCCTGTGTCTCAGGCTTTGTCTGCAGATCTGGGCCTACATGCGCGGCATTATCACTGGTCAGACCGTAGCAGTTCCTGTGATCGCCGATGCGGCGAAACAGGCCAAGCTGGAAGCCAATCAACTTGAGGACCAAAACTGATGGAACCGATCGACATCGGTTTGTGGGTGACAGGCGGTTTGCTTCTCATGGTCATCCTCGGCATGCGCGTGGCCTTTGCGGCGGGTCTTGCCGGTATGGTGGGTCTCATCTGGATATTCTGGGCCAAGAAAGACTATGGGTTTGACGATTTTGGCTGGGCCTTGGGCGTGGCCGTCAAAACCGCAGGGCAGGTTCCTCACTCCAAGGTTTCCAGCCAGGCCTTGAGCCTTATCCCGACCTTCATCCTAATCGGCTATCTGGCCTACTATGCGGGACTGACTAAAGCCCTTTTCGAGGCGGCCAAACGCTGGATCGCCTGGGTGCCGGGCGGGCTTGCCGTCTCGACCGTTTTTGCCACGGCTGGGTTTGCGGCGGTATCTGGCGCGTCGGTGGCCACTTCGGCCGTATTTGCCCGGATTGCGATCCCGGAGATGTTGAAGATCGGCTATAACAAGCAATTCGCCGCCGGTGTTGTGGCCGCTGGCGGCACCCTTGCCAGTTTGATCCCGCCCTCTGCAATCTTGGTAATCTACGCCATCATTGTGGAACAGGACGTTGGCAAACTCCTGTTGGCCGGGTTCATTCCCGGCGCGTTTTCGGCGCTGATCTACGGTCTCCTGATTGTCGGCATGGCGCTCACGATCAAAGGTTTCGGTCCGCCGGTCAGCGGTTTCACCTGGAGAGAGCGCTTGGTTTCCCTGCCGCCCGCATTACCGATTGTCTTCGTGGTCGTGACGATCATCTGCTTTGTCTACAACCCTTTTGGCGGTGACGCTTGGGGCACGCCGACAGAGGGCGGTGCCATTGGGGCATTTGTCGTCTTTCTAATGGCCCTTTACCAAGGCATGCGTTGGCCCCAGCTACGGGATGCCCTGTTGGAAACAGCCAAGCTCAGCGTGATGATCTTCACGATCATCTGGGGTGTTCTGATCTATGTGCGCTTTCTTGGCTTTGCTGATCTGCCCGGCGTATTTTCAGATTGGATCACGTCACTGACCATGTCACCGATGCTGATCCTGATCTGCATCCTTCTGGCCTATGCCGTCCTGGGGATGTTCATGGACGCCATCGGGATGCTGCTTTTGACGTTGCCAGTGGTTTATCCTGCGGTGATGGCCCTCAACGGGGGTGAGTTTGTGTCTGCAACCGACAGCACATTCGGAATGTCCGGTCCGATGTGCGCGATCTGGTTCGGCATTTTGGTGGTGAAAATGGCGGAGTTCTGTCTCATCACACCGCCCATCGGACTGAACTGTTTTGTAGTGGCGGGCGTGCGCGATGACCTCACCGTGCAAGACGTGTTCAAAGGGGTGACACCCTTTTTCATTGCTGATGCCGTGACAATCGCACTCCTGGTCACCTTTCCTTGGATCGTTCTATGGCTGCCCAGCCTGGCGTAGGCAGCTCAAGGGTCACCGTGGCCTCATCGAAGTAATTGCCAGATCTCGGCACTTGGGCTTGGTCGGATGGTAACGAAAGGGAATGTCTAGGTTTGGCTGCGCGTGATGCGATGGCCTTGGATCTGTTTGCTCGCGCTCAAGGTTCAGTCCGACTTCGGCCTCCACAAGTGCAAGCTCAGCGGCGCGCAAATCAGATAGCAGCGATGCGGGGTCCAATTCGATCAGGACATCACCCTGTTCTACTCCGCGTCCAGAAAGCGCACGATCGGGTACTAGCCTCTCCGCAGACGGGCCAATACGGACCTACGTTCGAGAGGTAAAAAATCAAAATTTATTTTGTCGTGAACTGACATCTCTGGCTGTTCACCCCGCTTTCCAGCAATGTTAAATTGAGCTTTATTCAAGGAGGTTTCAAATGCTGGCGGACGCCCGCATGACTTTGCGTTTCTCACATTAGAGATTGAAACCCAAAGCACACAGCCTCGAAGCTTGGGCATGCTTTTGTTTATCTCAACTTGGCGCGCGGGGCGGTCCGGACACTAAAAGATAAAGTCATCCGACCCCAAATCGCTCAGGACTTGATTGAGAAGCGTAATGGTCCCCTGGCTGCCCGCGTCAATCACCACATCATCGCCAACCTGCGCAATGTGATTGTTCATCAGGTCGTCGAAGTTCAGGATGTTGGAAACGGCTGACAGATCAATGTCTTCCGTGCTGCTGTCTGCGTTGAAATCCGTAATCGTGTCATCACCGAATGTTTCGGAAAAGATAAAAACGTCAGAGTCAGATCCGCCGGTCAAAATGTCGTTTCCGCGGCCGCCCTCGAGCGTGTCAGACCCGCTACCTCCCAGCAGAGTATCCTTGCCGTCATTTCCGTTCAGTATGTCGGCATCCGCGCCCCCGACCAAGCGGTCATTCCCGTCGCCGCCATTCATCGTATCACGGCCACTGCCCCCGATGAGAACGTCGCCGAGCGCACCACCATTCAAGTTATCATTGCCGTTCTGGCCATAGAGCGTATCGCGGCCATCGCCCCCGAAGATCAGGTCGCCGAGCGCACCACCTTTCAAGGTATCATGGCCGTTCTGGCCATAGAGCGTGTCCCGCCCATCGCCCCCGAAGAGAACGTCGCCCAGGGCACCACCTTTCAAGTTATCATGGCCGTTTTGACCATTGAGCGTGTCCCGGCCATTGCCCCCGATGAGAGTGTCGCCGAACGCTCCACCATTCAAACTATCATTCCCGCTGCCACCATTGAGCGTATCAAACCCATTGCCACCGTTGAGCAGGTCCGCACCTCTCATACCATTCAGTTGATCATCGCCCGCAGACCCGTTCAGCTTGTCCGCGCCTTGATAGCCGTTGAGAGTGCTGTTCCCGCCCCCGTCGGTCAATAGATCCGCGTCCAATGTCCCTTCATAAAGTAGATCGGTGGGCTGATCGGTTTCCTGATAGTAGGTGCGGATAATTTCAACATCATCAGGCCACAGCGCATTTCCGAAGAACATTTCGGGAAACGGGTCTTCCTGCACGCTTTGCAGGAGCAGAGTCGGCCATATATCACCCAGCCCAAGAATATTGCCAATTTCATGCAGCGCCGTTGTCAGCAGGTATCCACCCGAGATGTCTGGAGGGTCAAACCTGATGGTGGCATGGTCAAAAATCCCGTCCGCCCAAGACGCATTCCAAAGTGCAAATGTCCCGCCCCCACCATCAATGTTGCTGAAGGCCAGTGTGACGTCTGCATCATTTCCCTCGTCCGTTTTTACAAACGTAATATGATCCAGCGCCCTGTCCCACAGATCAAAAGCTCTCTGCAACGTGGGCAAATAGGGTCCAGCATCAAGCGCGACAGTGACAGGCACCAAAGACCCAAAAACGCCTGGCACGATCAACGCATTATCAACCGTGCTCCACGTGACGATGCGGTGCACGCCTGGCGTGGTCCACTTTATCCCGTAAAAATCGTCATAAAACAGCGTGTTGATGTTGATCATGATAACCCCCATTGGAGTAGCCGAAGAACGACCCTTGCTTAGGATCGATGAATCTTGGCCAGGTCATTTTCTATGTAGCTTATGACGGATGTTGCCAATTTGTCTCTCCAAATTTGATGGGTTTTCCTGTTCGCGACGGCTTAGCCCGAGAAGCGACCCTAAAAAATTGAACGGAAATGCGCTTGACCAAGACGCGCTATCGGACTTTTCGCCCCCCGCTTCAACCGGACCGAAGTCGGCCTATCGATGCGCGGCCACTCGCAACACCGCAACCACGCCAGGAGACAGATCGTGCCTTTTGTATAAATTGCTCGAACGGGGCATAGACTTCCGCTTTGTTTACGAACTGGCCCACGGACTCGGCGTATCGCGTATCTCAGCTTCACTGTTTAGAGACTTTTGGACGCTGAACGCGTGCGTCTAAAGATATGCAATCGTCGACATAGAGAGCGGCGAAATCATCCTTGAATTCTACGACTTCTAGCAGGTTTGCAAACAAGTTAATCCGGGTTGCGGTCGCTTTGCCTGATACAGCAAGTCGATATTCACTTT
>ERZ1740068.533-NODE-533-length-17539-cov-9.970201_pt1 | contig 17539 bp, 12 predicted proteins | sample MGYA00581735_ERZ1740068 | MGnify/ENA primary metagenome ERZ1740068 (study PRJEB43018, sample SAMN04849740) | marine metagenome | isolation source: floating plastic debris | place: Pacific Ocean | collected 2008-08-30 | study: EMG produced TPA metagenomics assembly...
GTCGGGCTTTCGCTACTCGCCGACCCTACCCTGGCGCCAGTATGTAACTGGTGCCTACCACCTCGGGCTCAGACAAACCGCTCTATCCCTGGCCCGAGATACAGATAAAGATTTCGTTAACTTAATAGCATGGCGTCCAGGCTATTTTAGGTGTTGACGACTTCACCATGCTGCAAAGCCACGTCACGATGCGGACTAGCGGAGTATTCGATGGCATTATTCAGCGTCAAAAAGATGTTTTCTTCTCCTATTTTTTGAATCAGCCCCGTCCTGAACAATGTGTCCCGAACAGGCCCCACCAATGCGGCCATTTCAATCCTGATCTGTTGATCATGTAGCGACTCAATGAGCCTGTCGAGACTTTCAATTGCGGACGCGTCCAGGTGGCTGATAGCTGAGGCATCTATCAGAACAGTGTCACAGGATGGAGCGGATTTCAGCCCTTTTTCGATGAAGTCTTTAATGTATTGGATGTTGATGAAGGTAATGGGTGCATCTACCCTTAGGATAAGCTTGTCCTGCCAGGTTTCCAGTTCCTCAAACCGGCGGATATTACGGAATTCGCGCTGCCCCTTGAGTCTGCCCAAGATGGCAATGTGCGGATACGCAGCCCTGTACAGCAGCAAAAGAATGGAGCTGACAACTCCTGTGATGATCCCCGGTACCATGCTAAAGTGCAGCGTAACCACAAAAGTGATTAGCAAAAGAACAAACTCTGGTTGATGGTGTTTCCAAAGTCTCATGGCATACCTAAAATCAATGAGAGAAGAGACAGCCACCAGGATCACCGAAGCAAGGATGGCTTGCGGCAGATAATAAAACAAGGGTGTCAAAAAGAGTAAGGTCAATGCGATGAGGCCGGCACTGATGATGGAAGCGAGTGGTGTATTGGCCCCAGCCTGTTGATTGACCGCAGACCGTGAAAAACCCCCTGTGACCGGGTAAGCCTGAAACAGCGATCCTACCAGATTGGCCGCTCCCAAAGCGATCAACTCCTGATTGGCATTTACTTTGTGATCTCTTCGCTGTCCCTCCAGTGCTTTTGCAACGGAGTATGCTTCCATAAAAGCTACCAGAGAGATCGTTAAAGCGATCGGTATCAGCTCGGACAGTTTACCCAGGTCAAACCCGGGAAGGCTAAATGCAGGTAGACCATCGGGGATGTTCCGAACGATGGATACTCCCATCGTATGTAATCCGAAGGAATACACCACTATGATGCCCAAAACTACCGCCACGAGTGCGCCTGGAATATTATTGTGGATCTTTTTGACGCTTTTGATCAGTACGATACCGCCTATGCCGATGGCTAGTGTCAAAAAGTGTGTTTCATTGAGTTTTGCGAAAGTATCTGCTATGACATAGAGTACGCTACTACTTTTGGCAATTTCTACACCTAGCAGATACTTCAGTTGGTTCAAGCCGATGATCAATGCTGCGGCAGAAGTAAAACCACTGATGACAGGTTTCGATAGCAGGTTGGTAATAAATCCCATTCTGAGTACTCCCAGCAGTAACTGAAACAACCCCATAAAGAAGGCAAGCAAGATGGCGAAACCAATGTAGGTGTCTGTTCCCTCTGTTGCCAGCACGGAAACACCCGTTGCTACGAGCAATGAGTCCATCGCTACCGGTGCAACTGACAAGGGGCGCGAGGTGCCAAAGATGGCATAGATGAGCTGTGGGACGATGGAGGCGTACAGGCCATAAACAGGCGGTAATCCTGCAATCATTGCATAAGCCATGCCCTGCGGGATCAACATAATACCTACAGTGATACCGCCAAAGACATCGCCTTTTAGATGTGATTGTTGATACTGAGGAAGCCACCCAAGTATTGGTAAATATTGCCGAAATCTGCCCATCTGCTGAAATTATTTACTTCAAAATTAGACGGGCTGATACTGGAAGTGTGTAACAAAAGTGACATGGACAGAGTGAGAGTGGGAATTGAATGAAAATCAAGGTGGTGAGGTGGAGAGCGAGTCAGAGTCCGCTACAAAATCTCGATCCTGTTTCTGTGTTGTTCTATCTTTTCTTCGCGTTCCAGTTGTTTCAGCAAGCGTGAGATGACTACCCGGGAAGTATTCAATTCATTGGCGATTTGTTCATGTGTCTTACGGATTTCGAAAGAACCCGTCGCCTGTTTGGTATCGAGGAGAAAACGATAGAGGCGTTCATCCATCTTATGGAAGACCACACTGTCGATGGTAGTAAGCATTTCATCCATCCGCATCTGATAAGAGTCAAAAACAAACTTGCGGAATGCAGGGTACTTCACCACCCAGTCGTCCAGCTGATGGATCGGGATCATCCACAGGGTAGAGTCTTCCTCTGCGTATAGCTTGAAAGAGGATTTCTTCTCGTTGATGCAGGTAGTGATGGACATGGCACATGTTTCACCGCCCTCCAGGTAATAAAGGAATACCTCATGCCCTTGCGGGTCCTGGCGGATGACTTTGAGCAATCCACTGATTACGATTGGCATTTCAGTTCCGGGACTATCGGGACCGACGACGATGTCACCTGCTTTGGCTTTTTTGATGCGACCGGTTGTGATGATTTCATCAACTAGTTTGGCTTCGAAGCCTATGTTTTCCAATAGATGCTGGATTTGCTCACTCATGGATTAAAAATGATGTATGTGTTACCTAACAATTAAAATGCGCAGAAAATTCTTTTTACACTCATAATTATAAACTACGGCGTCGATTATGAAAGCCGATTAAGTCCTCTGATCACCGTCTCAGTTGAGATGTTTTCTGTAGGTTTTTAGACGACTTCTTTCCCGTTATTCGCTGATGCTGCTGGTTATTTCTTCGCTTTGAAACTATCTGGTTCTGTTTAGAACATCGTCAACTACATACCATCAGATTCGTATAATCAGGAAAACATCCGTTGGAAATATGATCAACCAAATCAAACTTGCCAGAACCTTACTCACCGCATGCATGATGTTGTGTATCGTGTTATTGACCATGGCCTTCTACCTGCCGGAGCCTAAGAAGGAAGAACCTCCGAAACTTATTTGTGGGAATGTTTTCATAGAAATACAACAGCCAACAGATGAAATTTATCTGGCGGGTGAGCGGTTGTTTAAAGCAAACTGTAGCTCTTGTCATCAAATGCATAAAAAAGTCATTGGCCCGGCGCTGGCTGATGTTTTCGAAAGACGTGATTCATTATGGATCGTTGCTGCTACCGTCAATTATCAGGCATTGATGGATGAGGGAGATCAAACGGCCATCGATTTGTACAGAGAATATAACAAAACACAGCATGTTATTTTCGAACATTTTACAGACAAGGACCTGAATGCCTTAATGAATTACCTGAAATTTACGGTTGCCTACTGGTAGTGGCGCAAAAAGAAACCGGCTAACCACAAGTGTCAGCCGGTTAATTTTACCCTTTAATCTACGAATGAACTGTGTCGGTATTTCATCCGAGGACGCTAGAATATAATCTTGTAATTAGCTATAGGTGTGTGTTAACATCCATGTCAGCGTATCGCTCAAACTCTGGCCAATACGAAATTCTAAAGACAATAAATAATGTCTCTTTGGTAAAGCTATGTTAGTGAAGTTGGAAGGCGTTGACAAAAAAAGTACGCGAGTCTGCGTTTGCGGTATTTGAAAAGATAGGATGGGGAGGTGAAGGGTTTTCGACAACCCTGACACCTCCCACTGGTTTTGTTCGTGATCGCTTATTACCTGGAAATCACGATCTTCCTGCTGACTTGTTGCTCATCAGCCTTTAGTTGAAGAAAATAAACACCTTCAGGCAGGTCCTTCAGGTCAATTGAAAGATCACCGGTAATGCCTTCCACTTGCTTGTTGAGTACTGATTTACCCTCGCTGGTAATGAGTTCATAAGTGACTTCTGAGGCGGCATTTCCTAATCTAATCGTCAGTTGATTATCCGCAGGGTTGGGAAAGATGTTGAACATAGCATCTTCGTCATCCACCGATGTGACGGTGCTGACTTTTATGATGTTCTCTACGGTGATTGATTTTGAATCGATTGCACCGGTTATAGTGAGTTTAGCATCAAATTCACCAGCTCCTTCATAGATGACAAAAGGGCTTGCGACCGTGGATGTAGCTGGAGATCCCCCTTCAAATTCCCACAGGTAGTCGCGAACATTTCCTTCTTTAGTGGCTTCAAAGACTACACCAAGCCCTTCCAGGATCTCATTTTGATTGACCGTGATTCCTTCAAGAGATATAGGAATGGTAGTACTTTCATTTAGGCTGGTTTCCCAAATACCTCTTCCAAAGGTTGCGGCTCGGATTTTACGTGCGGTCTCATGAATTTCCAGTTCCCTTGTGATCACACCAGGAAGGCCGTTGGAATAATACTGCCAGCTATCCATTTCGAGGTTGCGCTGAAATACGCCGAGATCAGTGCCTATGTATAATTGGTCTTTAGAGTCGCGCTGGTGTACAATGCAATAGGTGACAACGTTCGGTAAACCGTCGCTATAGTTTATCCATGTTGCTCCTTTGTCCATTGAGCGGTATACTTTTTGACCATCCAGAAAGCCACCCAGAGTGACCCATATGGTGTTCTCATCATTTTCTGATACCTCTACCTTGGTGATTTGAGCGTTTGGAAGGCCTGCTGAAATTTCTATCCATTCTATTCCTCGGTCTTCGGTCCGGAACAGGGTATTTCCATCTGTTACGTAGATGAAATCTGGATCTGTCCTTGCGATGTCAAAATCTCTAATCAGCCCGGTACTGGTGAAATCGGAAATAACAGTCCATGCATCGCCTTGATTGCTGGATCTGTACAATTGAGAGTAGCCGGCGTAAATAGTCTGATGATTTATTGGATCTAGCATATAAGGGGTCACCCAATTGCCTCTTTCAGTAATTCCACTACCGGCAATTTGTGATTGGAGCGACTCTCCGCCATTACTATAGCGAAAAATTGAACCAAATTGCAAAGAACTGTAAACAATATCGCCGTCTTCATAATCAACCAGGGCCTCCATACCATCGGCACCATAGATATGGAGCCATCCGCCATTTTTGAAGATGTTACTACCATTGTCCTGTGTTCCGCCAATGACTATATCTGCATTATTTTGATCTTGCCCCAGTCTGTAGAACATCGTAATCCCGAGTCCGCTACTCAAATCAACCCATGTTTCCCCTTGATCATCAGAGGTATAGATACCGCCGTCTGTTCCTGCATATAACTGACCGTTATAAAAGTCCAAGGTGTGGATATCAGGGTGCATATAAGGTAGGTGGCTTGAAACGTTTGATTGCCATTCATGTAGCCTGACAAAACTTGAAGCTCCGTTGGTAGATTTGAAGGTATAAAAACCTCCTACGTATACTTCTTCAGCATCCTCAGGATTTACAGCAATGGTTAAATCATACCATCCTTGTCCGCCATTGCCTTCCGGGTCTGATCCTACAATATTTGGACTGTCTATTCGCAACTCAAAAGTCTCCCCCGCATTAGTTGACCTGAAAACACCAGCTAAGCCACCTGCTTGATCAGCGGCTAGTAGGTACACAAAGTCAGGCGCCATCGGGCTTACAGCCAGTGCAGTTCTTCCAATACCGAAGTCTGCGTCCGGGACTTCAATGGAGTGTGCTTGCCAGGAGACTCCGGCATCTGTGGATTTGTAATATATGACTTCTCCTTCCAGGCTTGAACCAAATGAGGCGTAGATGATTGCGTCGTTCTCCGGATGAACAATCATATCGGAAATTCTAACATTGCTCAAGACATCAATCCAAGAGGACCCTCCATCTGCAGATCTTTTGATCCCTTGCGAACCTGCGACTAGCATAATGTCTGGATTAGAAGGTAATACTTCCATTTTAAAGTACACAATATTGGAGTTGAATTCGTGGATAAGGCCAGTTTCATCCCATGTGACACCGCCATCTTCAGATTCCAAAATACCGATGCTAAATAATACTGAGCCATAAGCATCACCGGTTAGGATCATTAGATGATCATGGTTTTCAGGATTTACATAGATGTCTGTGACGCCAATATTTGCCAAATCCTCAGTGAGTAACTCCCAGCCTTCAGCTTCATCAGTTTGTCTCCATAAGCCTCCCACTGGTGCGCCGATATATAAAGTGTTCTGTTCGTCCCCAACGGCATATATACTGTTAATTCTGCCATTTCCTGGATTATATCCACTTCGGATCGTTTCCCAACTATAAGGCCCTAACGAGGTCCAGGTGGGGTCTTCGTTTTCGCTACGGGCAAATTGTTTTTCGCTGCTAAGGCGTTTTTTGATAAAGAAATTTTCAGCAATATTGGTGATTTTTCCGTCTGGAGTGAGTCTAAGTTGTGTTAGTTCCTCCCACCTTTTGAACTGCATGTAACCAGTTCCTCTTTTGATAGGCTTGTCTTTCCACTCCGTATAAAAAGCATTTTGAATGCTCTTAAAATCGGTTTCCCCATCTTGAAGTAATTCATGCCACGATTGGGCGTGGCAAAGTAGAGAAGTTGATGAAAATAAGATTAGTAGTAGTAATTTCTTCATGTTCCGTTATTTTTACCCGGTTTAGCTTACAATATATATGAATTTGCGACTGTTTATACTGTATATCACTGTCTTATTCGTGACGTTGGGCTGTAGCACCACGAAACGCCCACCAGAAGCGGACCCTGAATCGCTCCTATTAGTTAGAAATGACCGAACTACTTACCGAAAACCGGTCACATTTGAAATATTCAATAAGTCATTGGAAACGGTTCTGGTCGCTTCTACTTACCATTTGTTCATCGAACGATATAATAGTGAATACAAGAAGTGGGAGCGATTACCCTACAGACCTTGCCGATGCATTGGCCCATGTCCCAGTCCCTCTACCGTCAATTTAGAGGCAGGTGCCACTATTTCCATCACGTGGGACCGATATCAGGTGACGTGCAATGGTGAGGCATCTCAAAATGAAGATCCTACCGAAGAGGTGTTTCAAAAAAAAGGACTGTACAGAATGAAGTTTCGCTATACGCCTATTGTGAATGGGAGGAAAACAAACAGCGAGGAACTGGTTTTTGAGTTTAGGTTGAGGTAGTGACATTGCCGGGGTCTTACTGAGTCTCTCACTTTTAACCTAAAAATAAATCTCAAATCAACCCACAAATCTGAATCACTCATTAACTTTAGTTTTTTAACTGATCTGCCATGCGCGACCTGGGACTTTTTGTTTTGTTTGTGAGAGACTGCTTTGTGCGGATCGAAAGATTTCAAATTACTTTTGACAATTTTTTGGATGAAACCATCAAGCTGGGTGTGCAGTCAGTTGTGATCGTTTCTATTATCTCCAGCTTTACAGGCGCCGTCAGTGCCATTCAGACAGCATTTAACCTGGAGGCTCCCTACATTCAGGATTTCGTCATCGCCATGGTTGTACGTGATACCGTCTTCTCACTCATTCCAACACTGATGGCATTGGTTTATGCCGGAAAAGGCGGTTCGCATATATCCGGGGAGTTGGGTACCATGCAGGTAACCGAGCAAATAAGTGCACTGGAAGTAATGGGAATCAACACCAAATCATTCCTGGTACTCCCCAAATTGATCGCCTCCCTGCTGGTCCTGCCCATGCTGATTGTCATTGGGGTTTTTCTGGCGATATTGGGCGGTTACATTACTTCTGTGGCTGTGGACATCATCTCGGCGGCCGATTTTGTCAAAGGCATCAGAACACAATTCAATCCATATATCATCACCGTAATCCTTGTGAAGTCCGTGGTTTTCGGGTTCATTGTTGCGGCAATTGCTTCCTTTGAAGGCTATTACACCCGTGGAGGAGCACTGGAAGTGGGTCGGTCTAGTACCAAATCGGTTATTAAGAGCTGTATCTCGATCCTGCTGGCAGATTATGCCATTACGCAAATAATGGTTGGGTAGCGGTATGTGGAAAAAGATTTTCAGGTATTTGTTGGTTATACTCTTCTCCTTGCTGCTGTTGAGTAGTGCTTACTTTTTCTTGTACGCCAATTCTTTGAGAGGTGTCAATCAGCAGACTGTTAAATAGGGCCTACTGAAAAACACTTGATGAACGATATACCTGCCTTTGAGGTGGTGCAAGGCATGTTTGTTACCCACATACTTTTTCAGTAAGTGCAAGGTTTTTAGATCAAATGAACGGAAAACCGTGCATCACAAAAATATTGTATCAATATTTTTGCCGTTAGCCTCTGTCACAGCATCTACTTCTCGGCCTCAGATCAAGGTATGAAAATACATTTTCTCTTCGTTCGATCGTATCTACTGCAACAGAGACTTTTTCAGCAGGCCCTAAATACTACGATCAGCTAAAGCAGGAATTAGTCAAACAGGAATATCGTCCTGCTTTGGTAGTCATCAGTGCGCGCCGGGCTGCATGGCACAATGATATTTTGACCTCATTTGGGGCCGCCCGCAATAGTCAGCACTTAAAAGGCAATGCCCTGGACCTAATGGTGCTGGATGTCAATGCAGATGGATCGATGGATCGTAAAGATGTGATGATCGTCAGGAAAATACTGGAAAAGCTAATCGGTGACCAGGGAGGCATTGGGACCTACCTCTCTGAAGAATGGTTCTGGAACCGGCAGATGATTCACATCGATTGTCGTGGTAAACGGGCTCGCTGGGAGCGGTAAATCAGTCTGATAGTCACTGTTCAGAATAGCCTACAGTTTTTGGAAAATAATGACCTCTTCACATTTTTCTGAAACGGTATCGTAAAAGTCCTTGACTGCTGGATAGAGCCTGCTGGGAATGTCATTTTTCAATAGCTCGAACTTAATCGTCAGGTTGATTTTGCCTTGCTGTTCAATGGCCCGGTAGACAAACCGGCCAAATCCCTCAGGAAGTGCGATGTTGCTGGCTTCAGGCAAGTTGCTTAGCTGATATCCCGCCGGTACATCGATGATGCTGGTAAACTGTAGTTGAGGGAGTAGTTCAAACTGAATAGGGTAGAAGCGCTCCTTTTCTGTGAACGGGTTGACCAATAGCAAAGTATAGGGAACTGGGTTTAAGTAGACCTTTTCTTGTCCGGACAGAAAATGCTCAATCTGGTCGGCGAAGCGGGTGGTTAGGTTCTTTTTAAGGTCTTCCCTTTGTAGTACCTGATAGTCATTGACCTGTCTGGTAGCAGGAATACTGAAAGTGTTTCGGATGTGCGCTTCTATGCCATCTTGCTCCTGCGTTCGGAGCCTTGCGGAGGTGATCATATCCCACTTTACATCATATTGCTTGTGCAAACTTCCGTTGTCAAAGGATACAACCTGGAAAGTAGTCTCTTTGCCTTTTGGATGGCCTTTGGTGACGGTCCATCCATAGTCTTCACCTATTTGAAAACCATCTCTTTGGTCGCTGTAAGGTGGGAGGTAGCCAAACGGGAGGAATGGGTCTGTTGCGTCCAGATAGAATACTTTTTCATTGAAAACCATCTTCACAATGGCATGGTCAAAAGGGTCGCTTTTAGGAAATTTTTTGTGAACAGAACCGTGAGCAGGGGTGCTGAGCAAGACGACGTACGTGCGAAGATTGATCTGTTTCAGCAATGTGAATAGCTGAAGATTGATTTCTGCACTATTCATCTTCCCATCCGGATAAGCGCTCAGTTGACCAGACCACCGATATTGCTGCTGCATTTTTCGGTAAATCTCTCTTGCCTGAAGGGAGGTGGACACATCCTGAGAGATGTTCATCTCTTTGATTTCGAGTTTTGCCATTGCAGGGCCTTTCCGAAGTATTTCATCTACGGTGAGTGACTGGATGTAGCGATCCTTAAAACGCAGCCACGATTGAGAGTCACTATTCTCACCCGTTCTGAACTCAATCTTTTCCACAAAGTCGGCAGCACTGTTGATAAAATCGATCTTGCCTGAAAGCGAAGGAATATTGGTCAGCTCATAGTCAAACCGGCCTATGTCTTTGTATTTGGTCAATAGCCTTCTTCCTTGTAACTCCGTGAAAAACACAAAATCACGAGGTATATTGATTTGTTCGTAGCCAGAATACTGAGTGGGGTAGTCATGTTGGAAAAACCAATCTTCCGGCTTGTCCAGTTCTTTGATTTTCTTCTCATACCGGTATTCAATGATAGATCCCTGGCGCACTCCCGGCATTTTGATGATGACCTCAGACTCATTGGGCAGCAAGTCTTTTTTTTCGATCTGATCAGACCTTAGTTTGATACTCCTTTTCTTGCCTTGCGGAAAATTGGTGGTGATGCCTTCGATATTTGATATTTTTTCTACTTCCGGGTTGTACTTGATTTTGATGACCCCCAGTTCGAGTGCCTCGTCATCAAAAATCTTAATTCGCCGGTGTACTTTGTAGGTGAATGCGCCATATTGATAATCCAATACTCCCTTTTCATATAGGATATAAGCACTGGCCTCAGGATCGAAACTGCAAAAGCGCATTTCTTCCTCTTCTTGAGAATAACTGCCCCATTTTACGTTCTTCTGTCCAAAGCAAAAGAGCGAAGTCAAAAACAAAGGGATGATTGGGAAGTACTTAATCATATTTTATAAAATCTTAAATGTATGTCGCTTAAACATGATGCACAAAAGACACACGTTGTTGAGAGTGTTTGATCCTATCACTGTTTTACAAATATCACTGGCTCTTTACACTTGGCTACCATTTGCGAATAAAATTCATGTAAGGCCGGATATAAATCTGGTGGCAGATTGTTTTTATAAATTTCAAATTTCATGCTGAGGTTGAGCTGGTTTTGTTGGACGACGCAGGTATAGCTGAACTTGCCGTAGTTTTCTGGTAAGCTGATCTTCATCGATTCAGGGATCGATGCTACCTGATATCCCTTTGGAATTTCGATGGTACTGGTTAGGTGAGTCTTATCGAGAGAAGGGAAGTTAACAGGATAGTAGCGTTTTGCATCAGGAAAAGAATTTTCAATCAGTTTTTTATATTCTACATGTTGGAAATACACTTTATTCTGACCTTTGAGATAGTCTGCCTCCTGATAGGAAAAAGTACTGCTTAGTGGTTTGGTGATGTCTCGCTTGTTAACCACTTCAGCCGTCTTTAGTTCACCTCTGTCAGGAGTGTCAAACATGTCTTCAAAAAAACTGTTGGAGCTTCCCTCATCAATCACTTTTCTAAACTTCGCGGAAGCCAAAACATCCCATTTGATTTGATACTGTCTTTGTAGATTGCCATTCTCAAATTTGACCTGCTGAAAGATGGTCTCCTTGCCATTATTGAGTCCTGCGGAGACAGACCACTCTGCAGTATCCTTCAGTACCAGGCACTCACGATTTTCACTGTAGGTGTCCAGATGTCCAAATGGTAGATAGGGGTTGGTGGCATCTAAATAAATGATTTTGCCATCAATAATCGTCTGTACGATGACGTGATCAAATGGAGTTGGTAAGGGATAACTCCTGTGGATTTTTCCAAATGGGGGCGTGGTTAGTAAGACCATAAAAGTCTGGTTGTTTAGTGACTTAAGCAGTGTAAACAAACTGAGGTTGACCTCGGCAGAATTACCTTTTCCATTGGGATAGATGTCATATATGCCAGACCACTTCAATGTTTTCTGCACTTCGTCATAGATTTTCTGTGACTTTTGAATTAGTGGATCATCTTCGTTGATACCAAGGTTTTTAAGGGTGAGTTGCATGATCCCTTGTCCTTCATTCACCACCCTGTCAACATCTTTGTTTTCATAGTATTCCTTTACAAACCTGTTCCAGGAACTGAAGTCATCAGGTGAGGTACTTCTAAATGAAATTTTTTCCAGATAGTCTACGGCGTTGGCCAAATAGGTGATGCGATCATTCAGTGGGGGTACGTCTGTCAATTCGTACAGCTTTAAACCGATGTCATTGTACTTTGCAAAAAGCAACTGTCCTTGTAATGAGGTCAGGTAATTGAGCGTGCGTGGCAGTTTGTCTTGTGAATAGGCAGAATAAAGTGTAGGGATGTCGTGTTGGAAATACCAGTCTTCAGGTTTGCTGATTGAATTTGACTTTTTTTGATACCGGTATTCAATGATGGAACCTACCTGGACATCGGGCATATTGAAAGTGAGTATCGCCTTACTTTCTGAGATTTCTTCTATTTCAATGCTTGAAGTTCTCAGCTTGATGCTGTAGTTATTACCCTCTGATACATTGGTGGTAATTCCTTCCAGGCCTGTAATTCGTTCCTCTTTGGGATTGTAGACGATAGAAATCTGGCCACGAGATATGCCAGATTCTTCCAGGATAATCATTCTACGATGCACTTTGAGAAGGTATTTCCCAGATTCAAGTGAAAGGGCACCACTTTCATATAGGATCACTGCTTCAGCGTCTTTGGCCAATTCTGATCCATATATTTGGAAGATTTCCTCCGAATATTTCCCCCACTTTACTCGCTTTTGCGCATGAGTTGCAAAAGTCATCAGGATGAGTAGCATTGTCAGATAGTATTTATTTAAGAACATGACTTTTCAGTGTTTAAGTGAGTCGCTTAATAGACTTTATCACGTTTGTTTTAGATCAGATTACAGTGCTAAAACACATTCTTCCTACAAATTGAAACTCATTATTAATTCATAATTACTAATGATGGGAAACAGAATATGGTAAAGAACCCGGTGTTTGCATCGATAATAAGTTTTTCGTGATAATCTTTAATGGTGTTTTAAAAGTTTTTCGTGGTTAAAATAATAAACTTTTTGGGTATGCAACAATTTTACCGGTCATGACTTTGAAACACAAAAAGTCATCAGTCCTGCGACCGACGACTTTTGTCTATCATATTGGCTATGAATTATAATTCAAATTTGATTCCCTGCGCCAACGGTAGCTCAGTAGAATAGTTGATGGTGTTGGTCTGTCGTCTCATGTAGACTTTCCATGCGTCAGAACCGGACTCACGGCCTCCACCAGTTTCTTTCTCGCCACCAAATGCACCGCCTATTTCCGCACCTGAAGTACCAATGTTGACATTGGCAATACCACAGTCGGATCCTGCATGTGACAGGAATAGCTCAGACTCCCTCACGTTGGTTGTCATGATGGCCGACGATAATCCCTGAGGCACATCGTTTTGCATCCCGATTGCCTCTTCTATGTCATTGTACCTGATTAGGTAGAGGATAGGGGCAAAAGTTTCGTCCTGTACCACTTGGAAGCTGTTTTCTACTTCGTAGATAGCAGGTTTTACGTAGCATCCAGACTGATAATCGTCCCCTGAAAGCACTTCACCTTCGATCACCGTTTTGCCACCTTCGGTCTTGATTCTGTCAATGGCAGAAAGATAAGACTTAACAGCGTCCTGATCGATCAATGGCCCTACGTGGTTATTTTCATCCAGTGGATTCCCAATTTTTAGCTGAGCATAAGCACTTGTTAGTTTGGCCTTTACATCCTCAAAAATGCTGTCATGAATGATCAGTCTTCGGGTAGATGTACATCTTTGTCCAGCTGTTCCAACAGCACCAAACACCGCACCGATCAGCGACATTTCCAGGTCTGCATTTTCTGAGACAATGATGGCGTTGTTACCGCCCAACTCCAGCAATGCACGGCCTAGTCTTCTGCCCACTGCTTCTCCTACTTTCTTACCCATTCTCACGGATCCAGTAGCAGAAACAAGGGGCACTCTTTGATCATTGGTCATCAACTCACCAATTTTGTAGTCACCAATGACGAGCCCTGAAATACCTTCAGGCAGGTTATTTCTTTCAAATACTTTGGTCACAATTTTCTGACACGCAACTGCGGTAACTGGTGTTTTTTCGGAAGGTTTCCAAATGCAAACATCTCCGCAAACCCACGCAAGCATGGTGTTCCAGGCCCAAACGGCAACTGGGAAATTAAATGCAGAAATGATTCCTACAACGCCCAGTGGATGATATTGCTCATACATTCTGTGCCCCGGTCTTTCCGAGTGCATGGTCAGTCCGTAAAGTTGTCTGGACAGACCTACCGCAAAGTCGCAGATGTCAATCATCTCCTGTACTTCGCCAAGTCCTTCCTGATAGGATTTTCCCATTTCATATGAGACCAGTTTACCAAGATCTTCTTTGTTTTCACGTAGCTCATCGCCTATTTGTCTGACGATTTCCCCTCTTTTGGGAGCAGGAACCAGCCTCCATGACTTAAAAGCTTCGGCCGAAGCCGCTACTACCGCCTCGTAGGTTTCTGGAGTAGCACTATATACTTTAGCAATCAGTGCGCCGTCGACCGGAGAGACTGAGCTGATCAATTCACTCTCTGCAGATAACCAGTTACTACCTGTGGAGCTGCCTTGATTGGAATCTGAGACACCCAGATTTGTCAGGGCCTCTTTGATACCGAAATTTTCTAACATCTATTTGTTTGTTAAAGTTGCTAAGGCAAAGCTATGACATTAGCTGTGAAAAGCAATGAACTGTTATCAGCTGTGTTCCGACAAGCTATCGGCTGTTTCCCCACAGCAGATACAAAAAAAAGCGGTCTACTGACCGCTTTTTATTCAAAAACTACTCACACTTTATCGATTGTTACCAATCAATGCCATAATATTTTACTTTACCGTCTTTGTTGATTCCTTCCACCAGGACGCCCTCCTCATCGGAGTAGCGACTGACGATCTTTTGTAAATCTTCAATGCTGTTGACTGCTGTTTTATCTATTTCGGTGATGATGAAGCCCTCATCGATGCCTGCATCTTTCCATTTTCCGGCCGACAAGTCCTCAATTCTAACGCCACCTTTCAGATCAAAGTCTGACTTTTCTTCTGCGGTAAGCTCAGAAAAAGTAGCGCCATCAATCTCTGTCTTAGAAGCCAAAATGATCCTCGTAGAACCCAGATAAGTTCTCAACGTCGCATTGGCTGTGATTTTATCATCACCTCTCATGTAAGTGACTGATACTTTATCACCAGGCCGGTTGAGCGCAACAGTTTCCTGAAGCTCCGCTACACTGCTGACTACTTTTTCATTGATGCCTACAATGACGTCTCCTGGCTCAATGCCTGCTTCCTCCGCGGCGCTATTACCGTTGACTTCGTTGACGTAAATTCCTTTCAGTACCGCCAGGTCTTCAGCTTCTGCCAGCTCTGCGGTCACATCTCTGATACGGATTCCCAGCAATGCACGCTGAACAGTACCAAAATCTTTGAGGTCCTGAATCACTTTTGCTACCAGATTGGAAGGGACAGCAAAAGAATAACCTGAAAATGAACCAGTCTGGGTGGCGATGGCCGTATTGATGCCTACCAGTTCTCCTTTGAGATTGACCAATGCACCTCCGCTGTTACCAGGATTAACCGCAGCATCGGTCTGGATAAAAGACTCTATCTGCATGTTGTTCTTCTCTCTTAGAATATTGATGTTGCGTCCTTTTGCACTGACAATTCCGGCAGTGACTGTTGAGCGGAACTCGAATGGATTCCCCACCGCTAGTACCCACTCACCGATTTGAATTCCTTCAGAATCTCCGTAAGATAAAGTAGGAAGTCCGTTTTCTTCTATTTTGAGTAGTGCCAGGTCAGTAGTGGGATCCGTACCAATTACCTGCGCGCTATAGGTTCTATTATCTCCCAATACTACTTTTACTTCAGCAGCATCTTCAATGACGTGATTATTGGTGGCGATGTAGCCGTCGGCTGAAACAATCACACCACTACCGGCTCCACGGGCCTGACCTTGAGGGCCTCTTCTGTACTCTTCCCCAAAATTGTCGCGGAAGAACTGGTCAAAAAGCGAATTGTTGGGGCTGCTTTTTGAGGAAGTATTGTAGGTGGTCCTGATGTGTACGACTGCCGGGGTAGAAACCTTGGAGGCGTATATAAAATTAAGTCCCTCAGGAACGATGAATTCAGCTGAATCAAAATTATATTGATTGGTAAAGCTTACTGCCTGATCTTCCTTTTCAACGGGAACGTATATTTTTTCTTGTGGGCCGAAAAAGTAGGCCATTGCGAATGCAATCATTGCTCCAAAAAAGGAGGCGAAAGTCATTCCAGCTATAAATTGTTTTTTACCCATAACACGTTGTGTAGTTTTGTTTGTAAGTGCTTGAACGCTACTTTGAGTACTGGCGTTATTTCTATTAACAATATTTAACAATATACAGTTTGAAAGCGCCCGAAGTTTCGGGCGCCATCAAAACCATCAACCTTATTAAACTCAACACTCAATTATTTGATCGCTATCTGCTTGACAGTCGATTTTAATTCTTCTTTGGGGATCACGACATTGAGTACGCCATTTTTTTGATCCGCTTCAATTTTGTCTTCATTGATGTTTTCCGGTAAGTAGAAAGACCTGCTGAAGGTTCCAAATTTGGTTTCTACAGAACGGTAATTCCTGTTTTCTGTTTTTTCTTCCATTTTACGTTCTCCGCTTACTGTCAACTTCCCTTTGTCGAGGTCAATTTTGATATGATCCTTGTCAATCCCTGGGATCGAAAACCGGATCTCAAACTGCTCGTCCGTCTCGACAACGTCTACGGTAGGAGTGAAATTGCTACTGACTTCTCCTGAGAAGAAATTGTCGTTGAAAAAACGGTCTACGATGTTGCTAAATGAAGCAGGAGTGTAGTGATTATGATGATATTTTATTAAAGCCATTTTATTGAAATTTTTAAGTTCTGAAAATTGGTTTAGAAGACGAGATCACAGTTGCAGTGCTATCCCAAAATCTTTACTTCTATGGATACCGTTGCTGTGTTTTTCCTTAGCAACTGTGATCGTCTATGTTTACCAGAATTACTTGATTGCGATTTGTTTGACAGAAGCCTTCACTTCTTCCTTTGGAAGGATGACCGTCAAGATGCCATCTGCGTGATTTGCCTCAATTTTTTCTTCGTTGATATTTTCCGGGAGATGGAAAGACCTGCTGAATGTTCCGTATCTTGTTTCAATAGATCGGAAGTGTTTCTTTTCTGTCTTTTCTTCCATTTTCCGCTCACCACTTATTGTCAATTTACCCTTGTCAAGATTAATCTTGATCTGCTCTTTATCCACACCGGGAATTGCCAGTTGGATTTCAAAGTTTTCTTCTGTTTCGATCACATCTACCCTTGGAGAGAAATTGTTGGTGTTCTCTGCTGCAAAGTAGCTTTCGTTGAAAAACTTATCTACCACACTGCTGAATGAAACTGGTCTGTAGTGGTTATGATTGTATCTTATAAATGCCATTTTATTTTCGTTTTTAAAGTTCATCAATTATCAAATTCGGTTAGGGTATTGTAAAATCTGTGCCAACACCCTAAATCGGACATTACAGCATAATAGAATGACACATTGGCAGTTTTTCTTGAAAAAGTATAGAATTTAGCTATATTTTAATGACATATTGTCATTATTAGAAGAGGGGCTAGCGTTGAAAAAGTGGCTTCTGAAAAAAGAATAAAAAATAATCACCAACTATTGTACATTACCGATCAAAGCACTAATATTGCAATCCGTTTTCGAAGCAGTTGAAAACAAAACACATAAAATTCCTCCTTAGCTCAGTTGGTTAGAGCATCTGACTGTTAATCAGAGGGTCCTTGGTTCGAGCCCAAGAGGAGGAGCAAAAAGTAGAAAGCCTAGCATAATTGTTAG